>MTKW01005492.1_pt1 | contig 11206 bp, 14 predicted proteins | sample 1042761 | NCBI WGS metagenome assembly MTKW01 (sample SAMN06205366, study PRJNA360243) | anaerobic digester metagenome | biome: Wastewater treatment plant; feature: Anaerobic digester sludge; material: sludge; isolation source: anaerobic digester fed with sludge from wastewater treatment plant ...
CATTTTTATTTTCGACTTCAAGTAAATATGTTTTACACCAAGGGCTTGGTACCTCACTTTTACCGATGGGGAGTTTCCGCCTGTAATAATGGCGATCTCGAGCCCGTTTTTTATTGCCATATTTATGGCATATCCATCGCGCACGTTGGTGGTTCGCTGAGGATCACCCTCCGGAGAAAGCGTGATGGTTTGTCGTGAAAGCACCCCATCAACATCAAAAATCAATGTCTTTATTTTATTGAGATCGTAGTTTATCATTTTTGTTCGGCATGTTTGTGAATACTTTCACTCAAAAGACGGTAGATATGTTTTTTTTCTTCGTCTTTGAGTAGATCGAGATGTTTTTTCATCACCTGTTTATCGAAACGCACGGCAGGACCGGTTTGTGCATTTCGTGGCGACATTTCCTTTACTTTTTCAGCTGTTTCTTCAATGAGCGGTTTCAGTACATCGTATGGGATGCCTTCATTTTCAAGAATATCTGCTGCAAGTGTATACATATGGTTGGCAAAATTGCATGCAAACACAGCCGAAAGATGAAGGTATTGGCGTTTCTCACCCTCCATATAATACACTTTTGGGGAGAGCGCCGTTGCCAATGACTGTATCGTTTCACGCGTCTCGTTGTTGTTTGCTTCAATGAAGAGGGGAATATCGGCAAAATTCACGGCGCGTTTTTTACTGAAAGTCTGCAATGGATAAATTACGCCGTAATTGGCGATATAGGGGGCAAAAATATGCATGGGCACACTTCCTGCGGTATGTATCCATGTACCGTTTGTTTTAGGCATTCGACGCAGAATTTCGGGCAAAGCATCATCTTTTACCGAAAAAATATACCCATCGGCATCGGTCCGTATTTTTGCAGGATTATTCGTAAATTCCGCATGAATTTCGTTGGCAAGCATTTGTGCGTGCCCAATAGTTCTGCTATACACTTGAAGCACTTTGTAGTCTGTTTTTCGGAAAGCTTTCGCCATGTTGGTAGCTACATTTCCTGCTCCGATAAAAACGAGGGTAGAAATCATAATAGGGTTATTCTTTNNATGGTTTCCGAATAGTTTCTGCCTCTTACCTGTACCCAGCAGCTTCCTATGTTCAGGTCTTCTGCCTGCAACTGCATGACAATACCCGCAATGGCACCGTCTTCTATCCACACATCGCTTACCAACGGATTTCCAACAATCACCACGGCAATGGATGCTTGAGCAACAAATGCGGCTGAAGTCGGTTTGCAATGGGAAAGTTTTTCCAACATCGTTTTATCTTCCACCACAACAAATTCCCATGAATGCCTATTTTTCGAAGTCGGCGATAATAATGCGGCTTGAAGTATTAGCTGTGTTTCTTCCGGCGTCAACGGTTCGTCGGTAAATTTGCGCACGCTTCTTCTTTTGATAAGTAAGTCGGTAAAATAGCTCATTTGAAAATTTTTTTAATTTGTATGCGGTTCATTGAAATTTTTTTAATTCCATATCGCCTAAAGCTTTGGCTTTGGCAACCGATTGAGGGTTGGATGCATCGATACCGTATTCCGATTTGTCGGGTATGATCAGTTCAATTCCTACGGGAACGATATTCGGATTTTTTATTTTTTCCTTGTTTTTGTAATAAATATACACCCAAAATTCGCGGTTGCCGAATTTTTCGAGTGCGATCAATCGCAATGTTTTGTCTACGGGCAATCGTATTTTTTCGGGTTCTTTTGGCAATTGGCTTGGCGTTTGAGACGATTTGTTCGTCATAGTCGAATCCGTTTCCGGCTTTCCGATCGTTGTAGCTTTTGCCGTTACTTTTTTTGGATTATTTTTTAGTTTCGGCGCTTTTTTTTGCTCCGACATGAAAAAAAAAATCAACGCAGCAACAACTGCGGCCGTCCCTAAAACGGGCATCCAGCGTGCAATCGGTTTTTTCTTTGTCTTTTGTTTAACTTTTGAGTCGAGGGCGAATGCTTTGTCGCGGTCGATTTTTATCCAAATCTCTTCCGCTGTTTTCTTCTCTTTTTCTTCAACAACTGTTACCCCCTCAAATGAAACCCCCTCGTTGAGCAACACCCTTTCAAAATACGAAAAAGGCTTGTTCACCGCATTTTTTAACGCTTCTGCCGGTGAAAAACGAAGTTTGTAATACAGCGCGTTGTTGCGTTCTTTTGCTGCCGGTGCAATGTCTTTGGCAGCCAACCGCGTAAGCGTGAATGTGCCGAAATCCGTTATCTCCAAGCGGTCTTCTTTCGATACTGTTTCGGGAATAGCCGCAAAGAACTTTTTCAGAAACGCTTCGGCCTCCTGATGGGGAATATGGGCACGTTCGGCCAGCAAAAGGGTCAACTGCTGCAAATTCACTTCTTCTCTCATGCTGTTTTTTCTTTGAATTTTTCGATAAACGCCGAATTGGGTTTAAAGACCACCTCAATTTCGGGAGGCATCAGAAATCGTTGTCGGCTTTCCTGTTCCACAAAAATATGTTCCGGTTTTTTTTCGGTAGCTAAGATACCGAAATTTTCGACAGAAATGCGAGCACCTTCGGCCAATTTTTCGCTTATGATGGTTATTGCCGTTGCCAATATCTCCGAAGTTTTTTTCGTCTCCAGGTTGAGTTGTTGCGACAATGCGGCAACAAAATCTTCGTTGGTCATTTTTATTTTGTTTTTGCCATTAAATCAAACGGAAGTGCAGAAGTGATGATTACATCGTAAAACGCTCCTATTTCCAGCGGTTTTGATTTTTCGATAAGCACTTCTTGGTCCACCTCCGGAGAATCGAATTCCGTACGACCGATAAAATAATCGGTTTCTTCGCGGTCGATAATCACTTTCAGGGTTTNNTATCCATGCGTTTTTGTTTTATTTCGGGAGGAATCGTGTCGGCATAATGTTTATCTGCATACGTTCCTTCTTCATGCGAATAAGGGAAAGCCCCGAGCCTTTCGAAACGGGTTTGTTCAACAAATTCCAGCAACTCGTCGAAATCTTCTTCCGTTTCTCCCGGATGGCCCACCATCATGGTTGTTCGCAGGTGGATTCCCGGCACCTCTTCTCGGATACGCTGAATAAGCTCAATGGTTTCTTGTTTGGTAATGTTTCTGCGCATCATTTTCAGCATCCGATCGCTAATATGTTGCAGGGCAATATCCAGATACTTGCACACCTTGTCACATTCGCGCATCACCCGCAGCAAATCCGTCGGGAAATGGGCAGGGTATGCGTAATGCAATCGTATCCATTCCACGCCCTCGATACCGGCAATTNNGTGATCAACGGAATGGAACAATAGGAACAGGTGCGATCGCATCCTTCCGATATTTTCAGGTAAGCATAATGGGGCGGGGTGGCGAGTGTTCGCTCCAACCGCAAATCGTGTCGGTACGATTTGCCGAGATCGGCGATTAATTTTTTCCAATCGAATTTTCCGTAAAAACGATCCACTTCCGGAATCTCTTCCATCAATTCTTGTCGATAACGTTCCGAAAGACATCCCATCACGAAAATTTTTTTCAGTTTTTTCCGTTTCTTTGCTTCGGCAAAAGAGAGAATGGTATTTATGGACTCTTCTTTTGCATCGCCGATAAATCCGCATGTATTGATTACGACAATTTCGCCTTTCGGATTTTGCGGATCATGTTCAACGCTATATCCGTTGGCCATTAATTGGCGCATCAGCAATTCGGAATCCACCAGATTTTTAGAGCAGCCCAGTGTAACGATATCGATTTTGTTTTTTACCATACCCTGTATTACTCTCCGAACAGCGAATCCACAAATTCTTTTCGGTTGAAAACCTGCAAATCTTCGACACCTTCTCCCAACCCGATGTATTTTACCGGTATTTTAAATTGGTCCGATATCCCAATTACCACACCTCCTTTGGCCGTGCCGTCGAGTTTGGTAATGGCCAGTGCCGTTACCTCAGTGGCATTTGTGAAGTGTTTGGCCTGTTCAAAAGCGTTTTGTCCGGTAGAACCATCGAGCACGAGCAACACTTCGTGCGGCGCGTCGGGTACAATTTTCCCCATCACGTTTTTTATTTTGGTGAGCTCGTTCATCAAATTGGTTTTGGTATGAAGTCGCCCTGCGGTATCGATAATAACCACATCGGCATTATTTGCTTTTGCCGAGCTGATGGTATCGAATGCCACCGAGGCGGGGTCCGACCCCATTTTTTGTTTTATCACAGGCACGCCCACACGTTCTCCCCAAATGCTGAGCTGTTCAACCGCAGCCGCCCTGAATGTATCGGCTGCACCCAAGTAAACCGATAGGCCGTTTTGTTTGAATCGGTGAGCCAGTTTGCCGATGGTGGTTGTTTTACCCACTCCGTTCACTCCCACCACCATAATCACATAGGGTTTTTTGTCTTCGGGAATTGCAAATTCTTCTCTATCGTTTGTATTGTTTTCGGTGAGCAGGTCGGCAATTTCTTCGTGAAGAATGCGTGTGAGTTCATCTGTGTTCACATATTTATCGCGTGCAACGCGATTTTCGATACGGTCAATAATTTTGAGCGTCGTATCTACGCCAACGTCGGAGGTTATCAGTATCTCTTCCAAATTATCGAGTACCTCGTCGTCAACTTTCGATTTTCCAACGATTGCACGATTGAGTTTCGAGAAAAAACTTTCTTTGGTTTTTTCGAGTCCTTTGTCGAGAGTTTCTTTTTTTCCTTTTGAAAATATATCGAATAAGCCCATTTTATCATTAATTGAATTAGCTACAAAGCTACAAAATAGTCAATAAAAAACTTCCCTNNACAAATGAATAAGCTCCATTTTCAGGCGATTTTACCATTTTAATTACCTTTGTATAACTTTGTCCTGTTCTCTTGGTTTTATCGCGAAATCCCGCAACACTTTTCTTTGCCATGATTTATGCTGTTTTTATTTGATTTCTCTATGAATGGTCATTCTCTTTAAAATCGGATTGTATTTTTTCAATTCGAGTCTTTCGGGCGTATTTTTTTTGTTTTTGGTAGTGATATACCTTGACGTACCCGGCAGACCGCTCTCTTTATGCTCGGTGCATTCCAAAATCACCTGCACTCTGTTTCCTTTTGCTTTCTTTCCCATTGCTTCTTCCTTTAATTTGTTATCTATTCAGGTATCCTTTCTCGGCTGCTTGTTTAAGAGCGGCATCCAGCCCTATTTTGTTGATAAGACGCAAACCTGCGGCTGAAACATTCAAGCTGATCCAGCAATCTTCTTCTACCCAATAAAATTTTTTTCTGAACAAATTTGCATTAAATCTGCGTTTGGTCTTTTTATTGGAGTGGGAAATGCGATTTCCCACCATTGCTTTTTTTCCTGTTATCTGACAAATTCTGGCCATTTTCTACTGTTTCTTAAATCGTTATCGACTTGTCGTTAAGCAAATCAGGGCACAAAATTAGCGATATAATTTTTATTTGCCAACTTTTTCGGAATAAATTTTCCGAGAACAAGCAAACCTATCCTTATTTTGCGCTACTCTTGTGTGTTGAATACCTTGTTGAGGTTGTTGTACAATGTGTTCAAAAAAGTCAGCGTCTGTTTTTGGAGGGCCGTTCTCAATTCTTTTTGTTCGCCTGTCGATGAAGAAATTGCCGAGTTGGTGATCATTTCTTCGGCCGGATACGCAACAATGGGCAACGAGCTGTCTTTTGCGTCTGCTTGCTCGTAGTATATATCGCGCACAACAAACATACATCCTGCGCCGGTTATGGAAGCATCGAAACGGTAACTCATCAGCATTTTCCCGTTTTTACTCCCTTTGTTTCCCGGTACCATGCATTCTACTTTCGAACTTACCGTAATGCTCAGGTTTTCATTGTTGTAACGCAAACTTATCAAATACGGATCTTTCGTATACCTGTTTTTCGCCCATTGACATAAAAGGTCGTACTTTTGTTCGGGAGAAAGTTCTGTTCCTGTATAGATGAATTGTCGAAACACAACCTTTCCATTTACTACCGGTATCGAGGTGAAAACCTGTTCCGTTCTTTTTTGGGCTTTCAGTTGGAATCCGGTAATCAAAATAAGCATTGCCGTTGCGATATACTTTTTCATTCCGATGTCGAATTTTTTGGTTACGATCTCTTTGTTGGTGTAAGTTTGATTACAAACGTACGCAAAAGATTAACCCGCGGCAAATTTCTTTTCATAAAAATATTGCGATTAAGTTTTATTTATCGTTTGAAAATCCTTATTTTTGCCCCTTGAAATTTATAATCCCCAATAACATGTCGAAGAAAAAATATAAAGAAGATAAAGCAGAAAAGAAGCTTGGAGCCATCGATGAAAAATTAACCGCATCGGAACAGTTTTTGGAAAAGAATCAGAAAGCCGTTCTTTATGGTTTGGCTGCGGTGGTAGTGGTTGTAGGTATATTTTTGGCTTATCGTTTTTTGTATGTGATTCCGAAAAACGAAAAAGCTCGGGCTGCTATGTTTAAAGGTGAGCGTTATTTTCAGAACGAGGAAGATTCGCTTGCGCTTTTTGGAAACAACAACGACTACATCGGATTTGAAGCCATTATTGACCGGTACAAGGGAACCAAGACCGCCAATTTGGCTCATGCCTATGCCGGTATTTGCTACACCAGGTTGGGCGACAACGAGAAAGCGCTTCGCCATCTCACTAAGTTTAAAGGGGACGATTTTTTGATTGCTCCAGCTGTTATGGGTGCTATTGGCGATGTCTATATGAATATGAATAATCCGAAAGAGGCAGTGGCTCATTATAAAAAAGCTGCAGATAAGGCAAATGACGAAATGTTGGCTCCTATTTATTATAAAAAAATAGGGCAGGTATATTTGCATCAAAAAGATTACGATAAAGCCATCGAAACTTTCACGAAGATAAAAGACACTTACCTTAATTCACCAGAGGCTCAAGAGGCCGACAAGTATATTGAACAGGCAAAATTGCAAAGTCGAGGGCAAGAATAAATTTTTAGACAAACATGGCAACCGAATTTCATAATTTATCGTCTTACGATGCGAACAGTATTCCTGATGGAACGGGGATGCGGATAGGGATTGTAGTTTCGGGATGGAACTCGCATATTACCAATAAATTGTTGGAAGGAGCATACGAAACGTTGCTTAAATTTGGCGTAAAGGCCGATGATATTGTCGTTGAGTATGTTCCGGGGAGTATCGAACTTACTTACGGTGCAAAACTGCTGATCGAGGAGACCGATGTTCATGCCGTAATTCTATTGGGTTGTGTTATTCAGGGCGAAACGCCTCATTTTACCTATGTTTGCCAAAGTGTCACTCATGGAACTACCGAACTCAATCTCAAATACGACATTCCCATAATTTTTGGTGTGTTGACCACGAATACGCCGGAACAGGCAAAAGCCCGTGCCGGCGGAAGGCATGGCAATAAAGGCGATGAGGCGGCCATAACGGCCCTAAAAATGATTGCGCTGAACGCAAAATATACATCATAGACCATTAAAAATCATCATTCCCGTATTTTTTCATTGAATTGAACTCCTGTTTTGATAATGGGTGGGGGCGGATTGTTTTGTATTCCTTCGTCGGATTTTCCGATGGAAGCGGGGCAAATTTTTATCCTTTTTCGGAAAACGCGCGTTAACAATAACTAACCAATTTCCTCCGTCGGAAAACCCGATAGAGGAGAAAAAAATTTTTATCCCATTTCTGGAAATCCGACGGGCGCATATTTTGGTTTTTTAACCCAAAACCGCTTCGTTTTGGCGGAAAATCCTGCTCGTTTGTTAAAGAATATTATTGGGACGAAGGTAAATCGAAATATTTCTTTACGTCGGAAAATCCGACGGAGGATAAAATTTTTTTTTACTCATCCCGGAAAACGATTTTTCGGACCCGCAACGCTTTTTTTATCGGATAGTGTTCAGAAAATCAGGCAATAAAGCGCTCTTCGTTCAATCGGAAAAAGAAAAACCGGTCGTTTTTTCGTATTAACGTTAATAAAGTTAATCGTGTTAATAAAGTTAATAATGTTAATTGGGTAAAATATAAAAAACACTTATCGAGAAATTTCGATAAGTGTTTTTATTGCCGTTTTGGTAGCGAGAGGGGGGCACGATCCCCCGACCTCATGATTATGAATCATGCGCTCTAACCAGCTGAGCTATCTCGCCAATATATCGAGTTGAGATTCATTACCCGAATTCGGTGTGCAAAAGTAGCACAACTTTTTGAATTTTGCAACGGGAGCCTTAAAAATTTATTCCCATCATAAAGCGGTTGTTTTGATATTATTTCATCTAAAAAATGTAATTTTGTAGTTTTAAACGAAATAGGCAATAGTATACGACAGTGGTTTATCCTGAAAATTTTGAGCAAAAAATCGACTTTCACAAAATTCGTCAATCGATCGATTCTTTCTGTCTAAGTCCGCTTGGGCAAGAAAAGATCGGAGAGATGCAATTTTCGACTTCATTTGAGGAAATCGACCGCCGATTGTCTCAAACCGACGAGTTTATCCGTATTTTACAAGAAGAAGATTCTTTTCCTACCGATCATTTTTACGATGTGCGACCGGTTTTGCGTCGGCTTCACGTCGAAGGATCATGGATTGACCAAAATGCTCTTTTGGAGCTTCGTCGATCGTTGCAGACCATCTATGCCATAGTCGCCTTTTTGCGTCGCGACGAAGATAAAAACCCGAAGTATCCCCATCTGTTGGCGTTAGCCGGAAATGTGGTGGTGTATCCCGACTTGATCAAAAAGATCGACACCCTTTTGGACGACTCCGGACAAATAAAAGACAGTGCTTCGCCACAGCTGGCCGATATTCGTCGTCGGCTTACCACTACCATGAACAGCGTCTCCAAAATTCTCAACACCATTTTGCGCAACGCCCAATCCGAAGGATTTGTCGACAGGGATGTAACGCCTGCCATGCGCGACGGGCGATTGGTAATTCCTGTGGACCCCTCGCACAAACGTCGGATCAGAGGCATTGTTCACGACGAATCGGCATCGGGGAAAACCGTATATATCGAACCTGCGGAGGTGGTAGAAGCCAATAATCGCATTCGTGAATTGGAAAATGAGGAAAGGCGCGAGATTATACGCATTCTGACGGATTTTACCGATTATCTGCGTCCTTTTCTGCCCGATTTGCTCGAAGCTTACGAGTTTTTGGGGTGGGTCGATTTTATTCGTGCAAAAGCCAAATTTGCCGGGCAAATTCATGCCATAAAACCGGTGGTGGAAAATCGTCCCGAAATCGACTGGGTGCAAGCCGTTCACCCTTTGCTGTATTTGTCGCTGCAAAAACAGAATCGTCAGGTAGTGCCGTTGGATATTGCGTTGAATCGAGAGAACCGCATACTCATTATCTCCGGTCCCAATGCCGGGGGAAAATCGGTTTGCCTCAAAACCGTCGGTTTGCTGCAATATATGGTTCAATGCGGCTTGCCGATACCGGTCAAAGAAAATTCCCGCGTAGGCATATTCAACGACATTTTTATCGATATTGGCGATGAACAATCCATCGAAAACGACTTGTCGACTTACAGTTCGCACCTGCTCAATATGAAGTTTTTTCTTAAAAACTGCAATGAAAAATCGTTGCTTCTCATCGATGAGTTTGGTAGCGGCACGGAGCCGCAGATTGGTGCGGCCATTGCCGAAGCCCTGCTGGATCAGTTCAACCGCAAACAATCGTTTGGCGTAATTACGACCCACTACCGCAATCTTAAGCAATATGCCGTCGAGCATCCGGGTGTAATCAATGGCGCCATGTTGTACGACCGTCATCAAATGCAGCCCCTCTTTCGGCTTTCCATCGGTAATCCCGGCAGTTCNNGCCATCAATATCGACAAATATTTGCAGGATATTTCGCGCGACAAACGCTACTGGGAGCGAAAGCGCAGCGAGATTCGCCACGAACGAAAGCGGGCAAGCGAGCTCTCGGCAAAATATCAAGCCGAGTTGGAAGAAATCGAAAAACAGAAAAAGGAAATTCTTTCGCAAGCTAAATTGCAAGCCGAGCAGTTGTTGACCGAGAGCAATGCACGGATAGAGAAGGTGATTCGCGAGATACGTCAGTCGCAGGCAGAAAAAGAAAGGACCAAGCAGGTGCGCCGTTCGTTGAACGAATTTCGCGAACGAGTGGAACGGAAAGAGAATGAAACCAACGAACGTTCGAAATTCAGGTCGCCACGTAAAAAGAAAAAACCGCAAGAAAAGGTAGCGTTGCTTCCCGGCGATGCCGTTAGGTTAAAAGGACAAACGGTTGCAGGTAAGATTTTGGAAATACAAGGCCAAAAGGCATGGGTCGTTTTTGGATCCATCAAATCGACGGTACCTATCGACAAACTGGAGAAAGTAAGTCAACGTCAGCTTAAAAAGGAAATAAAAGCCACTCCTTCCGATTCAAATATGCGCGAACTGATACACGAAAGAAAATTGAAATTCAAGCCCGATATCGATGTGCGCGGTATGCGTGGCGACGAAGCTTTGCAAGCCGTTATGTATTTTATCGACGATGCCATTCAGCTGGGAATTTCCCGGGTGCGTATTTTGCACGGCACGGGTACGGGCGCTTTGCGTCAAATCATTCGCGAATATCTTGGCACCGTTGACGGCGTAACGCATTTTCAAGACGAACATGTTGAACTTGGAGGAGCTGGAATTACTGTTGTGGATTTGGAGTAAATTGTCTGAAATATTTACTAACTTTACACCGTTAAATTAAATAATAAAACAATCACTGCGCATATTTTTAAATATCCCCTGTATTATGAGATTAAATCTTAGTTCACAAATCACGCTGAAAAGAATACCCAAAAAGTATTACCGTCCCGAAAACGATTTCGAAGAATATATCCTGACACGATTCGAAAAAATTCCCACCTATATTTATGAGGATATGCACGAGGCATCGAAAGTTGTTGCCGACGAAATCGTTAAAAATCTTTTGAAGAAGCAGAAAGAAGGCAAACCTTTTGTCATGGGTATTTGTGGTGGCGCTTCTCCGCAGTATATTTACGAAGAATTGGTTCGCCGGCATAAGGAAGAAAATATCAGCTTCCGCAATTTGGTCGTTTTCAATATCTACGAATATTATCCCATTACCGATAGTACGCAGAGCAATTTGCAAATGTTGAAAGATATTTTTTTGGATCATATCGACATCGACCCCAAGAACATCTATTCGCCCGATCCGTCCGTTGAAAAAGATCTCATAGCGGAAAGCTGTGCGGCATACGAAGAGGCGCTCGAATCGTAC
>MTKW01001498.1_pt2 | contig 11204 bp, 11 predicted proteins | sample 1042761 | NCBI WGS metagenome assembly MTKW01 (sample SAMN06205366, study PRJNA360243) | anaerobic digester metagenome | biome: Wastewater treatment plant; feature: Anaerobic digester sludge; material: sludge; isolation source: anaerobic digester fed with sludge from wastewater treatment plant ...
GCCTTTTGAATCACTTCCGCCGTCTCTGGGCTCACCTGCACCGGACCCTTTCCGGCGGCTCCGTTGATCCTCGTGACATCGCTTGATGGATCGGTATAGCTCAGAAGCTGCTCCAGCCGCTTCATTTCATCAAATAGCTTCTCTTTCGCCCGGCCCGCCTTTCCGGAGTTCCCGGCGAAAATCTGAAGACTTACATCCGTATCCATAAGCAGCTGCCTGTAATCAAAAAGCCTGGGGCGGGAAATAAACGAAGCCGCACCGGCCAGAAGGATCANNCCCCCTTCACCGGCTTCGCTTTTTTTCCTCTATTTTTTTCGGCCAATCCTTGCTCCCCTCCAGCCTTATCCCCAGGATTAAATATAACATCACCACTGCCAAAATAACAGGGGAAATAACAGGGTTTTGCATTTAACGCCGCCACAACGAAAGGGCCGCCCCCGCCTTGCTGTGGAGACAGCCCGTAAAAACCAATAAAAGGTGTTACGATTCAGGCGGAAGCGGCCTCCGGTCCGGCGGCCTCTTCATGGACGGATTCGCAGCGGGGGTGGATCGATCCAAAGCGGCATTTCTCGACGCAAAGGCCGCAGTCATCACACTTGTCAAGATCAATAACGGCAAGGTTCCCCTCCATGCTGATAGCCTCCCTGGGACAGGCCCGGATGCAAGCCTTGCAGCCGGTGCATCCAACTTCGCAGGCCCTGGTAACTGTTTTCCCCCGATCCTGCGAGCTGCACCAAACCAGGTGCCCGTGATCACCTTTCGGGATCAGGCGGATGATGCCGCGGGGACAGGCATCGCGGCAGAGGCCGCAGCCGGTGCATCTGGCCTCGTCAACCTGCGGCAGCCCGCCGGGGCCCATGGTGATAGCCTCAAAAGGGCAGGCCCGCACGCAGTTCCCCAGTCCCAGACAGCCGTAAGGGCAGGCCTTGAACCCGCCATGGTATTGCTGAGCATAGGCGCAGTCGGCAATCCCGTCATAAATAAATATTTCGCCGGCGCGCCGGCTGTCACCGCGGCAGAAAACAGCGGCCACCACCGGAACCACCGAAGCCGCCTCCTGGCCCATGATGGCGGCAATAGCCTCGGCAGCGGCGTTTCCACCGGGGATGCAGCCATTAACCGGGGCCTTCCCCTCAACAATGGCTTCTGCATATTTGTTGCATCCGGCGTACGCACAGGCACCGCAGTTGGCTCCGGGCAGCGCCTCGCGGACCGCTTCCACGCGGGGATCCGTATCTACGGCGAAAAAATGGGCCGCGGCCCCGAGAAGTATGCCCAGTAGCGCCCCCACACCTCCCAGCGTGGCAACGGCATATAGAATTTCCACTCTGTTCACCTCGCTGTAATATCAAATATGTTCACCGGCAGCCCGATCGGGCTCCGTTGATTAAAGAGTCAGCATACCCCTGAAACCCATGAAAGCCAGCGAGAGGATACCTGCGGTGATCAGCGTTATGGCAGTCCCCTGCAGCGGCGCCGGTATTTTGGCCAGCTCCAGCCTCTCCCTGATTCCAGACATGATCACCAGGGCCATCCAGAAGCCCAGTGAGGCGGCAATGCCAAAGATAACGGATTCGAGAAGGGTAAATTCCTGCCGCACCGCCAGCAGCGCCACTGCCAGGACAGCGCAGTTTGTCGTGATCAGGGGGAGGTAGATCCCCAGCCCCTGGTAAAGGGTGGGACTGGCTTTCCTTAAAAAGGTTTCCACCAGCTGTACCATGCCGGCAATGACCAGGATAAAGGTAACGAGCTGTAAAAAGCCCAGCCCCAGCGGGGCCAGGATCTGATAATGAATCAGCCATGTGGCCAGCGTGGAGATGGTGATTACAAAAACTACCGCCATGCCCATGCCCATGGCTGTCTCCATCTTTCGTGAGACACCGAGAAAGGGGCAGATTCCAAAAAATCGCTGCAGAACAAAATTGTCCACCAGGATATAAATAAACATGATCGAGATAAGCTTTTCCATGACCGCCCTCCGTCAAAAATAATAAACCCGTCTAGCCGATCTGCAGCCGTTTGAAAAGAATGTTGGTCAGCGCCAACAGCAGCCCCAGGACGATGAAAGCCCCAGCCGGCTGGGCAAAAAGGCGCATGGGCTCGAAATTGGAGCCGAACAGATGCAGGGCATAGCCGGTCTCGGCCAGAAAGGTGCCGTTGCCGAAGACCTCCCGCACCAGTGAAAGCAGCAGCAGCCCCAGGGTAAAACCCAATCCGCTGCCGATGCCGTCGAAAAGCGAGCGCAGCACCGGCTGCTTTCCGGCAAAGGCTTCGGCCCGGCCGAGAATGATGCAGTTCACCACAATGAGGGGAACAAAGACCCCCAGGGCGGCGTACAGGGCGGGGACAAATGCCTGCAGCACCATTTCGATGATGGTCACAAATGTGGCAATGATCACGATATAGCAGGGAATCCTGATCTGTTCGGGAATGAAGCGCCGCAGGCTGGAGACAACAATATTGGAACAGGTCAGCACTGCCACCACGGCCAGCCCCATTCCCACACCATTCTTGATCAGGACGGTGATGGCCAGGGTGGGGCACATCCCCAGGACCAGGCGAAACGTGGGATTCTCCTCAAAAATCCCCCGGGTTACATCCTTCCAGTAATTATTCTTCACCGCTTTCACCACCTTCCTGATTCAAAGCTTGGGTCAAGGCCTGCAGAACAGCTTCGACAATGCCGGCGCTGCTCTCGGTGGCCCCGGTTTTCGTATCTACCTCCAGGGTCTGCTCGTCGATGATCCGCGGCGGTACAAGTGCTGCAGCTTCAGCAAGATATGTGGGAGTTTCCGAATGCTCGACAATCTCGATGGCGGTGATCCTGCCGCCGGTCAGGGTGATCTCGACAATGATATCACCGAAAAGTCCTTCGCCCCTGCCGCGGTAAACACCGTCAGGCACGGAGCCAATATCGAAAGACTCTTCCTGTTCTATGGTCAGATAGTGATCGGCAATGACGGTCAGCACTGTGCGGATGGAATCAATCATGGGTGCAGTGCTCTTGGTGGCGCCGCTGACGGTATCAACATCTTCACCGGGCTGCAGCGGATCGAGAAAGCTTTTCCCGAGGAACTGCTTGTGAAATTCGGGCTTCTCGATCACATCACCCACTCCCTTGGTTTCGGTGTGCTCGACGATGCGTATGCCCACTATTTTACCCTCGTTATCCACGGCCAGGTTGTAGCTGATCAGGCCGTCGTAACCCTGCACTGCCGTGGAAGCCATTACTCCGAGAAATTCCCCTGCGGCGTCATAAACAAGATCGAAGGAATCTGTTTCCAGAACCTCACTTTTGAAGTCCTCCATCCGGGGAAAGTATTCTTTTAGAGCGCTGCGGTAATCTTCTTCCTGGCGCTGGATAATGACCGGTGCGGTAAGCGCATTGGCCCCGGCGAGCAGCCCCGCAGCCAGGGCTGTAACAACAAGCAGGGTCAGAACAAGACGAACAAGCTCACGCAACCCGCTTCACCTCCCCGAACTTTCTGGGAATAGTAAATTTATCGATCAACGGGGTCAGCGCATTCATGGTCAGTATGGCAAAGGTGACCCCTTCGGGGTAAGCGCCAAAAAGACGGATAACCATGGTAATGAGACCGCAGCCCACCCCAAATATCAATTTGCCATTGGGCGTTACAGGAGAGGTGACCATGTCGGTAGCCATGAAAAGGGCCCCCAGAAGAACGCCTCCGGCGAGAAGGTGAAAAAACCCCGTCATGCAGCAGCTGTCCTGATAAAAACCGCCGCCAAAAAAGGCGCCCATGAGCCATACTGTCAGCATGAAGCCGCCCGGTATACGCCAGTCAATGTGCCCTTTGTACAGTAGCCAGAAAGCCCCGAATAGAAGGGCAATGGCGGAGGTTTCACCCAGGCTGCCGGCCATGTTCCCGACGAGAAGCTGGCCCAGTGTTACTTTCAGCGCTTCGGCCTCACCGGCCAGGGGGGTAGCCGTGGTCACGGCCGACAGATCGGCAAAAAAGTGAAAAGGCTTCGGAACGGGCCAGATCGGTCCGGCCAGGCGGGCCCCCCAGGATATAACCAGAATGGCCCTGCCCACAAGGGCGGGGTTGAAAATGTTGTATCCGATGCCGCCGTAAACCTGCTTGCCGATAATGATGGCTGCAACGGCCCCGATGGCGGGAATCCACCAGGGAACATTGGGCGGCAGGGTCATGGCCAGAAGCAGCCCGGTAACAGCCGCACTGCCGTCGCCGAAAATATTCAAACGGCGCAGCCAGAGTGCTTCGGCCAGCATGGCGGCGACAACAGCCACGCCCATGGTAATCAGTGCCTGGCATCCAAACAGAAAAACAGCCACCACTGCAACGGGCCCCAGAGCGATAAGAACATCTATCATTACGCTTTGCACGGACTCTATCGTGCGGACATGAGGCGATGACGATATGATCAGTTTTCCATTCATGTTAATCACTCCCGTTTCAAAAGCAACCGCTAACTTTTCTGCCTGGCCAGAACTTCGGCCTTGGCAACCCTGATCCATTGCGTCAGGGGGATCCGGGCCGGACAGATGTAAGCGCAGCAGCCGCATTCTATGCAATCAGCGGCGTGCAGCTTTTCAGCCCGGCCAAAAAGGCCGTGTTCCGCAGCCTGGGCAATAAATGTAGGCACCAGGTTCACCGGGCAGACCTGAACACACCGGGCACAGCGAATGCAGCTGCCGCTCTCAAAAAGCCCCGCATCCTCGGAGGTCAGCGCTACAATTCCCGAGGTTCCCTTGATCACCGGAAGATCGGCTGTCGGCTGGGCCAGGCCCATCATCGGCCCGCCCATGATCACCTTGCAGGTCTCTTCTTTCAGACCGCCGCAGTATTCAAGCAGGTCGCTAACCAGTGTGCCCAGCCGCACCATCAGGTTGGCCGGACGTTTGACGCCCTCACCGGTAATGGTGATTACCCGCTCCATAAGCGGCGCCCCTTTTCGCAAAGCCTCCCATATGGCCACAGCAGTGCCCACGTTGTGATTGACCACGCCAACATCCAGGGGCAGCCCTCCGGAAGGAACCCGGCGCCGCGTTGTCACCTGGATCAACATTTTTTCAGCGCCCTGGGGNNCTCATGACCCTGACCGCGTCAGGCTTGTTGTCCTCGATCCCGATAATCCCCCGGCCCGCCCCAAGCGCCTTCATCATCACTTCAAGACCAAAAACAACCCCCTCCGGCCTTTCCAGCATGAGGCGGTGATCGGCCGTCAGGTACGGCTCACATTCGGCGCCGTTGATAATGACCGTGTCTATTTCTTTTCCCTCCGGCGGAGAGAGCTTCACATGCGCCGGAAAGGCGGCCCCGCCCATCCCGACAATACCGGCGCTGCGAATAAGCGCCCGCAGCTCTCCAGGGGAAAGATCATCAATATTATCCACCGGTTCGAGCTCGCTGCACCGTTCATCACTGCCGTCGCCTTCAATTATTACCGCCTTTACCTTGCGCCCCAGGCAATGGTTGTAAGGCTCAATGGCGATCACTTTCCCTGACAGCGAGGCATGCACCGGCGCAGAAACAAAAGCCTCGCTATCGCCTATTTTCTGCCCCGCCTTGACGGAATCGCCCACCTCCACCAGCGGTTCACAGGGAGCGCCGATATGCTGCTGCATGGGAATGACAACTTTCTGCGGGACCGGAGCGGCGGTGATGGCCAGAGAAGCGGTCAGCTCTTTGCGGTATTCCGGGTGAACGCCTCCTTTGAAGATCGCTGAACCCATACTGACAAGCTCACCCCTTTAACTGTATATGTTTAGAGACAAGAGATACTCAATTACAGACAATAGCTTATGGATTCGCGAAAAACAGCGCTATTCCTGCAAGGATGTGACAGAAAAAGCAATGGGCAGCACTAGAGCAGGTTAAAAGCCGGGCCCGCCCTCCCGGCGGCAGCCAGGGCATCCAGGTATTCCCTGCGGGTGATCCTTCGATTTATTTCGGGGTAATGTTGCGCCAGGCACGCGGGATGATACTGATCCATGATGTTGATCCAGGCTCCGGGGGATATCTGACGGGCCACAAATTCCATCAGCTCCGCAGTACCGCCCAGGTTTCCCGGCATGACCAGATGGCGGATGAGCAGCCCCTTGAGTGCCACCCCCCTGTTATCCATTTCCAGATCTCCCACCTGGCGGTGCATCTCCATGATCGCCTGCCGGGCAACGGCGGGATAATGATCTATACCGGAGTACTTCCTGGCTGTCTCCCTGCCGGCATATTTCAGGTCCGGCATATAGATATCGACAATTTCCTCCAGCAGGCGCAGGGTCTCCACCCTTTCATAACCGCCGCAGTTGTAAACCAGGGGCAGGTGCAGGCCCCCTTCGGCTGCGATCAAAAGGGCCTCGACGATTTGCGGGGTATAGTGAGTAGGGGTTACAAGATTGATGTTCGAGCAGCCCCTTCTCTGCAGCTCAAGCATGATCCCGGCAAGCTCTGCTGTTGTAACTGTGTATTTTTGCTTACCTCTGCTGATCTCGTGATTCTGGCAGAAGACGCAGCGCAGGCTGCAAAATGCAAAAAAGACAGTCCCCGAGCCCCCGCTGCCTACAAGGGGCGCCTCTTCGCCGAAATGCGGCCCAAAACTGGATATCTCAATACCCTCTCCGGCGCCGCATTCGCCGCGTTCGCCCGATCTCCTGAGAGCGCCGCATTCCCTGGGGCATACAGTGCAGGGCTCGAGCATCCCTCTCAAAAGGGCGGCCCGCCGTTTCAGTTCGCCCCTTTCAAAAAGTTCCGAATAACTGACGGTCCCTCCGCCGTGCATTTATCTCACCGCTTTAATCTATTGTATACCCTTTTGGATTATTCGCCAAATTTCGCATGCCCGGATCGCCTGGACGGTTCCGCAGTATATATCTTTATATCGTGGGAACGGTTCCTGAAGGTTTTTCTTGCGATAGGCTTAATATATTATTCGAATTCTGGACGCAGCCTGTCAGCAGACCGTTCGCCTGGAGGGATCGAGGTAATAGGCCCTCGCTTCGCTGACGGTGTAGAAAGAACCAGTTACCAGAACCGCGTCATCCACAGCCGCCAGCGCCAGCGCCCTGTCCAGAGCGCGATCCACCCTTTGCTCCATGTACACCTTCCCCGGAAAACGGTTTTTCAGGAAGGCGGCCAGTGCCTCGGGCTCCGCAGCCCTGGTAAGGGCGGGCCTGGCCAGAATTACCCCATCCGCCAGGGGCAGAATATATTCAAACATGGCCAGGTCTTTGTCGGCCATGGCCCCGAGAACAAGAAAAAGGCGGTGGTACTTGAAATGTTCGGGCAGCGTTGCGGCCAGTTCGCGCATCGCCGCCGGGTTGTGTGCTCCATCCAGGATCAGCAGTGGGTTCCTGTCGAGAAGCTCCAGGCGGGCCGGCCAGATCGTTTCGGATAAGCCCCGGCGCAGATCCCTTTCCGAGAAAGGATAACCAAAGCCGGCCAGCTGCTCCAGCCCGGCCAGGGCCAGGGCTCCATTGGCCACCTGGTAGCGGCCGCGCAGCGGAATATGAAGATCCCCGAAGGATCGGGCAAAACCAGCATAGTCCAGCCGCTGTCCTTCTGCAGTGACCCCCCTGCGGCTGCAAAAGGCGCTTTTCACCCCGGAGGGGGTTTTCTCCCCGAAGGGCAGCGCATAAAAAAGGGGCGCCTTCCGTTCACGGCAGGTTGCGGCAATGACCTGCTGCGCCGCCGGATCTGTTGCTCCCGTGATCACCGGAATACCGGGTTTGATAATGCCGGCCTTCTCGCGGGCAACTGACTGGACCGTCTCTCCCAGAATTCCGGTATGATCCAGGCTGATATTGGTGATCATGGTCACCAGCGGCGTGACCACGTTGGTTGCGTCCAGGCGCCCGCCCAGGCCCACTTCGAGGACCACAATATCGGGCCGGCGCCTGGCAAAATGGGTAAACGCCAGTGCCGTGACCACCTCGAACTCGGTGAGCGGGCCCAGATGTCCCTCTTGATCGATTCTTTCAACCAGGGGGCGGATCCGCTCCACCAGCCGGACCAGTTCAGCGCTGTCGATATCGCAGCCATCTATGCTCATCCGGTTATTGAAAGCAAGAATATAGGGTGAGGTGTACAGAGCGGTACGGTAACCGGAGGCCTGCAGCACAGCAGCAATCATCGCTGCAGTGGAACCCTTGCCATTGGTCCCGCCGATATGAATGTACTTTAATTGCCGGTGAGGATTGCCCAGAAGGGAGAGCAGCGCCTCGATGCGCTGCAGACCCGGCTTGATCCCGAAGCGGCCGATATTGTGAATCCAATCAAGGGCGCGGCGGTAAGCCGCATCTGTTTCCTGCTTCATCAATTACCGGAGCTCCCGCAGTCTTTCCTCTAGTTTTTCTTTCTTGACAGTGCCTTCTTCGAGGCGTGCTTTCTCTTTGGCCACTACTTCCGGAGGGGCTTTTTTCAGAAATCCAGGATTCTGCAGCTTCCCCCCGGTCCGCCGCAGCTCCTTTTCAACCTGCTGCAGCTCCTTTTCGAGCCGGCCCGCCTCCGCCTCAAGGTCGATCACCCCGGCCAGGGGAAGATAGCCCTCGAGCCCTTCACCCACAATAGCTGTCAAGGCCCGGGAAGGCTTCACAGCCCCGGGATCTATGACCAGGGGTTCGGCAAAAGCCAGCCGGCACAGCTGATGCCGCCCCCATTCCAGCACGGCGGCTTTCTCCGGCGAGGGCTTCAAAATCACCGGCGCACTCTGCCCGGGAGGCAGCTGCACCTGGCTGCGCAGATTGCGCACCGCCCGGATCGCCTCCTGGACCAGATCAATTGCCGCCGCTTCAGCGGGATACTCCAGTCCGGCATGGGGTTGCGGCCAGGCGGCAACTACAAGGGCCGTCGTACGGTGCGGCAGGTAATGCCAGATCTCTTCGGAAAGAAAGGGCATGAATGGGTGCAGCAGGCGGAGCACACCCTCCAGAACATGGATGAGCACGCCGCGGGTGCGGCGGCGGGTTACGCGTGATTTCTCGCCGGCGCCGGCGGAGTAAAGGTAATATTTGCTGAATTCAACGTACCAGTCGCAGAAATCATTCCAGAGAAATTCATAAACCAGGCGGGCGGCCTCACCAAGCTCATATTCCTCCAGCCGGGCCGTTACCCGGGCCACGGTTTCATTGTAACGATGCAAGATCCAGCGATCTTCCGTGGTCAGCCCCTCGGGCAAAGAGCAGGGCAGAAAGGGTATATAATCGGGCATGCCTTCAGGCCCGTCAGCCAGGTTCATGAAAACAAAGCGGGAAGCGTTCCAGACCTTGTTGGCAAAGTTTCGCGCCGCCTCGACATTTTCCTGGCGAAAGCGCTGATCATTGCCCGGCGCCTGCCCGGTGATCAGGGAAAACCGAAGGGTATCGGCGCCATATTCGGCGATCACCTCGAGCGGGTCGATCCCGTTGCCCAGAGATTTGCTCATCTTCCGTCCCAGGGCATCGCGGACCAGTCCATGGATGTAGACCACCTTGAAGGGGACCTCTTCCATGAAATGAAGCGACATGAAGATCATCCGGGCCACCCAGAAAAAGATAATATCGTATGCCGTCACGAGAACGTGTGTGGGAAAATATCGCTCCAGATCAGGGGTCCTTTCAGGCCATCCCAGGGCGGAAAAGGGCCANNCCGCAGGCCGGGCACGACACCGGATCTTCATAGTCGACAATGACTTCACCGCAGGAGCAGTACCAGGCAGGGATGCGGTGTCCCCACCACAACTGCCGCGAGATGCACCAATCGCGAATATTTTCAAGCCAGTTTTCGTAAATCCGGGTAAAGCGCGGCGGCACAAAGCCGGTCTCCCCGTTGCGCACCGCCGCCAGGGCCGGTCCGGCGAGCGGCTTCATCTTCACAAACCACTGCCGCGAGATCAAGGGCTCGACAATGGTATGGCAACGATGGCAGTGCCCTACCGCATGGCTGTAATCTTCAATTTTATCCACCAGGCCGCGGGCCTGCAGGTCGGCCACCACTTTTTCCCGGCAGGCATCCCGCTCGAGTCCGGCATAGGGTCCCGCCGCCGCCGTCATCCTGCCGTCTTCACCGATGACCGGTATGATTTCCAGGTTATGGCGCCGGCCCATCTCAAGGTCGTTGGGATCATGGGCCGGGGTAACCTTCACCGCCCCGCTGCCGAAGGCCGGATCAACAAAGGTGTCGGCAACAACGGGAATTTCCCGGTCAAGCAGGGGTAGAGTCACCGTGCGTCCCACCAGGTCCCGGTAACGCCCATCATCGGGGTGGACGGCAACGCCGCTGTCCCCGAGCATGGACTCGGGGCGCGTTGTGGCCACGGTAATGTAACCGGATCCATCGGTAAAGGGGTAACGGATATGGGTCAAGGCAGATGCTTCCTCTTCATGTTCCACTTCAATGTCGGAAAGAGCTGTATGGCAGCGGGGACACCAGTTGATCATGTAGTCGCCCCGGTAAATCAGACCGGCGCGGTACAGATCGACAAAGACCCTGCGCACCGCCCTGGAGCATCCCTCATCCATGGTAAAGCGCTCCCTGGACCAATCGCAGGAGGCACCCAGTGCATAGAGCTGCTTCAGGATATGGTCATGGTACCTTTCCTTCCATTCCCAGACCTTCCCCAAAAAGGCCTCCCGCCCCAGATCTTGCCTGGTCAATCCCTCGGCGGCAAGGTCCTCTTCCACCCGAATCTGGGTTGCAATACCAGCGTGATCCGTTCCCGGCAGCCATAAAGTATCGCGGCCCTGCATCCGCCGCCAGCGTATGAGCACATCCTGAATGGTGATGTCGAGGGCATGCCCCATATGCAGTGAGCCCGTGATATTGGGCGGCGGGATCACGACAGTAAAGGCCTCTTCATTTTCCCTTCCGCCTGCCCGGAAATAGTCACCTTCAAGCCAGAACCGGTAGCGGCGTTCCTCAACTTCTGCAGGATCATAAACGGGGGGGATCAAATCCCTGATCACAATTTCACCTCTTCTACTACTGCTGAAAATCATATTATTCTTTTCCATTCTTAAAGTCAACCGGCCGGCGCCGTGCCGGCGGGCAATGTCTGTAAAAAGTACCGGTTGTTGTCCTAAAGGGTAATCTTGTCCGATCTTTATCGGAAAAACCTGCTATTGTCACTAAAATAATATATCCTTGTAACATGGCTGTAATATTCAGCCCTTATAATAAAAGCAAGTTGACCCCCTCTTTTAAATACATTGCTTGGGCACAGCAAAAAAGCTGTGCCCCTTTTTT
>MTKW01019489.1_pt1 | contig 11200 bp, 16 predicted proteins | sample 1042761 | NCBI WGS metagenome assembly MTKW01 (sample SAMN06205366, study PRJNA360243) | anaerobic digester metagenome | biome: Wastewater treatment plant; feature: Anaerobic digester sludge; material: sludge; isolation source: anaerobic digester fed with sludge from wastewater treatment plant ...
GCGCCGCCTTTATTGGAGTCCTTGCGGCGCGGCAGGACACCGCCCGAGCTGATCGAGTTCGCCTACAGTGCGGCTGCTTCTGCAGAGCTCCTGGAGAAAGCGCGGCAGGAGGCGCTCCTGGTCCCACCGCAGACCTATCTGGCAGATTTCACCGCCTGCGACAAATTTGACTGCATGGAGAGACTGTCAGAAATCACCGCACCGGCTCTGCTCATCTGCGGCAAGGATGATCGGTTGACCCCGCCCAAATACAGCCGCTACCTGGCAGAGCGACTGCCCGAAGCGGAACTGGTGGAGGTGGAAGGAGCAGGCCATATGGTCATGCTGGAGGCACCGCAGAAGGTCAGCGAGGCCATCTCCTCTTTTCTGGGGAAAACGGGCTGCGCCTGAAGCTTTTTTTCGGCGGAAGCTCCTTTTCACTGTACACAGGAATACCCTGCTCCTTCAGCAGGGCTGCAGCCACACCGTCTCCGGTGCGGCTGCAGCCGGAGAAAGTTCCGTCCCGGATCCTGCCCGCACCGCAGGAAGGGCTGCCCGATTTTAAAATGGCCCCGTCTACATGAAACAGCCGCGCCAGCTGCAGCGCTGCACAGGCGCCGCGCAAAAAATGCGCTGTCACATCCCTGCCCGCATCATCCATTACGGCGGCTTTCCCCTGCAACACGGCCCGCCCGTCGCCGCCGCGGATCTCTGCCGGCCGCCGTGGCGTGGACAGCCCCCCCAGCTGCTCCGGACAAACGGGAATAATCCGGCAAAGGCGGCACAGACGGCGCAGCGCTGCAATACAATTATGACCGCCGTCGTAACGAGTCGGCAGACCGAGAAGGCAGGCGCTGACTAGGTAGGTTTTTTTGGACAATGTTTTCTCCCGCTGGAAATAATAAACAGCATAATCAGGAGGTGTTTCCAGATGAAACCAGGCCCGCCCGCAGGCGGCTTCTTCAACCTGGATGTAACCCGCAGTCAGGCAGTAGAAAAACTGGCCGCCCTGAACCCGAAAACAATCGCCCTAAATGCAGCCGTCCACTACAATATGCAGAACTCTTCTTTTTCCGTTATCTTCATCAATAAAACATACCGGGTCGCCTATCCCGAGGGGACTATCACCGGGCCGGGAGGCGAAACCCCTGTTTATCTGTCCATTTTTATCCTGCATTACCTCGCAACCGCCGACGGAAGCCCGCTGAGGGGCGAGTGGATCTCGTACCGCCATCTGCCGGGCGGTGAAATCTACACCGAGCCCTTCAGGCGACGCGCCCTGGCGCCGTTTCTGAAGGCTTTCGGCACCGATCCCGGCTCNNCTGCCGCCTTCGGCATCGATCCTTTTCGATGCAGCGGCCGCCTCCTACCTGCCCACGGAGGATTATGCTCACCTGCCGGCGCTGATCGTTGAAGCAATGCAAAGGCGTCCGGCATGATCCTGTACGATGGGGGTTAAAGGCTGCTCCCCTCCCTTATTTCGACAGCAGCCTATCTTTCCCCTTTCGCAGGATATCAATGGCCGCATCCGGGCAGAAGAACTGGCAAAGCCGGCAGCCGGTGCAGCGCTCCATCCGTTTTGCCTCGACAATGGGGGTGCCGTAAACCCCGATATGGGTGGACCAGTCGATGACCTGGGAGGGACATTTCTCTATGCAGAGGCCGCATCCCTTGCAGAGATCGGGTGAAATATAGAAGAATGCCTTTTCATTGGCCGCCTCCAGGCGGGCAAAGGTTTTGCTCATCATATTCCTCCCGGTACAGGCGCCGCCTCTTTTACAGCGGCGGCGCCCATATCCAGCGCCGCGAAATTATGATCCCTTAGCTGCGGATCTTTCCTGAAACGGCGATTCAGCTTCTGCTCCAGAGCATTTTTAACCTGCTCCAGTGTAACCACCCCGGTAAGGGCCACGATGGCGCCCAGGATGATCATATTGAAAACGCGCGGGTGCAGCCGCTGCCGCGCCAGATCCGAAGCCGCCACGGCAACAAATCTCCGGGAAGGGCTCTCCACCGCCGCCCGCCTGTCGTGATAGCTGATCCTTTCCGCAAAGGCCTCCGGAGCAATAGTGTTGTAGCTCTGCCGGCCCACCACTTCATCGGAGATCTGCGGCGCATCCACAAGGGAGTTGTCATAGAGAATCGCAGTTTCCGGCCCGACATACTGTTCGCTCCGGCGCAGGGAGCGAGGGCTCAGGGCCGCCACCAGATCGGCTTTCAGGAATTTGGGGGAGCCGATGGTGTCCGGCGAGATCTGAACAAAAGCCAGGGAGACGCCGCCGCGCTGTTCGATCCCGAAATTGGGGATGTACAGGGCATTGAGGCCGGCCCGGTATGCAGCCAGAGCCAGCGTCTCCGCCAGTGCCTGGACTCCCTGCCCGCCCTCTCCGGCAACAGCCAGTTTCCAGCGGTGCATGTCAGTCCCCCTCCCTGGGGAGCGGCGCAATCTCGCCGGGGCGGAAGAAATCGCCCATGTCCCGCTCCAGGAAAGACCAGGTAGCGGCGGCATTTGTTCGCCAGTTTGTCGGGCAGGTCGAAAGGGCTTCGATAAAGGAGAAATGACCCTGCAGCTGTCTCTCCAGACCCCGCTTCAGCTCATTTTTCAGGCGGAGCACCTGGGCCACCGTCCCCCGGGCCAGATATGCCTGCGGATGAGCCACCGAGGCAAGGGTTTCCGGACCCCTGAAGGAGCGACCCGTATCGATCTCGTCGCGCCCGAAAGGCGTTGTCTCCGTTTTCTGCCCGGGCAGGGTTGTCGGAGCCATCTGCCCCCCCGTCATGGCGTAAACCGTATTGTTGACCAGGACTGCGGTGATGGGGTCATCACGCAGCGCCGCGCTGACAAGATGCTGCAGCCCGATGGCATATCCGCCCCCATCGCCCATGTAGGCCAGGGCAATGTGCCCGGGGCTGGCCCTTTTCAGTCCCACCATCACCGGGATGGTCCTTCCATGGTGTGTCTGCATGCAGGGAAAAGTGAAAAAATCCCAGGCCAGCAGGGAACAGCCGATATCGCAGGCAAAGATGACCCGCTCCGCCAGCCCCAGCTCATCTATGGCCAGGCCCAGTGCTTTCAAAACCAGGCCGTGGCCGCAGCCTGGACAGAAGCGATGGGGCTTGCTCTCCCGGTTCCAGCAAAGCGGCATGGAGAGTTCGCTCATGCCAGGACCGCCTCCTTGATTTCCTCCGCCGTAATTCCCACTCCGGGGCGATAATAGCTCCGGAAATCGAACAAGATCGGACCGGCGGCTGCCAGGCGAACCTGGTTTCCAAGCTGTCCCTCCGCCGATTCAGCTACGAACACGGCTCCGCCGCTTTTTTGCAGTGCCTCCCGGAAAGCCTCCCCGGGAAAAGGGCGCAGGGTGATGGGGCGGAAAAAATTGATTTCCCGGCCGGCGCAGCGCAGCTCCTGCACCGCCTGGCGCGCAGCCCGGCCCACGATCCCGTGCGCTACTACCAGCAGCTCCCCTCCGGGCCCTCCGATGAACTCGTATTCAACCAGCTCCGGGGCGGCGTTGGCGTAATCAGCCAGATGCCTGCCCAGAACCTCGCTCAATTCTTCCTCCACGCTGAAGGAATTGCGCAGGTGAAGCAAAGGCTCCTCCCCACCGGCTCTCACTGAGCCCAGGATCGGTTCCTTGGGAATGGGACCGAAGCCAAGCTCCGCGGGGTCATGAAGCTGCAGCGGCTCCCGCATTTTCGCCTGGTAGCCGTCGCCCAGGATAAAGCTGGGAAAGCGATAGAGCCAGGCGCGGTGAAAAGCCTTGATCGTGTAATCGTACAACTCCTGATGGCTGCTTGTGGAGTAAACCAGGCGCAGCCCCTCCCCGTTGCCGCCGAAGCAGGTCAGATTGAGCTCCTGCTGTGAATAGATCACCGTGGCCGTGGAAGGGCCGCCACGCTGCTGCACCACCAGGACCACGGGAAGGCGCATCATTTCGGCCATGGAGAGCGGTTCCTGAAAAAGGACGGTGCCCGGACCGGCAGTGGCCGAGAAAGCCGCCTTGCCGCTGATAATCGCTCCGATGGTGGTGAAACCGGCGGAGAGCTCATCCTCGGTCTGCATGAAGCCCCGCCCCTCCGGAGGCGCCAGCCTGCGCCAGTGATGCATGATCTCATTTTGCGGTGTAATGGGGTAGCCGAACATGTAATCCGCTCCGGCAGCCAGCGCCGCCCTGGCAATAACCTCATTTCCAGTGATAAATGCACTGCGCTCTGCGAGTGTCACCGCCATAAATGTGTTTCCGCCCCTTAAAGCGATAATTATGCGTATCTGTTTTCCACACTGCTGTATTGCATCAATCAGGTGTTGTCCGCCGCCCCAGCAGCAGTCATTTCGAACCTGTTGTCTGTTGTTTAAGATACCCATCTATCCCCGCATTATTTGTGAACAATGCAGCCCGCCTGCGGCGCCGGTGCCGGCAAATCATTCCTGGGATCCAAAAAGCCGGGCAGCGGCCCGGCGACCGGGAGCAATTGATTTGACCGGATTTTTCTAGCTGAAAAGATATTTCAGCGCAATGAGCGCCCCCAGACCGGGCAGCCCCATCACTCCGACCACAAGAGCGCTGATTACATTCAGCCCTATGGCCAGCCCCCACAGATTTCCGGCAAAGTTGTACAGATAGATCACAACCCCGCCCAGAATTGTCCAGAGCAGGGCGCGGAAAAACAGTTTCAGCGGTTTGTAAAAGACCCGCGAGAGAACAACAATCATGATCAGACCGAATGCCGCTGCGGCTGCCATATTCCAATCCAGCCCCTCCAACATTTTAGCCACCCCCCTGATCCAGCGCAGAGTAAAGATTCAACCCTTCTTTCCTGGCCTGCTTCAGCAGGTACATATAACGCCTTTCCGCCGCTCCAAGATTGTAGATGGCATGATCGATCAGATCCGGATCGCTGATCTGATTGAATCTGTCCCTGGCATTCTCCCATTCCTGCCGGGCCTGCTCCACCAGGTCAAAATAATCTTCCTGCTGCGGCGAAACTGCCTTCTCTTCCGAGGGAAAAAAAGATGAAGATACATTCAAAAGGAAATCGGTCAGCTTTTTCAGCATGTTCCCCCTCCTCACAACACTATGCCGGGATCTTGAAAAATATTAATCCCATTCGAGGAAAGAACTATGCATGCAGGTGATGCCGGCCGGGACCGCTGCAGCGGCAACGGGTTATTATGCACGGGATCAAACAAACTAAGGGTAAAAATATGGGGGTGTCCGTGGTGTCCATGCAAGAAAGGAAGTTGTTATGCGAGGAGAAGTGTAAATTCCAGCGGGAGGGGCGCTGCATGCTGGAGCGATTGGATTTCCTGGCCCCGGTGCACGGCGCCGTCTGCTGCGATCATCTCTGGGAGGAGGAGGCACAGGTTCACGACTAGGACGGGCGCACTACATCTCTCTGCGTCCCTCCAGGGAACGGCTCAGGGTAAGGTCGTCGGCATATTCCAGGTCACCGCCCACAGGAAGGCCGAAGGCGATGCGCGTCACCCTGATCTGAAGCGGTTTGACCAGACCGGCAATGTAAGAGGCGGTAGCATCGCCTTCTACGTTTGGATTGGTCGCCACAATCAACTCTTCGGCCTCCTTTGCAGTGAGCCTNNGAGAGGGCGCCGTGCAGCACGTGGTACAGGCCGCGGTAATTGCCTGTTTGCTCCAGACGCAGAACATCACGCGGCTCCTGGACCACGCAGAAAAGCCTCTGCTCGCGGCGCGGATCACTGCAGTAGCGGCAGGGTTCCTTCTCTGTCAGACATCCACACTGGGAGCAAAATAGCAGTTTATCCTTGGCCTCGACAATGGCCCCGGCCAGGGCGGCCGCCTCTTCCCGCGGCCGCCCCAGGAGAAAAAAGGATAAACGCTGGGCCGTCTTCGGTCCAATACCCGGAAAACGACAAAATTCATCGATCAGTTTTTGCAGCGGTTCCGGATAGCTCATCGGCGGTGATTTGCTCCTTTGACGGCCCCTAGATCAGAACATCCCCGGCGGCAGATTCAGCCCGCCTGTAAGTTTCTGCATTTCGGTGCCGATCATTTCATCAACTTTTTTCAGGGCTTCGTTGACTGCCGCCAGAATCAGATCCTCAAGCATGTCGCGGTTCTCTTCGCTGAGCACCTCCGGATCGATCTGCAGCGCCAGAAGTTCTTTATGCCCGTTTGCTTCAACCCTGACCGCTCCGCCGCCGCTGGTGCCCTGCACAGTCTTTTCGCCAAGCTGCTCCTGCATCCGCTCCATTTGCGCCTGTGCCTTCTGCACCTGCTTCATAATTTTTCCCATGCCGCCCTTCATCTGCAGGCCCCCTTTTTAACTAGACCTCGAAAACCTCTCCGGTAAATAGTTTTTCCACATCCTCGAAACTGTAGGTTTCCATTTTCCCGGTGGACTCCCTGGCGGAAAGATCGCCCGGTTCTGCTGCGGAGCCGCTTTCCGGCGGCTGCCCTTCGTACTTTACTTTGATCTGCAGCTGCCGGGCCAACAGCTTTTGGCAGCTTTCCTCCACAATCCGGCGGTGATCGCTCTCCAGGATCCTGTCGCCGGCAAAATCGCCATGGTAATAGGTCAGGAGAAGCAGGTTCCCCTCCAGGGCATGCTCATAGGCCGCATTGAGATGTCCGTAAGTGGCCTTGTGCCGCGTTTTAACCTCCCTCAGAAGCTGCTCCCACCAGTCTGCATCCCTGACCCTGTCTGGAAGCTCTTTCGAAACGGCGGCTGCCGTCTCCTGCTCCGCGCGGGGTTCCGGCTCTACCGGTGCCGCAGCCGGTGATGGAGCGGCCGCTTTTACCGGCGCCGGCTTCTCTGCCGGCTTTTTGCCCGGCGGTGATTCCGCCCCGGATGTTGACCCCCCCTTGACGGCCGGCGGCTCTTCCCGGTGCAGCACGCGCATCATCCTGATCAGGGCCACCTCCAGAACGAACTGGGGGTAATGAGCGTAACGCATCTCACTGACGAGCCCGTGCAGGAGCTCAACAAGCTCCAGCAGCAAGTTACGGCGAAAGCGGCCCCGGTACTGTTCAAGGATAGCTTCAAAGCCGTAATAGCTCTCTTCAAGCTGCAGCCTGCCCGGAGTGCTGACGATGAGCAGCCTGCTGAAAAAAAAGGTTAAATCCCTGAGCAGCAGCGTCAGATCCCTGCCGCTGTAAATGATCTCCTGAAGCGTTTGCAGCCCCGCTTCCAGCTCGCCCGATGCCAGCGCCTCAACAAGTGAGCCGATGGTCTCCACACGGGTTGCTCCCGTTACCGAACGGACATGTTCCGCTGAAATCTGCTCTTCACCGTACGCACTGCATTGTTCCAGAAGCCCCAGGCCGTCTCTCATGGAACCCCCGGCCAGGCGGGCCATGAGGCGCAGAGCCTCCCCTTCAATGCGCCATCCTTCATCCATTGCCGCCTGCTGGAGCCGCTCCCCGATCTGCTCCACTGTAAGCAGGTGAAAATCAAAACGCTGGCAGCGGGAAACAACCGTCGACGGAAGCCGCGAAGGATCCGTCGTCGCCAGAATAAAGATAACCCCGGCAGGCGGTTCCTCCAGGGTTTTCAGAAAAGCATTGCAGGCCTCGTTGGTGAGCATGTGCGCCTCGTCAATTATGTAGACCTTGTAGCGGCTTTCTCCGCTGGCATAGCGGGTCCTCTCCCGCAGTTCCCGGATCTCGTCGATACCGCGGTTTGATGCNNCGCGGCCCGCAGAAGAGATAAGCATGGGCCAGCTGCCCCCGGGAGAGGGCATGACTCAGAGTGCGGGTCACATGATCCTGCCCCGTTACCTGGGCAAAAGTCAAAGGGCGCAATCGCCGGTAAAGACTGAGGTAAGCCGTCAAGAAAGGCATCTCCATTTCGGAATGAATCATTTTTGTTCAATCATACTCCCGCCCGCCATGCCCTGCGGGTGGGAAAGCGGTGCTCCGGAATCGCGGAATAAACAAAATGATTATGTATGGCCGCGCACCTGCCTTTGATCTCCGCCCCCAGGCGCCGGCCGGGCAGTTGGCTCCAGCCCGGCAACCCCGTGGCACCCGCAATATCTCATTTACCGCTGCTTCCTCCCGGATCTGACGGGGTTCATGAGTTTGCGCCGCACGGGACCGGGCCTTCAACACCACTTACCCGGTGCTGACCCTGAAAGCTGCGAAACCGGGGGCAGGGTTTCAACCCCGCTATAGCGGATTGCGGGTACAGGGCACCGCTACCTCCCCGTCTAGCACGGCCAAATCATAAAAATGGCGGAGAGAGTGGGATTCGAACCCACGAGACGAGGTTTTGCCCCATCTACTCGCTTTCCAGGCGAGCGCCTTCGACCAACTCAGCCATCTCTCCACGCCAGGGCGATCCAACGGTAACCTGGACATCCCGGTTGCGTTGTCACCCATATTATACACAGATCGCTGCAGTAATTCAAGGAAACACTCCGGGTACAAACATCCGGCCCGTCGGCTTTTACAGTCTCCATCGCCGATCGTTACTTCCATCATTAACAGGTCTCCACTTGCCTGGACGATGAACGGGCAGGGGGTAGATGCCTTTGCGCGCTTAAATAATGATAAGGGCAAAAAGGATAAGCTAAGGGGCATTCCCAACTGCCGGAAATGCCCCTGCGTTATCTTCTTTTTTAAAGATTAAAGAGGGACAACGTTTTCCGCTTGTTTCCCCCGGTCCCCTTCGACAACGTCAAAGGTAACCTCCTGGCCTTCCTCCAATGTCTTGAAACCCTCGGTCTGGATTGCGGAATAATGGACGAACACATCTCCGCCTTCCTCGGTTTCAATGAAGCCATAGCCTTTCTCCGGGTTAAACCATTTTACCTTGCCTTGCATGTTTCACAGATCTCCTTAAAGTTAATTTGAATCAAAAAGCGGAACAACGTAAACCCCTTTTACGCTTTGAAGCACAAAATCGTTTAAGTTGACCCGTCTTTTCAACACCAACTTGTACCCTACCACAACGGAAACCAAAAATCAAATATTTTCAAAGAGTTTATTAACAGTTTGATTTAAAAGGCGCACAGTTATACATGGCGCTTTTAGATGACAGGACAGTCAATCCATGATGGGGGCAATACTGATAAAGTTAAAAGAGACCGGTGGCAGGAAAACGGAGCCGACACAGAAGGCGGGCAAATCACCTGTCCCCCCTTTGCCCTGATGAAATGGCGGAGAGAGTGGGATTCGAACCCACGAGGAGGCTCAGCACCCCCTACACGATTTCGAGTCGTGCGCCTTCAACCGGACTCGGCCATCTCTCCGCTCTCTATTATACCAGCGCAACCGGCTTTGTAAAGTACAGATCCGTTCGTCATCCCCTGCGGCGACGGAAGAATTCCTGCAGCAGTGCAGCGCACGACTTTTCCAGAATGCCGCCCGTTACGACCAGGCGGTGGTTCAGCCGCTCATCCTGCACAATATTGTAAAGGGTCCCACAGGCCCCGCCCTTTGGATCGGCGGTCCCGTAGACCAGCCGCGCCACCCGCGCCTGCACCAGGGCGCCGGCGCACATGGGACAGGGTTCCAGGGTCACGTACAGGGTGCTCCCGGAGAGGCGCCATCCGCCGAGGATCTGTCCCGCTTCGCGCAGGGCCAGAATCTCTGCATGGGCCGTGGGATCCCCCAGCTCTTCGCAGCGGTTCCGGGCAGCGGCGATGATGCTCGCCCCCCTGACCAGAAGCGCCCCCACAGGTACCTCGCCACAGGAAAAAGCCTCCCGGGCCTGCTCCAGGGCCATCTCCATAAAACAGACGTCAACATGTCGATGATCCGTTTCCATGCCGCTATTATATACCATCAGCGGTAAAACCCCGCCCCTATCCCTCCCGGATCTCCCTATCCGAATAATCGACCACGATTTTCTTGCACTTTTTGCAAATCCAGGCTGCAAGAAGGAAATCCTTGATCGCGTTGTTTTCCAGCAGCACCTCGCCCTCTTTCGGGAGCAGGGAAAATTTATGCCTGCTTTTCACCCAGGCCACCCTGCGCATACCCTGCAGATAGCCCTGCTCCATCTCATCATCACAATAAGGACAGTTCATGGTCAAACCCCGCCTTCCTGTTAGGGCCAAAGCCGCCTTCCCAGGGCCCGCAAGCCCCGGGGCCATCGAACCCGTCAACGCTGACCCGGCCCGGGCGACTAGATATCAATGCCCAGGAATTTCTTGACGGCCAGCCCGATGAAGAAGGCAATAAGCGCCACGCCCAGGCTGATGCCCGCCATCTCCCCGAATCGCTTCGCAAAGGGCAGATCCTTGGCCACGCTGATATAGTAGTTGAAGATAAAAATGATCAGAATGACCGTTGCCAGCATGGTAATCAGGGCGGAGCCGTAGGCATGCTCCGGATAGAGCAGGTAGGGCAGCACCAGCAGCACCACCGTTACCAGGTAGGCCACCCCCGTGTAGAGACTGGACTTGAAAGCATGGGGGTTGCCGTCGGCCCTCTCGGCCAGGTAATTGGAGGCGGCCATGGATAGTGTGGCCGACACTCCGGTGATGATGCCCGTAAGGGCAACAAGGCGGGTGCCGGCCACGGCAAAGGTAAGGCCGGCGAGAGCGCCTGTCAGCTCCACCAGCGCATCATTGAGACCGAGCACCATGGCGCCCACATACTGAAGGCGTTCCTCATCCAGCATGTTTGCCAACTTCTCTTCATGCTGCTGTTCATCCTCAATGATCCCCGCCGCTTCAGGGATTTCCTGAAGCAGCTGCCTGTATTTTCTGCCCGTGGTGTACTCGCCCTTCTCCATGAGCTTGATCACAAAAGTATAGCCCATGAGCAGGCCGAGCAGGCCATACCAAAAAATATGCAGGCGCCGGGGTCTGACCTCCCGTCCGGTGTATTTTTTCCAGATGGCGGCATGCGCCAGTTCCTCGGCGGCGATCTGCTCCAGCACAGCCTTATTCTGCGGATCTTTCTCCCGGCCGGCCATGCGGCTGTAGATGACATGATCGGTTATTTCGAACTGTTGGTAGCTCATGAGCAGCTTTATGGTCTGCTCCGTCAATTTTGCACCCATCTGCACGCCTCCCCTGCACTGCAAATTTGACTGCGCTATATCAGCGCAGCCCTCCAGGCCACCCCACCCCTGGACCGCTATTCCACCGGGGCCCCACCCGCAGTGCCTGATACATTTTTAATTATATGTTAAGAAAGGCGGCCCGGGAAGGATCGGGGGTGAAAGCCGGACAGCTCTATTTGATGTATTCAACAGCTTCCTTGCCCGTGATATGCTCCACATCAAC
>MTKW01010773.1_pt1 | contig 11197 bp, 9 predicted proteins | sample 1042761 | NCBI WGS metagenome assembly MTKW01 (sample SAMN06205366, study PRJNA360243) | anaerobic digester metagenome | biome: Wastewater treatment plant; feature: Anaerobic digester sludge; material: sludge; isolation source: anaerobic digester fed with sludge from wastewater treatment plant ...
GGGGGCAGTGCTGACTGAAGAATCCTACTTCAGGAATGTCCCATTTCGTTGGACGGGCACCCCATCCAACTGGATCTCGCCGCCCTTTCGAAGGTCTGCGATCATATCCCAGAAGAGAATGTCCCGGGTGAACTTGGTTATCCCCATGTTCGACCCGATCCCGAATTCCCCTATATACCTCGCTCCCGGGTCGGTATCGAGCATCTCCATGAGAAACTCCTCATTCTTCTCAGCACTGGCCTTCCGCTCAATCCTCCACAGGCGAAAAGAAGACCTCGCCATCGGGCATATTGTAATGTCCGTCGCAGTTGATGCCCGGCCTGTCGGCTATGGAGAACCGTAGATCAGTCGCTTCTTTGCGGCCTCCACTTGGCGCTTCGATAATCTCGGGGCAGTCCACGTTTGTAGCTCCGAAGACGAAATCCTCGTACTCCCCTAGCGACATCTCGGCATTTTGAGCCAGTGTATTGCATGGGAAGTTGCAGCAGCACCACCTCACACTGCTNNCGATGCCTCATATTCCGCGAGGTCGATCGGGAGCAAAGTGGCCAACTGCTCTTGTGATGCTTCCTCATAGAGAATCCGCGTCACCTCGGGCATGGAGACTTTGAACCTAGGATATCCTCCCCGTTGGAGGACTCTTCTGTACACCGCCTCCACCAGCTGCGAACCGTCGAGATCCGCGCTGATTATCACCACATCGCCATCTTGGACACTGACTGAGTAGTCTACAAGAGTCTTTGTCAGCTCCCACACCCTCGGGTCCATAATCATTACCTCCAATTCCGCATCGGCTTTTCCTATAGCAATTTTTCAGAAGCAGCTCTGGGTTTTCCTGCAGGCGAATAGGATTGTCTCCGAGCCTCCGCGAAACGCGCCTCGATTGCGATGCCTTGAATAGTTGGGGCTGGCATGGGGCTGTACTAAACCATATAGGCCGGGCTGGGCGGTGCGACCGCTTTCGAATATCGCCGACTGAATTGTCCCAGGCACCGAGAACCTGTATACTCAAGATGGCAGCCAGGGCTTGCCTTTCAAAGCAGAGCGGACTCGGGTCCGCGTTGTCTCTACTGAGGTGATAAATTAATGCAGGATCGAAAACATTCCAAGGCACGCAACAAGGAGTCGTCGCGCAAGAGACGCGGCGGAGCGGGCGCGCCGACGGCTAGGCAGAAGCAACAGCCGGGCCCGGCGAAGAGCCGTTCAAGGAAATCTTCGGACTTGCACGGCCCCGGCAATGCCAAAAGGCCGACACAGCATGGCTCGGAACATCGACGCAAAAAGGAATTGTCGCGTTCTGTGGCGGCTTTTGCGCCGGATATCGAATTCCCTGTTTCCGAGGAGGAGCGCGCTGCTGTGCCCGTAGAATACAGGGGATTGAAGCTCGATCCCTTCCAGCAGGAAGCCATCAGGCATCTTGAGGCCGGAAGATCCGTCCTCGTTTCTGCTCCTACAGGCGTCGGCAAAACATTGGTGGCCGACTATCTCATCGAGCGTATGTACAACGAAAAGAGCAGAGTGATATATACTGCGCCCATCAAGGCCTTGTCGAACCAGAAATTCAAGGAGTTCAAACGGCTTTTGGGCGAGGAGAACGTCGGGATCATAACGGGCGACGTCGTCATCAACTCATCGGCCCAGATACTGATCATGACCACGGAGATCTTCCGGAACATGCTCCATTTGAGTCCCCACGCCCTAGATGGCGTCTCCCACGTAATATTCGACGAAATCCACTTCATTTCCGATGAGGACCGCGGCACGGTGTGGGAGGAGTCGATTATATTCATGCCGGAGCAGATGAGGCTCCTCGGGCTCTCTGCAACCATACCCAACGCAGGCGAGCTGGCCTGCTGGATGCGGGAGATAAAGGGACATGATGTGGCAGTAGTCCGCCATTTTAAGCGCGTAGTTCCCCTGAGACACTTTGTGTACGAGAAATCGCGCGGCGCATGCACATTGAAGGAGATGAGGCAGTACAAGGCCGAACGAGACCGGGAAATCGAAGAGGCCGAAGCTTTGGCGGCTGGAGCGGGCCCGAGATACCAGACGACAACCCATGTCGACCTCGTGAATTATCTCACGGAGGAACAGAAGTTGCCATGCCTTTACTTCGTCTTCAGCCGGAGACAGTGTGAGGAAAAAGCCGAAGAACTGGCAAGAACGGCAAATTACTTGAGCTTTGCCGAACGAAAAGAAGTCCTTTCCTTTTTCGATGAGAGAATCGAAGGAATGAATATCGAGTCGATGCCGAGCGTTAAGAAGATGCGCCGAATACTGGGTAGGGGGATCGCATACCATCACGCCGGGCTTTTGCCGGTCCTCAAAGAGATCGTTGAAGACCTCTTCGAGCGCAGGATGGTGCAGGTTCTCTACGCTACTGAGACCTTTGCCGTGGGCATCAACTTCCCTGTGAAAACTGTGTGCTTTGACGGAGTCCGCAAGTTCAACGGCGTCGATTTCGCGCCCATGAGCGCCCAGGAATACTTCCAGATGGCGGGGCGCGCGGGCAGGAGGGGCATAGACCCTGAAGGCTACGTGTACATACTCGTGGACCTCAACTATTTCCGTCCCGAAGAATATCCCAGCACTGATGAACGAAGCGTCGAGCCTTTGGTGAGCCGATTTACCATATCATACAACACCGTCGTCAACCTGATCGCGACCCGGTCGCCGGAGGAAATACGCAAAGTCTTGAAGCAGAACTTCGCCAGCTATCAGAGGGATGCCGAGAGGTTGGAAATAGAGGAGGCCTTGAGCTCTGCGCGAGCAATGGAATCCGAGATCATCGCGGAAGCGTGCGAGCTTCTGGACAAACCGGGATGTCCGCTCTACGCCGGAAAACTCCGTTCCCGTCTCGCGGAGACCCGGGTTCAACTGAAGAGAGCCTCCAAAAGGAAAAGAAGCCGCGGCAAACGCGCTGCGCTCAGAGTTGAAATGGACGAGATCCGAGCTGAGCTCGGTTCACTGGATACCCGCGAATGCGAGGTCGCTCAGAAGAAGGCCTGCCGAAAACTGCTGTCTAAGAGGGGAGTCGTAGTCGGCCGCATGGAGAATCTATACGAGCGCATGCGTAGGCTAGGTAGCGAGGAAAGGTATGTGCACGAGTTCAGAAGGAAACAGGCACTCCTTGAAAGACTCAGTTACGTGCAAGACGGCGTTCTTTTGCCTAGGGGGGAAATATGCCGCGAAATACACACGCAGGAACTCCTTGTGACTGAGCTGATTTTTGCAGGCGTCTTTCACGAGTTCGACATAGACCAAATCGCTGCATTGGCGGTTTGCATCGATTATGAGCCGCGGCGCGGAGAGTTCGCTGCGAAGTCAGTCCCGTTCGATCTTGCCCGAATCCGTGAAGTAGCCGAAGCTATAGAGGTTGTTGAAGAGAGCTTTGTAGGCACAAGCTCACTCCAGTTTTTCACCGGCCTTGCCCCGCTTGCTTACAGATGGAGCCAGGGCGAGGACTTCGCTGACTTGATGAAGGGTTCAAGTTATGCCGAAGGCGACGTAGTCTCCAGTTTCCGGCGGGCCATCGACCTTCTCCGACAAGTGCGGGCAGCGTGCAAAGACGACCTCGCTCTGGCTGACAAGATAACGGAGACCATAAGACGGATCGACAGGGATGTTGTAGAGGTAGTGCTATAGAAATTATCTCGGCTTTCATTAGGCAACTAATACCCCAACAACAGGTAGCGCACATGCCAGGATTCCGCAGTGAACTGTTGGGACCTGTTCAGTTCCCGTGCTCCGGGGCAACCTGGCGAGATTCACTTGCATACTCGAGTATTCTATTGAGAGTTCGTTCCCTTAGCCCTTTGACAGCATCAAAATCGATGTTGGGAGTGTATAGGGATTCCAGAAAACGGTGCGCGTCCCGCGCCTGGCCGAGGAAGAATATTGCTCGGTCCATCGCCTCTTGCATTAGGCTGCGGTCGTAATCCACTATCCTTGCGTTGCGTTCTACAACTGTTCGATTGAGACATTGCTCCATGTCTATGACGATGTCGTCTTTGCGAGGGGTCCACACATGCGGTTCGACAGACGTGATCAGTGCTGTTTTGATAGCAGGTACCACAAGGTGCTCGAGACTTTCGGGGTTGAGCGAACAATGGAAAAGCTCCACATCTAGCCCTGAACGGATCGCGTGGTCGGCTACGTGCCCGATGAGGGTAGATTTTCCGGATCCAGGGCCTCCGTGGATGACAAACCGCCTCAAGCAGCCTGCTACCACCGTGTCGAGGTAGTTGACGAAGCCGTCGGGTGTTATCGCCGATGCAAAGAGGCTGCGTTTCTTGCCGGGGTGGTCAGCCACGCTCGTCTGTCCGAAAACGTCCACGATTATCTGGTGGCAGAGCTTGTTGGCGGCACCTGCATCAAGCGCTTCAGCATTTGCGTCGCTCCAGTCATCTAGCACGTCCCCTGCAGTCCGGAGGAACCTGTAGGCGCGCTGAAAGTGGCGGGATGCATCTTTGGAGCAGTTTATTATCTCGTCCTTCTTGGCACGCATCGCAGATTCGTTCCAGTAGTCTCCCAGATACAGAATTTCGTCTACAGCCCCTGGAAAACGGGGATCTACCATGTGAGGGGCGGTCCCATCCATGAGCGCGACACCGATTCCCGGCATAACCACGCCGTCCAGAGAAGACGGATCCGAGGAGCAGTGAAAGAGCTCGACATCGTAACCGAGATCGGCCATGTGTTCGGCAATGTACTTCATCAGAGTTGACTTTCCGACTCCGGGGCCTCCTTTTAGGACTATGGTTCTGGTAGCATCTTGTCCTATTATGTTGTCATAGAAGGAGCGAAAACCGCCGGACGTATTGCCTCCGGCAAACATGCGCCTCACCTGGGCTACAGTGGCCATAATCTGATTCCCTCCAATAACCAGGTCACACTTAGCCTATGCCAAATCGGGTCCATGTGTACGGCACAACTAAGAAAACCCGGAGAGCCGACCGAATGTACCGGCGAGGAGGAGAATGGCGTGAAAATCGACTGACCAGGGTCCTTCTCCAGCTGAACACCACAGGATTGCCAGCCTGTCTTGTTGATCCATCGGGGCTTGGCGGAAGCGCAAAAACGGGCGTTGCTATTGGCACAGCCCTTCTGCCACTCGCCGGCATATTTCTGGTTCCTGCCAGGGCCCCTGACGCCCAGCGAGTTGCAGATACAGGCGGCAACCTTATGCACAAAGCGTTTGTTGTCATGCAAAGAGACCTCAACCCTGAGAAACTCAACCTCAAAATGGACATAGATTCGGGAAGCATGAAGATCATGGCTGGACACGGCAGGAACATGCTTGCCGCCAAGGCCGGTTATTGGTTGCCAGCGAATAGACCGTCGCGCCGTGAAAATATGAACACGAAATCGCCGTAGGTGAGCCCGTTCTGACTGCTTTTTTCGACATCCAGGTTGGCATCGGCACCGGCGATGCAATCATTGAAGGACTTGACGCGCGCGACGTTGAAGTTCGAGTCATAAGTGGAAAGTTCGTGTTCTCCTTTACCGCGCAGGGCTTGAGACAACTCGCGGGCTTTTGACCAAAAGAGGCCGATATCTCCTGGTTAGGCAATTCGGGAATAGATAGATAGAATGCCGGGAAAAAGTGGGATCCGGTACAGCTCGCGCAGACTTTTCAGGAAATCCCGATGCAGCTGATATCGCGGTCGACCCTGTGGCCCCTGCGAAACCCGGGCGAAACATTGAATCCCGGATCGGCCTGGGAAGAGATGGACGCGGGCATGACACGGAGTTCGGTACGGGGCGAAGATGGGTTTCCGCAAACTACGAAACTGCGCCCCGTGTGATACACGTGGTTTTCACGATCGGAACCGGCAGAATAGAGGTGGAACATGACCGTTGAGACGTAGAGGAAGTCGTTGTCATATAGGCCCCCTCAGGTGGCTTGTTTCAGCGATTGCTTTGCTAGCAGCAATGATGCTGATCCCGCTGGGCGTTGTCGCGGGCAGCCCTGCCCGGGAGAGGGCGAGCGCTGTTTTGGCGGGAATGCATGTGCAGAAGCTTTCGCTCGAGATCGGTCCGAGGCCAACCGGTACGATGAGGGAGACCGCAGCCGCGGACTATGTTGCAGATACATTGGAAGGGTATGGGTACACCGTGACAAGAGTCCCATTTTCACGCGAGACTGCGGACGGGGTTTCAGTATCTGAAAACGTCATAGCCGTTGCACCTTCGGCCAAGCCTGATTCGAAGCTGATCCTGATCGGAGCATCACTTGACACTTATGGAATGGATTCAACCGGTGCCGACCATAACGGTTCTGGACTCGCCGCCATGCTGGAGTCGGCAAGGCTCCTATCTGGCCGGCTGACTGGCCGCTCGCAAGTTGCTTTTGTGGCATTCGGATCCAACGAGATGGGGCGGGCCGGGTCGAAGGCATTTACCGAAGGCACAGCCGCCGGCCCCATCGATCCCCGCAACGTTGCGATCATGATCAACATAGATGCAGTAGGCCGTGGAGATTCGGTGCGCCTTATACCATGGGGAGGGCCCCGGGCGTTAGCCCCCAAGGCATTTGAGCGGCTGGTGGATGCCGTGGCCGATTCCACTGGAAAACCGGTAGGGTTCGACACGACCATAGCCATGATGCCGCAGGTGCACACTGACCACTCGCCTTTCCTGGTGGCCGGCGTTCCGGCTGTAACCATTACCACTGCGCGTTCGCTCCCGTATTACTCAGGCAATTCACTCGACCCATACTTGGATGTTGCTGCTGAAGTGAGCGGTGCGAGAGTGGCCATGGCTGCAGATGCTGTAGTGGCTGCTGCAGATTGGGCAGCCTCCGCCTACAGAATTGGGAAGCCCACTGGGACCTATATCTCCCTAAGAGTATTCGGGGATATTATCTCAGTCTCCTACATAACCAGTGTGATCGTGGCGGCTGCAGCAGTCGTGATTGGGATTGCTTGCATCGCATATAGCAACAGCATGCTATATGATGAGCTTTCCAGAGTAAGATCTGCCGGGACAGTCAAGGCCGTGGGAATGGCGCTGGCGGTTTATGCGGTAATGACTGTGGTTCTTTGGACCGCCTTTCTTCCGTCTGTCGTGGTTGAAGCAGTGCGAGGCGTCGAGCGGCCGTGGACCGCATATCCCGCTCCCTACATTCTCGCTGGCGCAGTGTGGGCACTCTTCTTCGCAATTCTCATACTATCCCTTACAGGTACTGGTGTACGAGAGCCTCTTCGCGCCCCGATGCTTCGCCTTGCCATGATTATACAGACAGCCCTGGTCTGCCTTTCCGTGCCTATCCTACGGGCCGGGTCTTTCCCGTTCTCTCTCGGGCTCATCTTTACGTCGCTTGCTCTCTTGTTTCCGGAAGGAACGGCAAGGAAGATCTTTGCTTGCCTTGCTCCGGTGCCCGTAGTGTGGCTTGGGTGCAAGGCCGTTGTTGGCGTGGGAAACCGGATTATTGCGGACCTCTTGTTGGTTCCCATATTCCTCTGCCTCCTCGTTGCGGCGCTTGCGCTGCCATATGCAATCGCCATACTCGTCCTGGCAACGGAACCGAGGGGAAGGAGAAGGACCTTCTATTCTCCTGGCAACCTGTTCTACGACATTGCCCCCGGCACGAAGCTGCGAGAATACAGAGTTGTTCCAGGTTCAGTTCCAGAAAGCAGGAAGAGGAGGCCCTCCGCTCGCAAGACTTTCATGTGGATTCTGGGTGTGTTGGCTTTGATATTGACCGCCAGCCTGTTTTTGTACCCCAGCTATAATTCGAGAAGGCCCCAGCCAGTATTGGTTACGCATGTAGTGGACGGACTTGGAGGGCATAGCCTAGTATTTGAAAGCAATGACAACATCAAGGGGATATCTGTCGTTTCCCGCTCTGGAGAGAGAGGCCCCGAAAAGATAGACGCGAGATCCACCTCGCATCTGATACCATATTCATTCAGTGCTCCGCGGCTGAGCCTCGTTGCAGAGATGGACGGTCCCGCGCTCCGGGTTAGGCTGTTATCGAGTGCCCCTATCCGTTCCGTTAAGATATGCATTGTAGGTCCTCAAGGGATGGCGGTACTCTCCAGCAACCGCCGCTGTCTTATTGAAGAAGATGGCGATATGGTGCGAATCAGCACCGTGTTATCGGGAGAAGAGCCGATCGAAGCCCAGTTCCAATTGGCGTTTCCGCCCGACGCACCGCTCTCAGTGGAAGCGACAGGATCGTTCTGGGAGAACCCTGCTCCAATTATAATATCTGGAGATGGTAAGAGGTTTTATGAAACAAATCAGTTTGTAGTTGCTACGCCCCTAACCGCAAAATAGGATACAGTTGACATCTAAAGGGACCTATGGTAATCTGTTGATGCAATAACTTATACTGGAGGTGACGATGTGGTTGCGGCACAGCCGGAGCGTGACGAGTTGCTCAATGGCAAGCGTCTTGCCTGCATCGTGCTGGAATGTGTGGACTCAATACCTCAGCCTGTCGGACGCACCAAGATAGCTCTCTTGTTAAAGGGGTCTAGATCACAACAGATTCGCACAATCGACATTAGACAGGTCAGGCATTTTGGTGCCTTGGGCCATCTTACAATCGCCCAGATCCAAGGGATAATCGAGCAGCTTCTTTCAGAGGGATACCTCGGATCATCCTATGGGAAACGACCGGTGATCCATGTTACGTCGTTGGGACGTACAACAATGATCACAGGCGATATGCCCGAGGTCACCATCCCTGACGAGCTCAAACTCTATGTAGCACGGGAACGATGTCGCAAATGCCCTCATAATCCCTATATCACTGACTGCCCGGGTGCAGGCCCTAACACACCCAATGACATACCTCCTCCGTTCTAGCTAGACTTCGCTTGGCGTAAGAATTAAGGCAGTCAACTTGGGCTGATCGGGGGCGCTGGGCCAAATTGCTCACTCATAGAGCCTTCAAGGTTTTAACATCATTTGTTATCGGGGTGGTCATCGGAGTCTGTCTGCGCACAGCCTGTCCCGTTGAGGCGCCCGCACTGTCGCCCCCATACCTCAGCCCACCTGGGCGTCCCGAACTCATCTACCACCGCGCTTTCCGCGAAGGACCTGCGGTGAGCGCCCGAGCCGCCATACTAGTCGAAGCCTCCACCGGGATCGTGCTCTATGCCAAAAACGAACATGAACAAAGAGAACAGGCGAGCATAACCAAGGCCATGACAGCCATAGTCGCCATTGAACGGGGCGATCTGGCTGATATCGTGCGCGTATCACCGAATGCAGCCAAGGTTCCCGGATCGACACTCAACCTTGTCCCTGGGCAAGATTACAAGCTTGAGGAATTACTCCGCGCTACCATGCTGAGGTCAGGAAATGACGGCGCAACGGCTGTGGCGGAGCATGTAGGTGGATCGGTAGAAGATTTCGTGACGTTGATGAATGCCCGCGCAGCAAGCATGGGCTTGAAGAACACCCATTTCGCCAACCCGCACGGACTATCCGCTCCTGGACACTATTCCACAGCGTACGACATAGCCCTCATGTGCATGTGGGGGTTGAGGCTTCCCAAATTCGCCGACATTGTGGGATGCCCTGAACTTTGGACATCTTCTGTGGAAAGCGGGAGGGCGAAAGTAGTATACAACACCAACAGGCTTCTTTGGGGTTTTTCTGGCGCCGATGGGATCAAGACGGGAACCACTTCCAAAGCAGGACATTGCTTGGCAGCCTCTGCGACCCGGGATGGGTTGCAGTTCATAGCCGTTGTTCTTCGCTCCAATGCCAGATTCAAAGATGCGGCAAACCTGTTGGAATACGGTTTCTCCACGTTCACGCGGATAAGGGCGGCTGAAGCCGGAGTGGCTGTGGGCGATGTTCTCGTCCGCCGTGGACTGGATCGTTCTGTGGAGGTTGCAACTGCGAAGGATGTCGATGTAGTGGTCCGCGTTGACGAGGTGCCGGGAATATCCGTGGAAATAAGGGTGCCCGAATCGCCGGAAGCGCCAGTATGCCCAGGGGATCGCGTAGGGTGGCTCGACGTGCTATACCAAGGTGACCTCATTGCCCGCCAGCAACTGTATGCTATGAAGGCTGTCGACCGCAGGCCTATATGGGCACGTTGATGTCTGCCAAACTGCGGGGCGCAAGCGGCTTCCGGTCAAAGACCTGCATGCTGTGGCTCACATTCCTCATGGATACTGTAAGGCGTTATTCCACATGTTGAGTACGATGTTGCAAGGTCTATTCTGGGCTTAACGCAATCACGAGCGTCCAAGACTACGCGTTCCGTGTGGCGCAGATGGCTTGTTGGCAGTTTACAGCTCTGTGCCGCCCAATTTGACGGTGACTTCAGTCATCTCAATGTGCATAAGAGCGCGAATTGGTCCCGCAACGGTCTGCGACAATATGTCCAAGTAGCTTTGAAAGAGTAGCTGAACCCTTTCAAACGCCTATCGCGTGGATACCGCACAGGGAAAGTTGCCCGATGGGAATGTGTATAAAGCTCAGTTCGAGGTTGCTTTGGGTTTTGCCTGCACACGTATGGGCTTTTGGGGAAAGCTCGGAAAGAGCCTGTTGGCACGCATTGAACTGGCTTCTGCGAGCGAGGGCCTGTTTACGCATTGAACATATCCACGAAAATCCCCGCTGGTTCGCCTCAATGGGATGTGACTCAAAGTTGATCAGGTTCGTTGCCAACCTCTACTTCTCCCCATACACTTCTTGTCTGAGCCTTCCGGTGGCTGTTGAATCTCGATTGCTATCCGGCGTAAGGGCTTCAATTGCTCCGGAAATCCTTCTGGAAACATGCCTGAGCAATCAGAAGCAGCATTGTGTCCGGATTTCAGATTCAAACCGCAGTCGGAATCGTGCAGAGACTTGTCGAGACCTACTCAAGTCATGCTAATGCGTATAAGAATGCGTTGGGGACAAGGATTTTGGCATGGAAGTGAAGGAGGATTGCCGGAATCACCCCGGGCGACCCAGGCAGTTTGCTCCGCACATATACCTCGGCACCAGCCTGGCATTTTCGGCCTTTGCCAACCGCAAAACGGGACAGCGCGTAAGGGTTTAGATTCGGTGCCCCCTCGACGAGGAAAGGATGTACGGTTATAATGGGAACATACACATCTCAATCTTTCACGCGGGAGTAGATTGGTCCTGGTGGGCCTCCTGGACTTCAAATCCAGTGGCGGGCAGCTAACCTGGCCGCGGTGGGTTCGATTCCCACGTACTCCCGCCATTTTCATGCCCAATG
>MTKW01024392.1_pt1 | contig 11195 bp, 9 predicted proteins | sample 1042761 | NCBI WGS metagenome assembly MTKW01 (sample SAMN06205366, study PRJNA360243) | anaerobic digester metagenome | biome: Wastewater treatment plant; feature: Anaerobic digester sludge; material: sludge; isolation source: anaerobic digester fed with sludge from wastewater treatment plant ...
TGATCCATATAGGGCGAAAGAGGCTCAGGACCTTTATCGGTAATGAGAAAGGCACTTTCAAATCGAACCCCATTTGCTTCCGGGACCGAAAAGACACTCACATCCACACAGACTGTCATACCGGTCTGAAGAATATCATTGCTATTAGGCCCAAAAAAGGGAGCTTCAGCTTCCATTAGCCCTATAGTATGAGCAAAGGGACAGACGATATTTTTTCCATACCCTTGTTTGGTTACAAATTCATGGGTTACAGCATTAATATCTTTTCCAATCATCCCTGGCTTTAAATTGGATTTAGTAATCCGGTAGGCTTCAACCATATCGTTGATACAGCGTCTTTGTGCTTCATTGAACTTTCCACCAACCACCATGGTATAGCCAAATACTCCTGCATAACCATTGTATCGAGGGCTGAGTCCCATCATCACCGTTTCACCAACTTGCAATTTCTTGTCCGAAGCTGTAGGAACTACTCCGCTGGTTCGCTCTCCGCTGGCAACAATAGCTTTAAAGGCAAACCAATTCGCTCCCAAGGATCGGGCCTTCCCCTCTCCAGCTCCAGCAATTTCGATCTCTGAAACACCTTCACGAACCAGGGGCTTCATCATCTGAAAAGATTGGTCGGCAATAGCAAAGGCTTTTCTGATCTGTTCTTGTTCCCAGGGCGATTTAATCTTTCGAAATTGTTCATATTCAGTAGTGATATCAACCAGGTCAATTCCCAATAAATCTTTTTTGAGTAACTGGTAAACTCCGAAGGGCATCTTATCCAGTCCAACCACACCCAGTTTTTGGCTTTTCCCTTTAATACCAATTTCATCAAAGACTTCGGCAAAAGAAGATATGGTAGCGTTCGGATATTCCTCCTCTGGAACCATAAAAACCGGTATATTTTTGGTCTTCTTAATTGCTGAATCGGTTTTGGCAAAAGGTTCCGATTCTGGTCCTCCCAAAATCATCGGTTCACCTTGACGGGGAATAAACAGGCAGCCACTCTCGAATTGTGGACACCAACCGGATAAATACCACCCATTGGCTATATTGAGTTCATCGTAATATACCAAAGTCCCTGGAAGATCTTTTGTGACAAGAAGGTCTTGTACTTTTTTTAAGCGAGATTTCATTTCATATTCTGGTAATAACATATTCCTTTCTCTCCTTTTATTTTATGTTTTTTATTTCAATGAAATACATGATTTTCTCTCAACAAGAATAGGAGACAACTCAATCCGTTGAGCGGGAAGAGGTTCATTTTCCTGCATTTTATCAATGACCAATTTTGCCGCTAAACGCCCCATTTCTGATCCCGGAATTTTCATGGTTGTAAGCGGTGGATGGAAAAATCTCGCCATCTCAATATCATCAAATCCCATCACCGATAATCGGTCTGGAATAGAAATATTCATTTCATTGGCTTTTTGAAGAACTCCTATTCCCATTTCATCATTGGTTAAAATGGCAGTAGGTGGATTGGATAGCAAGAAAAGTTTCTCCATACTCCGTGCTCCCCCATCAACGTTAAAATCCTCATTGTAAACGATATATTCACGGCGGATTGGGATACCATGAGATTGCAGGACTTTTAAGTAGCTGTTTTCTAATGCTCGAGAAAAATAATGATGTTCCGCTCCGGCTATTAAGCCAATATTTTTATGACCTAAATTTATGAGATATTCGACTGCCTCCAGTGCCCCTCTTTTATAATCACAGAGAACACAATCGAAGCCAATTGGACCGATATCATCCACCATTACCACAATAAAACCGTTTTCCTTAAGGTAAAAAAGAAATTTTGGATCGGTTTCTCCAATGACGATTAAGTATTTCAGACTTTTTTCTGCAATAAAAAGGGGAAGATCGAGAGGAGTGTAATTATCCCGTTGGGATACTGATGATATCACTACGTTAAGCCGCTTCTCGAACATGGTTTTTTCAATCCCAGAGATAACACTNNACGGCTTCTGAGCCATTGATTACCCTTGAAACCGTTGCAACACTTACACCAGCTTCTCGGGCTACATCTCGAATGGTTGGTGGCATAGTCTCTCCTTTAGGTTCTTTTTGTGTAACCGTTTTCAGCTATCTTTCACACTTTCTCTCCATTGATGAGCCAGTCCTGCTGCCGAATAAAAATGTGCACCTTTATCTTTAAAAGCATCAATCACTTTAGATAGTTCTGTTAAGGCTCGGGACCCACAGTTTTGGATTATAAAAGGGAGAGGCTCAACAGTGGCCTCTCCATAAGAAAGACGAGAAGGCATTTCAATGAATTCCCAGGGATGGATATAGAAACAAAATACCGCCGGCAGGTTTCTATCGGAACAGTAAGCAATCATACTATTGACATGCTTCATCAATGATTCAGCACCTTCGGTTCGGAAAAGAGGCCATTGATCTCGATCCCGACCATACTGATCATGACTTTCTATAGTAAGATCAGCAAAATTTGGTATTTCAAGAATGGAAAGGTTTCCTTCTTGTGTCCAATCTTTTGCTGATGGATAGTAAGGAGTAACTCTTTCTTGATAGTAATAAAGCGGATAAGTAGCATCGGCGAGATACCCCAATTTATCTAAGGTATTCACCATAATAGTACTTCCCCAAAGTCTGGGAGCTCGAAAAGACTGGGGAGCTTCGCCAATAACTTCAGCAATCATTGCCGTAGCTACTTCAAGGCGATGAGGTACTTCTTCGGGTAAAATTGGCTTGACCAGCGGAATCTCAAAAAGTGGATCGCCAATCGTCTCGTGATGAATGGTGTGACAGCCCACTTCAAAACCTCTTTGTTTAATCTCACGAGTGAGTTCCGGGAATTTTTGGGCTGCTTCAGCAACCATAAAAAAAGTAGCAGGGATCCCTTTTTTCTCAAATAAATCCATCAAAAGCGGTGTTCCTTTTTCAACTCCATTATAAAAAGGCGTAAAACTCCCTATATCAGTTTCGGTATCTACTCCAATAACAACTGAAATATCCATCTTTTACCCTCTTTTCTTTTAAATATAAACAATTGTAAACGAATACGTAACCGTTATCATTTTAACTAAAAAATACAAAATATGTCAATATCTAACCTGAAAACCCCATCAAACAAATTCCCCCATTGAGGGGGGTTAGTGGGGTGTGCCTTTAATCGGTCATCCTGAGCCCCTTTTCCCCTCTCCTTTTTCTCCTCCTCACTCCCTCTCCCCCTCAGTTTTTTCTTGTCCCCTTACTCTATTTTCTCAAGCTATTGCATTTCAGATCTGGCTTTGGAATAATGAATAAAATTCCAACTCAACCTGAAGGAGAACACTCCCATGCTAAAAAAAGGCCCTCTATTTTATATTTTATTCATCCTTTTTACTATTCTGGCTCCTGCAACCTTGACTCATGCCCTCCCTGAGTTCCGTGGAGTGTGGATCGATGTGAGAAGCATTCCCAATACCCGAGATGGCATTGAAGCCATGGTCAAAGAATTGGCATCAGCTCATTTCAATGCTATTCTGGTTGAATCTTTTTATCTGGGTAAAACCATATATCCTTCAGATTTTTTAGCTCAACAAGGGCTTACCAGCCAAATGGAGGTATATGAACAAACCAATCTTGACCCTCTTGCAGCCTTTATCGAATCAGCTCATAGTTACAATATGCAGGTGCATGCCTGGTTTGACATGTTTTATGTCGGTCTTAACCAACCTGGAGAGCTGCTGGAAAAGTTTCCTGCTTGGCAATCCATTCAGCGTGATGGAACTGTCGGTTATACCCAGGGGAAAAATCATTTTTATTGGGCCTGTCCTCTCCATCAGGGAGTAAAAGAATTTTATATCGGACTTCTTATTGAGGTTCTTCAAAATTATGACCTGGATGGAATTCACCTTGACTATCTGCGATTCCCGGATACAACCATTGCCGACACCTGTTACGCTCAAGAGCATCGGGAACACTTTTTATCACAATACGGCGTTGATCCAATTGCAATCGATCCCTTCACCCAACCGGATGTCTATCGTCTCTGGAATTCTTATCGAGCCCAATCGGTCACTGGCCTCCTGGTAGAAATAAATACAAGAGTTCACCAAATTAAACCGGACATCATCCTTTCAGTAGCTGTTCAACCCCGAGGGATGCCAATCGAGCTCAATCCCGGATTCCTGCAAAACTGGCCTTTTTGGACGGAAAATCATTACTTGGATGTATTGATCCCTATGACTTACAGCTCAAGAGTAAATGAGATGAAAGGATTAACTTATTGGGTCAATACTTTTTTATTAGGGAATCTGCCGGCTTTTGCCGGGATCCAAGCCTTTAATCTTCCCGATATTAAAAACCTCTCCCAAATGGTCGAATTCTCACGCTTGGCTCAATTTCAAGGTTCAGTCATCTTTGCATACCCCTATCTAAACAGCGAAATACTCGATTCCTTAAAACAAGGACCCTTCCAAGAAAAAGCCGAAGCTCCATCTCGAAAATACCTCAATTCTCTGGTTCCAGTGGAGAAAGTCCAAGTCGTTCGATATTCTCACCCCAATCCCCGAACCATCAAAGCTCAACTCATTCAAGAAGAAATCCAGGTCGATGGATTACTTCGTGAAAAATCCTGGGAAAAAGCCGACTTTCAAAATGAATTTTCCCTTATCACTGGAGAAGGGTTGGCCAGCAGCCAAACTACCGTAGCTTGTCTTTTTTCACCCACTTACCTCTATATCATGTTTCAGGTAGATGATTCTCCTGCCCAAAATCGCAAAATCACCATTTACCAAAAGGACGGACCAGTTTTTTACGATGATTCGGTTGAGGTTTTTATTGATCCCTGGTTTAGCAGCAGCTTTTACTATCATTTATCCTTGAATTCTATTGGAACTCAATATGATAGTTTTTCTCGATCTGGACCTACCTGGAATGCCAACTGGGAAGTCGCTATCCAGGAAAAAACCAACGGCTGGACAGCAGAAATTGCTATTCCTTTTTCCGAATTGGGAATCCAAACTCCTCAACCGGGAGATCGGTGGAAAATCAATTTTAATCGAACCGATATCATTCTGGGGGAATTTAGTGGGTGGTCACCAACACCCGGGACCTTTCACGCATCATCATTCTTTGGCGTTCTCGAGTTTGAAAAATGAGGCTCTATCCTAAATATACAAGACGAGTAAACAATGATCAAATAAAATTGAGAAATGCACAACCCTCCCTTGAATCTCCCCTTTAATGGGGGAATGAAATCAACAATTCCCCTCCTTGGAGGGGTGGCGCTTTGCGGTGGGGAGGGTGTCTTTATTTTTTATTTTTTTTATTGCTTATCCTTGGAAAAGGATAAAAAAGATTGGCTAAATGAGATTGCCATGTCGCATAAGACGCTCCTCGCATTCAGGCTGTATCACAATCCCTTTTGTATACCAAGAATAACTTGATAGTGGAGAACACAGCACATTTATCTTCAGTTTTTGGTTATTTCTTCCCAATATTACTGTTAAATAGTAGCATAGGTGGGGGCAAATAATTTACTAAATAATTGTGACACAGTCTAAATGACGGATATAGAATGGGCATGATAAATCAAGCCCCTACCAAAGAATATAAAATTGTAGGGTCACAATGTATTGCGTCTGATTATATAGCGACCTGCCTTGGCATGTCGAATCTTGAGTTTTCATACTCATCTGGAACGGTCTATCAGCTATGATTTTTTCCTTAAAGTAATAACCAGCAATATACCCAAGAAAATCAAAATGATTGGAAAAGCTACTTTACCAAACCAGGGGAAAATTGGGAACCACCAAGAAAAAGCATAGCGTGCCACCCAGATGATCCCAATCACGATTAGTACCCAGGCAAGAAGCTCGAGATTTTTTGTACGTTTCTTCTCATTCTCCTCTTTTTTTTCCGGTGTCACTTCGATAGTTTTATCATCCTGCTCTACCTCACCTGATGGCTCTTCAGGAACGATTATCCAGGCAATAATATACGCTAATATTCCTGATCCACCGGCAAAAATGAGAGCAACGGCAACTAAGCGAATGATAGTCGGATCGACTTCAAAATATTTAGCTATTCCAGAACATACTCCACCTAAAATTTTATCAGTTCGCGAACGGTAAAGTCTTTTATCCAAATCATTATCCCCCTTGATCAATAATATCTTCGTACTATTATACTATTTCTTATTCAGCTGAAAAGTTTATCTCATTTGAAACTTGACGCGCAGCTCATAAGGCTTTAGAATAATTTCGCAATTCATCCTCGCGCCTGTAGCTCAATAGGATAGAGCAACGGACTTCTAATCCGTAGGTTGGGGGTTCGATTCCCTCCAGGCGCGCCAGTTCTAAATCATTCTTAATATTTTGATGCTCTTTTTCTCTCTTCTTGTTCCTTATGAACAGCGGTCTCTTCAATTAGGTTCTTTATTCATAAAATACTTTAAAGGATGAGAATCTCACGCCTCATAATATGTTGCTCAGAATGTTGGGGCGGATTTAATAAATCAAGCCCTACCAAAGATTTTAAAAATTCCGCTATCCAGAGCGTTGTTTTCCCGCGTGAGGATCTCATCTTTTAATTTTTTCTTTTATCCTTTAATTCTTTTTCATTCACCCCTCTCTCCCATTCTCCCCCCTCGCCCCCTCAGCTTTTATATTATAGCAACATATCATGACATGACGAATCTTGGGACAGTCATCAAATCAACAATTGCCAAAAACATAGAATAGTAGGTGTTGGTAGTCCGCTTGAGTAGTTTGTTAGAAATATCCCCACGTTAAGTTGTTAAGAACTGAACTCTTTTAATGCAGACAAGGCATGAGCTGCCTTTTCTGTTGGTACGAAAATATGATCGTGATAATAGGCTGCTATTATATTTGCACTAATACCTTTTGAAGCCAACTTCGAAGTAACCGCTGCGGTTAAACCTACTGCATCAAGACTTGAATGAACCGTCAGAGTAATTTGCTTGAAGGTGCTTTCATGCGAAAAGCCAGCATTGTTTGCTGCTTCTTTGGTTAAAACTAAGGTTAAACCTTCATTTTCTCGGAATACTGCTAGTGGGTTTAGTTCGAGATAATCAGAAATATCGCCCGGTACTGTGCAAAATACGAACTCTTCATCCATGAGCTTGGGACTCATTGAAGAGAGCAATTGTTCTAATTCAATTATTCCACTCATCGCTAATATTTCCTTTGTATTTCTAATGCTCATCATTAACGGTGGTAAGCGGCTCCGTCCGATGTATGTTGTTAACCATGATAACTTTTCCCTTGATTAGTTACCATCATATGCCCTTTGCAGGGTAGCGAGATCAAATTTCTTCATCTTGAGAAATGATTGAGTAACTCGGTCAATTTTCTCAGGGTCCTGATCTTGCATCATTTTATCCATGACAGCCGGTACGATCTGCCATGAGAGACCATACTTGTCCTTAAGCCAGCCGCACTGTTCGGCTTCTGGAACTGCTGAAAGCTTGTTCCAATAGTAATCAATTTCTTCTTGGTCTTTACAGAACACCATAAACGAAATTGATTCATTAAAATTAAAGCCGTGCTCACGGGTGCTATCCATTGCGGAAAACCATTGTCCTTCGAGTTTAAAATCAGTAAACATAACCATACTTTCCTGGTCAGGCTCCATTTCAGAAGGGTAACGGGCAATTGTGCCACGCTTGGTATTTTTAAATACTGAAAGATAAAAATCAGACGCTTCTTCAGCTTTGCCATAGATGTCTCCAACAAATAAAAGCGAGGGGATGATCAATGGCCGCTCTTCGCCTTCGGGGTTAGTATAGATAAGCTGCCAGGAAAGTCCATATCTATCCTGCACCCATCCATAGCGCTCACTGAATGGATATTCACCAAGCGGCATGAGCGCTTTACCGCCTTCCATGAGATTAACCCAGACTTCATCTATTCGCTGTCTGGCTTCTTTGTCCTGTGATGGGTCAAAATTGACCATAAAGGAAATCGAGGGGTTGAATTTAAAAAGCGGTCCGGCATTAATAGCTTGAAACTTATACCCCCAGAATTCAAACAACACGATATCGGTGTTTCCCGAGGGTGTGTTATGCAGTGTCGTGATGCTGGTTATTTTTGAATCGGGAAAGACAGAACAGTAGAATTTAGCAGCTTCTTTCGCTTCTCTGTCAAACCACAGGTGTGGAATGATTTTTTGTTTGGTCACTTTCATCGTATCCCTCCTCATAGGGCTAACCTGCTCCTTGCTCGAGCGGAAATAATGCACAGCGGAATTACCTATCCGAGTTTATGCGGTTTTTACCACCTAAAACTTCATAAAGGTAATTTCCAATGATGATTTCCTTTTGCAGTAAACTCGGACACCTCGGCCATTCGTCTCCAATTTAAATTAGAGTATTTTAAGTTTTTTTAAGTAAGTTCAAAAATGGTTTTCATTCTCCAGCCATCAATCTATAAAAATTCAGTCGTAAGGTGTCCGTCTGAGTTTTTGGTTCCTATAAAAATGTTGACTTATTACTTACAGCATTTTTTCTTTACATCCTTAGTCTTGTCTGTAACTGCATCTTTCACATCTTTGGTAACATCGGTAGCTTTATCCTTTACATCTTTAGCAAAATCAGTAACTGCATCTTTCACATCTTTGGTAACATCAGATGCCTTATCTTTTACGTCTTTTGCGGCATCACTAACGGCATCCTTTACATCTTTGGCTTTGTCAGTAACTGCATCTTTTGCCTTTTTTATAAAATCCATAATAATCATCTCCTTTCTTTAATATTTAAAATTTGAATCTGAAAAAAATAAGAGTATTTCGAAAGGATATATAAAAATTTTTATATAATGAGGTAACGTTAAAGGAAGTATAAATATTCCGGAATCAAAAATTCTTTTTTTATAGAATATGATTCCCACCCCACAACCATAGTTCAGTGCTGCCTTGAAAACACTTTGATGAGTGTATGGTGATCAATAAATTTCATCCTCATCTGGTGCTGCTAGACAACCTGAGAGCCTTCTCCAATTAAAACCCCAGGAATAAACGAGCGATTTGAAAGTAGAGAAAAACTCCAATTATGTCGACAATGGTAGTAATCACTGGCGTTGCCGATAAAGCAGGATCAAATTTTAATTTTTTGAGTAAAAGAGGAAGAATCATTCCTAATAAGTTAGAGACAAAAACCACTACCCAAATTGCCAATCCCACAATAATACCAATTATAACTGGTTCACGTAGCAGAACTACTCTAAAAAAACCAACCAATCCAAGCAATCCTCCCAAAAGACTTCCAATTAACGATTCTGTTATGATTATTTTAAAAATATTTCTTGAATCAACTTCGTTGAGAGCTATTCCTCGAACAATTATTGTAGTGGATTGACTTCCCACATTTCCCCCGGTATCAATTAATGCTGGTATGAAAAAAGAGAGCGATACGACTGTCTGAATGAGTGCCGATTGGTTTTGGATAACAAAGCTGGTTACCATTCCTCCTAGAAGTAGAGCTACTAACCAGAATAATCGATTCCGAACTTTTTGCATGATACTGGAATGGAGATATTCATCTTCAGTGGTTTGAATTGCAGCCAAACGATGGATATCTTCAGTGGCTTCTTCTTCGATGATATCAATAGCGTCATCAACTGTTACCACTCCCACTAAGCGTTGCTCATGGTCAACTACCGGGATGGATAATAAGTCATATTTTTGGATGGTCCGAGCAACCAATTCTTGATCGTCATCAGTTTTCACAAAAATGATATCGGTATTCATGATATCATCTACCGCTTTCTCTGGTGGGGAAAGAACCAGGTCTCGAAGGGTAACAGTGCCAATTAGATGTCGTTGATAATCGGTCACATATGCAGTATAAATCATATCTTCAGGGGGAGTAAGTTTTCGTATTCGCTCTAAAGCTTGGTCAATTGTATAATGCTCTTTTAAGTCGATATACCCCGGGTTCATAATTCGGCCGGCTGAATTTTCCCGGTAACCGAGGAGAATACTCGTCATGTTTCGTTGATCGGGATTTAAAAGAAAAAGTAACTTTTTGACCACCTTAGCCGGCAACTCATCAAAAAGTTCCGTTCGGTCATCAGGTGACATAACATTTAATATTTCTGATACTTTATCATCAGTAAAACTATTGAGGAGGTTTTCTTGATGCTCAAAGTCTAGTTGCTCAAACACACCGATTGCCATATCCTTTTTTAATAAACGGAAAAGAACAACCTGGTTGTCTCGGTCAAAAAAGGTCATTAATTCTGCAACATCCGCTGGATGGAGATCGTTAATAAGCCCTTTTATTTCAAAAAATTTCTTCTTTTCCATCAGCTCATTGATTCTTTGTTGCAATTCTTCCATCTCGTTCATTGTTCCAGTAGGCATCCTGAGCACCTCCTTTAATTAATTTAATAAGTGAAAAAAGTAAAATAACTATTCTTATACCTATAATTAGAGGAATAAATAAATTTTGGTATTTCAATAGATAATAATATCTTCCTTGTCAAAATATATTATTTTTTTACCAAATTTATTTTTTATATTTTTATCTTCTTCTTGATCTTCGAGTTCTCCTCTTCTGGTTTTTATGTTGATGAATCAGCTGAAGTAATCCATATTTTGACTTTAAATCTGACTCATTAGGATTATCACGGTGAACCCTGGCCAATATTCTCAGAAGCTCTTGAAGGAGTATTTACGATCCCATCCTATCATTACTCGGGAGTCCCCTGGATAAAGATTTTTGGTTAATCAATTTGGTTAATTTCTTTGTCCATGGATATTTTTCAATATCCGAAGATATCACCATTTTGGTTTGATAATCGGGTAAAAAACCGAGGCTTTTAAAGCTAAAGAAACAGACCAATGGTTAAGCTTCGATATTATTGATTATCCCAAGATATCGAAGCAATTCTATCGAATATTATATCAGTAAAAATTGAAACCTTAAACCAAAAGTGGTTTATACTCCAATTGAATTTTTCTAGGTTTCCATGCCATTCGTTTGCACCAAATGAGGATAGAAATATAAACTCAGAAATCAACTTCTCCCCTTTATCCAAAAGGAGAGGATTAACAAAGATTGAGCTCATGAGATTGCCGCATCACTTCGTTCCTCGTATTCAGACTGTGTCACAAATCCTTTTTTCATCAAAAATATCTTAAAAGTGGAAAATAGAGTAATAAATTTCCATATTATGGTTATCTATCCCCATTACTACCGTAAAATATAATCATAAGTGGGGGTAAATAAT
>MTKW01001392.1_pt1 | contig 11190 bp, 5 predicted proteins | sample 1042761 | NCBI WGS metagenome assembly MTKW01 (sample SAMN06205366, study PRJNA360243) | anaerobic digester metagenome | biome: Wastewater treatment plant; feature: Anaerobic digester sludge; material: sludge; isolation source: anaerobic digester fed with sludge from wastewater treatment plant ...
AAATAGCAGCCGAAAAAGCCAACGTGAAAGTGGGCGCAGGCTCTACAATAGATAACCTAGTCCTTACTAAGAATGCCACCGGAACCCAAGTTGAGCTAGACCAAGAAGCCAGCGTTACTACAGTCACAGCCGATGCCGAAGTAGAAATCACCGGCCAAGGCAGCATCGGCACCGCCGAAATCAACGTCGACGGTGTAGTCATCGAGCAAAAACCGGACGAAATCGACTGGGGTAAGGGTGTGGAATCGGCCATCATAGCCAGCAAAACACAAATACCCCCCAGAAAACCCAGCGGGGGCGGCGGAGGTTCATCGAAGCCCTCAGAAGAGCGTGTAAGTGCTATTAGTGCCATTACCGGAATACCAAAAGTTGGTGTTGAATTAACAGCAGGAACGCTTACGCCATCAGGAGCAAAAGTAAGTTATCAGTGGATGAGATGCAGTACAGTGGATGGCACATATGTAAACATTGCCGGAGCAACTGCAAACACCTATACACCAGTTGTAGGCGATGTAGGTAAGTATATTAAAGTTTCAGCAACAGGAACTGGAAGTTATACGGGTACTGTTATAAGTGAGGCTACGGGGGCAGTAATGGCAGCGGCACCTGATGTAGCGATCAATATCGCAGCAATACCTGGAGTAACTGCACCGGTAAGAGATGGAGCCCCAGCAAAAACGATAACCGAAACAGATCAATACACCGGAACTGTAAGCTGGTCACCTGAAGTTGTGGGCGATAAATTTGCTGCCAGCACAGCTTACACCGCAACCATTAACTTAACACCGAAAGCAGGCTACACCTTAAGCGGAGTAGCTGTGAACTTCTTTACAGTGGCTGGAGCAACAGCAGTAACAAATGCTGCTGATTTAGGCGTAGTAACCGCAGTATTCCCGGCGACAGCAGCGCCAGATCAGGTTGCAACCCCGGTGGTCACAGTGAGTAAAGAGAATGCAGACAACCGGGAAGCAGGCGTAACCTTCTCAGTGGTAGCAATAGATGGTGTAACGTTCTACTACACGTTGGATGGAAGTAATCCGACCAGCAGCTCAACTCAATATACTGACACCGTAACCCTAACTGCTCCTGATCAGGACAGCGAAGCAACCATTACTATCAAAGCAATTGGTATAAAAGAAGGTTTGACCGACTCAGAAGTAGCTACCAAGACCGTAACCTATGCAGCTGCAGTACCGGAAAACGATTTCACATTCAATGAAGGCACAAAAACAATTACAGGTTATAACGGCAGTGGAGGGGTAGTTGTTATCCCGTCAACCATTAATGATATCGAAGTAGAAATAATAGGGGAAAAAGCGTTTTATGGCTGCACAGCCCTAACGAGCATAACAATCCCAGATAGCGTGACTAGCATCGAGAAAAGTGCATTTAAAGATTGTATTAGCCTGACCAGCGTGACATTCCGAGAGACATCTAAAGTTACTACCATAGGAGACTATGCGTTTGATGGATGCAGCAGCCTAACGAGCATCACAATCCCAAATAGTGTGACCACCATAGGATATGGTGCGTTTTATAGCTGCATTAGCCTACAATCAATAATAGTTGGCGCATCAAATACTGCATACACGAGTGCCGATGGAGTATTATATAACAAAAACCAGACTACATTAATAACTTATCCTGCTGGGAAAACGGGCACTTCATTTACAATCCCAGGTAGCGTTATCACCATAGAGGAGGCGGCGTTTAAGGGTTGCGAAAGCCTAACGGGCATCACAATCCCAAATAGCGTGACCACAATAGGGCATAGTGCGTTTTATGGCTGCACTGGTCTAACGAGCATAACATTCCAAGAGACGTCAAAAGTGACTGATATAGGACGCAATGCGTTTTGCAGATGCGTAAGTCTAACTAGCATAACAATACCAAAGAGTGTAACGAGCATAGGACATAGTGCGTTTAGTAATTGCACTAGTCTAATAAGCATAACATTCCATGAAACATCAAGCGTGGGAAGCATAGACGACTATGTGTTTGATGGCTGCACTAGCTTAGGGAGCATAACAATCCCAAATAGTGTAACAAGCATAGGAGACAGTGCGTTTAATTATTGCACTGGTCTAACCAGCGTAACATTCCAAGACACATCAAAAGTGACTGCTATAGGAGACTATGTGTTTCATAAATGCGAAAGTCTAACGGGCATAACAATCCCGGATAGCGTGACTGCCATAGGAATTGGTGCGTTTTGGGATTGCACTAGTTTAACAAGCATAACAATAGGTGCAGATGTAGAAGTAGGAAATAGCTTGCTAGGTTCTGGTAAGGAAAGTTTCCGTTATGCATATATCGCTGGAGGCGCTGGCACTTATACCGGCACATACGATGGGGATTGGACAAAGGTAGTAGGTCCAGCAGTAACAGGGGTATCGGTTACCGGCACAGCCAAAGTAGGGGAAACCCTAACTGCAGTTGTAACTCCTGCAGATGCAACAGCAACCTATCAATGGACAATTTGTGATATAGAAGGTGGCACATATGTAAACATTGCCGGAGCAACTGCAAACACCTATACACCGGTTGCAGGCGATGTAGGTAAGTATATTAAAGTTTCAGCAACAGGAACTGGAAGTTATACGGGGACTGTTATAAGTGAGGCTACGGGGGCAGTAGTGGCAGCGGCACCTGATGTAGCGATCAACATTGCTGCCATAGCTGGAGTGACCGCACCGGTAAGAGATGCTGCTCCGGTAGCAGCGATAACCGAAACAGATCAATACACCGGAATTGTTACTTGGTCACCTGAAGTAGTAGGCGATAAGTTTGCTGCTAGCACAGCTTACACAGCAACCATTACCTTAACCGCCAAAACAGGCTATACCTTAACCGGAGTAGCTGAGAACTTCTTTACAGTAGCAGGAGCAACAGCGGTAAGCAATGGTGCCAACTCAGGCGTGATTACAGCATTGTTCCCTGAAACTTAGGCAGCACCGGTAACAGTAGCTGTAGTTGCCGTAAAGACAGCCCCGACCAAAGTAACCTATACCGCAGGTGAAACACTAGACCTGACCGGTTTAGTAATAACCTTAACCAAATCAGACTCCACCACAGAAGATATAGCCCTGGCGGACTTTGCAGCCAAAGGCATAACCACCTTACCCGAAAATGGATCAGTCCTTGCAACAACCGATACAGCAGTAACAATTACTGTGAATGACAAGACAGCTACTCAGGCGATCACCGTTGCTGCAGCACCAGAAGAGTACCATACCTACAAGTTCAACATTGCAGACTTAGCTGCTGAGTATGCCGTAAGCGAAGGGTTAGTAAGCCCGACGGGCACTGACTTTGAGGGAATGACCCCGGTTAAGCTAAGCATCGTGGTAGATAGTGAAAGAGACAAAGCCTATGCAGGCAACGTACGAGTAGCACCGGTAGGTGCAGCTAACCTGCAGCTCTGGGCCAAGGATACGAATAACGACTGGCACGATATCAACGTAGTCGGCTGGGGACCGGGAGGAGGCTTTCCCATTGACCTGGAAGCGGTAACCAATGTCTATGTTATCGCCACAGCAGCTTTTGAAGGTAACATAACCTTAAAATTGGTAGACGTTACTGGCGACTACGGTGCAACAGACAATACTATCATCAGCCAGGAAGTTGCGGTTAAAGCAGTACCCAAATACACCATAACAATAGCAGATGTAGTAGGCGGGACAGCGACAGTGGGAACCGACCCGGCTAACGAAGCGGCGGCAGATGTAGCAGTAGCAGTAGAGATATATGACATAGAAGACGGCAAGCAGTTCAAGTCTATCACCGTTATAGATCAGGACAGTGAACCAGTGGTTGCATTCCTGGAGGAACAAGGCAGTGGAGTATATACCTTTAGCTTCACCATGCCTGCCAAAGCAGTAACTGTAACCGTAGAAGTGGAAGCAATTCCGGTAACCGTAACCGGGATTGTCATAAAGACACCTCCGACCAAGACAATCTATACCGCAGGTGAATCCCTGGACCTTAGCGGTCTGGAGGTAACCTTGAGTAAATCAGACTCCAGCACAGAAGATGTGCCCCTGGCCAACTTTGCAGCTAAAGGCGTAACCACCTTACCCGAAAATGGAGCAGTCCTTGCAACAACCGATACTAAAGTTGCCATAACTCATACCGCCAGCAGCCAGAGCGTAGATCAGGCCATTACAGTGAATCCCGCGGAAGGGCCAACTGTAACCACGGCAAATATAACAGTAGATGGCACGAAGATACAGGTGACCTTTGACAGGGGTATGGCAAGTCCGCTCGGGAAACATGAGCAATTCAGCGTAACATACGGATCAGAAAACACGCCAAATATAGTTACGGGAGCGCAACTGGTCACTAATGAGACGATTATTCAGCTCGATTTGACAGATGCCATTCCCCGTGGAGTAGAAATAAAGCTATCTTATACGGCTGGAGACGTTCAGGATGCAGATGGGAAATTGCTTGCGAGCTTTGTGGATTATCCGGTAACCAATATTCCGCTTAGCAACGAAACTCGCATCCTTACAAAGGACGGTGGAACCGGAGGAATACTCAAGATAGCTGAAAATACCAAGGAAGTGATCTTGAAGAATGCCGGTCAGAAAGTACAGGATCTGCTGTCTTCAGTCCAATGTTTTGCAATGAATTCCATACAGACCTACGTGGTAACAGACAGCACTGGGGTGACGACTCGAGGAAACGACGACCTAGTAGCTGACGGAGATAAACTGATCGTAACTGCTGAAAATGGTGAAGATACGGCAACCTATACCATTGTCCAGGATACTACCTCGCTGACTTTGAACACAGGGCTCGAATACCTGAATGCAGCATGGGTGAAGTTAACGTTCAATAAAGCGCTTGACAAGACGACAGCAGAGGACGCGAATAACTACGCCGTAACCATAGGCAGCGGAACGGCTACCGTGGCTAAAGCGGTGCGGGGTGGCCAGGATGCCAATGTGGTTGTCCTTCTAGTAGCTCCCGGTGCTGGCTGTCCAAGTGGTTTGTGTGGGTTGAAAGACGGAGAGAACGTCGAGGTGACAGTCAGTGGTGTCACAGACTGGTACGGTAACACGATCAGTGGTACCGATTCTGCCACCTATACGAAAGCAACAGCGGCTCCCAAAGTAATGGGCGTGGAGTATTTTAATGATACAACCCTGAATGTCTACTTCAGCGAAGCACTTGACAAGACGAGTGCAGAGACTGCCGCTAACTACACGTTGAGCGGTACCGGTGGATTGACAGGAAATCCAAGCGTGGCAATGCTTGGCGGCGATGATTACAATGTGGTTACATTCACAGTAGGCGACATGAGTAGCATGACTGACGGACAAACGGTTACTGTCACCGTAGCCGGCGTTAAGGATGCAGGTGGCACGGCTGTTGGCAGCGAAGATAACTCGGCAATTTATACCAAGGCGACAGCGCCGGTTATCACGTTTGTGCCCGCAAACGGAACCACAGGAGTGAAAGTCAATCCGAACATAAGCATAACCTTCGACCAGGATGTCACCCTGCTTGATGGTAGCGCAATCGATGCTTCTGCAGTCTGGCTGCACAATGACACGGATACTTCATTCGTGGTGTTTGAGGCCACCTGGGATTCGAACGAGAAGAAGATTACTGTCAACGCATACGAAGATTATGGGCCGGAGAAAGAACCGCTCATCACCGTTAACAGAGCTTTGAAGAACAGTTGCGATTATACGCTGCGCATCAAGGCGGTAAAAGACGATAGCGGCAACGTTATCACTCAATACGTGGAGTTCAAGACCATGTCGTGATCCAACCTTCCTCCCCAAGCTGACCTGACCCGTCAGCAACCGCAGGAGGGAGACCAAGAGGCCCTGTGGGAAAGAGAATAGTTGCTTTCTCACGGGGCTTTTTCTTTATCCCCAGCAAATTGTCAATGGCCATTTGAGACTCCCTACCTCACATTAAGCCACGAAAAATTCCCCACCCGATCAGATCAGATAGCCTTGGACGGAGGAACTAGAAACCGATTCCTTACATGGAAAGCACAGCCTTCCTCAAAGTGACTACAGGGGCATGGTGTAGGGGGCGGTCTCTGCGCCGCTCCGGGCATCCGTAAGCGCTTCTGGGGCATTGCCGCAAGGGTACTGGGTCCCACAACTAAGATCAGCAATAGTGCTACAGAATAGAGCAATATCCTTAAAGCATTGGCTTGGGAGCCTTATTATAATTATCTTGGCTTAATATGACTATCTAAATCAAGCTGTTTTAGACGGATGATGGATTAGGGTGAAGCGTCAAGGAAGGGAGTAAATAGGGCTGTTTGGTAAAGAAGGGATTAAACTAGAAACGGTATTCAGAACTGGGGAATTATTAAGGCGATTTTATAAGCAGATGAAGCAAGGTTTAATGACGATTAACTTGCAATCAATTGCAGTCACGGGGTAAGGACACGCTTAGATCACCTGGCTTTGTAGGCAAGAATTACAGACGCGCCTGCTCTAAACGCCTTTGATGACTTCCAAGAGCCACTGACCGAACTGATTGACCCAGGCATCGAACTATGTTTTTGCGTGAACTATGACCTGCTAAATACGGAGAACAAAGACGGACGGCATGAGGGAAAGTTCTTTATTTTGGATTACCCGGCTTTTGTGGAAAAGAAGGGTCCTCAGCTGACGTTTGGCTACGAGTACACCAGAACTGAAGCAGGCTTTAACCCCAATTGGAAAGTTGGCGACAAGGTGGTGGAAAATGGCAGTTGTGACCTGGATAAGGGGTTCTTCCAGCTAGAGAAGTACACGCTCCGCGGTGAAAATAAGACTGAACGCACCTATGCTGAGATCAAAGAGGTGAAGAAGGGCGAGATGATTTGCCTCAGAATATATGGGTGCAGGTTTGATGTGAAGATGAACGAACAGCCATGGACGGTCTGCACATAAAGGTTGACAAAGACACCATGGACTTTGTTCTCGCAAGATGCGACCAGGGTCCTGACTTCGAGAAGCTGTCCATCGCCGACAAGGGTGTTTTGGGCAAGGAAGAGGTCGCGAAGATGCTGGAGGATGCCGGTTTTGAGATTAAAAGAAGCGGCAGCATAGCCGACAAGAAAGTCTGTATCGACTAGTCTTGCCGTGCGTGCGGTTTAACAACTGCTCCAGCGAAGTTACCAAGTAATAAAAAGGGAGGAACGAAGAGATGTACAATTGTCGTTACTGGCAACCTGGAGGCAGCAGGCTGCTACAGCGCTTTCTGGCAGTAGTTACTGTAGTAGCATTGCTGTTGTCAGGAGGGCTATTGAGCCCCTTGCCGGCCAGGGCACAGGATGAAGCGGATCCGGTAGTAGGGATACCGACGGCCAGTCCGGCAGCGGGCACTTACGATGTACCTCAAGAAGTCGCACTGACTTCGGCAACTCTGGGAGCGGACATCTACTACACTACGGATGGCAGCGATCCTACGACAAGTAGCACCAAGTATTCGGTACCGATTCATGTTGGGGGCGATTCGGTAACCGGGAATACAACCGTTAAGGCCATTGCCGTGAAGTCGGGACTAACCGATAGTGATGTTGCCGAGTTTGAGTACACGATTTTCTTTGCCGGCGGTAGCGGCACCGAGGAAGATCCTTACGAGGTAGCTACGCCTGCTCATCTCAATAACGTCAGAGAGCGCCTTAACGCGTATTTCAAGCAGACAGCAGACATTGACCTTAACGTCGAGCCTTACAAAACCGACAGAGGCTGGGAGCCTATCGGCACTGAGGCGAGCCCGTTCGAGGGTGTTTATGACGGCGATGGTAAGGCTATCAGCAATCTTCTTATCAGTGGAAACGAGGAGAATGTCGGTCTGTTTGGCTATATTCAGGATAAGACCGAGGGTGGGCCCGCACCCACAGTTAGAAACGTGACGCTGGAAGGCGTGAACGTTGCGGGCTATGACTATGTTGGCAGCCTGGCAGGCATCGTGTTTTCTGGCGCAGTGGAATCCTGTTCCGCTGCTGGAGAAGTTGCAGGGACCCACTCGTATGTTGGCGGGCTCATTGGGCTGTGTCATCCCGGCGCCACGATAGCAGACTCTCACACAGCAGTGAAGGTGAGCGGCCAGAACAGCTGGTCAAAAGGCGGTTTGCTGGGTGCGAGCTACGGCGGCACTATTGAGTCTTGCTCCGCCAGCGGCAATGTGACAGGCCAGTCCGCTGTGGGCGGCTTGGTGGGCATAGCCGACCCAAATACCACAATTACCGAATCCTACTCCACCGGTGATGTTGAAGGCCAGGATGCCGATGTAGGCGGCCTGGTGGGCCGTGCCTTTAAGACCAGCATCACCAAATCGCATTCCACGGGCAAGGTCCAGGGCGGCTTGCAGGTAGGCGGTCTGGTGGGTACCCTTGACGACTTCGGTTCCATTAGTGAATCCTATTCCACCGGCGATGTACAAGGCGAGAGTGACTGTACAGGCGGCCTGGTGGGCCGAGTTTGGGGAACCAGTACCGTCAGCAAATCCCATTCTGAGGGTAAGGTCACCGGTAAGCAGTACGTGGGCGGTCTGGTGGGAGAGGGAAATATGTGCTCCATCAATGATTCCTATGCAACCGGTGCCGTGTCAGGTGCAACGGAGGTCGGCGGCCTGGTGGGTCATGCCATAGAGACCAGCATCACCGAATCGCATTCCACGAGTAAGGTCCAGGGCGAAGGGCTAGTAGGCGGTTTGGTGGGTACCCTTAACCTCCGTTTCGACCGCGGTTCCATCACCGAATCCTATTCCACCGGTGATGTTGAAGGCTTAAATGCCGATGATGTAGGCGGTCTGGTAGGCTTTAGCAGCGGGAAGATCGTGGATTCCTATGCGTCGGGTGCGGTTACGGGCAAAGACTGTGTTGGCGGCTTGGTAGGCGCCAATCGCCACGAAATCAAGGGTGCCCATTCCATGGGAGCCGTGACAGGTGAAGACTACGTGGGCGGCCTGGTTGGAAGCAACTTTGGCGACAGTGGCCCGGCTATTGAGGATTGCTACGTAACAGGCGCCACGATGGGTAACAACTCTGTCGGTGGACTGGTTGGAGGCAACATGGGTGCTTTTGCCTCAATCAAGAATTCCTTTGCCACGGGTTCTGTAACAGGGAGTGGTCATGTAGGCGGCCTGGTTGGTGAGAATCAACATGAGGTCTTGGATTCTCACTATACCGGGGGTACCGTGAGCGGTGAGCTTTGGGTTGGTGGTCTGGTGGGGTCCAACACGGAAGCGGTATGGGGCGTTGAGACATTACCTGCTGTCATCGAACGCTCCTATTCTACGGCGAATGTGGTGAACACCACTGCACCCGAAGCCGAAGGGGGCGTTTGTTTCGGCGGTTTGGTAGGCAGTAACGATGGCACGATTAGAATTGCTTATGCAGCGGGATCCGTGACCGGCATGAATTGCGTGGGCGGTCTGGTTGGTGGCGACTCAGGCTCGATCAGCTACGCCTATGCCACAGGTAACGTAACAGGCTTAGACTTTGTCGGTGCCTTAGTGGGCGCCTGTTCGGAGAGCAGCGTAAACGAAACGTATGCTGTGGGTACGGTGATAGGCGAAGAGGCTGTTGGTGGCCTGGTGGGTCTTGCGGAACAAGACTCAACTGTTGAGAAGAGTTACTGGAACATGCAGACTACAGGTCAGGCTGATTCTGCCGGAGGCGAGGGCAAGAGCACGGCAGAGATGATGAAACAGGCAACCTATGTGGACTGGAATTTTGCCGAGGTTTGGAGCATTGATCCCGCTGTGAACAACGGGTATCCGACACTGAGAGATCTAGTGGTGGCTGTACCCGATACAGAGCCGCCTGTGTGGGCAGAGGGTTTCCCTAAAGCTGTTGACATAACAGCCTCTGAAATAACGCTCCAAGTCAAGATTGACGAAAATGGTACAGTCTATTACGTAGTTTTGACCCGCGGGGCGGATGCTCCCAGTGCAGAGCAGGTCAAGAATAGACAGAACGGCCAGGGTGAAGAGCTGGCTGCGAACCTCAAAGGCTTTACAAATCTGACAGCTAACAGTGAAAAGAGTATTGGTATTGCCGGCCTTTCTTCGGGCACTGCTTACGACCTTTACGCAGTAGCCCAGGACACTGCAGGCAACCTGCAGAGTGTACCAAGGAAGCTGCAATTTACCACAAAAACATCAGCGAGTGTATCACCCGGCACTGGTTCTGGCGGCGTTACTACCTATACAATCACTGTTACCGCCGGTACCGGTGGCACCATCACACCCAAAACCGTCAAAGTCAAGGTCAATGCTTCGCAGACATTCACCATCACCCCTGATCCCGGTTATGAAATTGAAGATGTGTTGGTAGATGGAAAGAGTATTGGGGCAAAAACAAGTTACACCTTTAACAAGGTCACCGGCGAGCATACCATTTCAGCTACGTTCAAGAAGGTGGAAGAAAAAGTGGAAGACGTTCCGGTGATAGAGCTGCCTTTCAAGGATGTCCATGAAGACAACTGGTTCTACAACAGTGTGAAGTACGCCTACGAAAAGGGACTGATGCAAGGTACGGGACCCGACACTTTCAGTCCATTCTTGAATACCAGCCGGGCCATGATCGTTACCATTCTCCACCGTCTGGAGCAAACACCGGCCGGTCTGGGGGACATCTTCAACGATGTGGCGGAAGGCACATGGTATAAAGATGCAGTGGCCTGGGCAGCAGCAAACGGTATTGTAGGGGGCTATGGAGGCAATCGGTTTGGACCCAATGACAGCATTACCCGGGAGCAGATGGCTTGCATCCTTTACCGTTATGCTAAGTATGCGGGATATGATGTGTCACAGTCTGGTTCCCTGACAGGCTTTACTGATGGCGGCCAAACCTCAAAGTGGGCTGTGGAAGCCATGGAGTGGGCGGTAGGCTCCGGACTGATCCAGGGCAAGGACGGTAATATCCTTGATCCGGCAGGGCTGGCTACCAGGGCCGAGGCCGCGACCATACTGCAGCGTTTCATTGAAAACAACGCAAAATAAGGGTCTTTCTCAGGGCCTGTTTAGCTAAACAGCGGAAGTTGGAAATTACAAGAATTAGGGGCTGTCCCGAAAGTTAAGGGAAGCCTTTACTGAGGCATATAACAACTTACCCCTACCCTTAGGCCTAGCTGTGTACAGGGTAGGGGTTTCTCTATGCGTTCCATTCAAGCTTCTTGAAGATGGTTAGTTAAACCGAAATCCCTCGCTTCACAGCCGGAA
>MTKW01029485.1_pt1 | contig 11190 bp, 10 predicted proteins | sample 1042761 | NCBI WGS metagenome assembly MTKW01 (sample SAMN06205366, study PRJNA360243) | anaerobic digester metagenome | biome: Wastewater treatment plant; feature: Anaerobic digester sludge; material: sludge; isolation source: anaerobic digester fed with sludge from wastewater treatment plant ...
CGATTTGCGGCCCGGTGGACCCTTCTTCTGCTACGGCAAGGGTCACAAACGCCGACGAGGCCAGCGTGATCCAGCCTATCATTATCAACCGTAAATACATGATTCTTCTCCGTAATTCAAAAGGTACTCCGTTCCTTTTGCCGATATACCTTTTCCCTTATTTTGCAAACGTTTACAGTATCAACTGCCAGTGCACTTGTCAACTGTTATTCGCTGTTGCCGGCCTGGATTCGCCTGCCCTATGCCGACTCCAGCCGTCGGATTTCCTGCATACACAGTCTCTTTTGGCCGGGGTCGGTCAGTCGGTCTTTGGCCCGATAGAGGTACTCCAGCGCCTTGTCCGGCTCATTAAGATATCGGCCATACAGCAGCCCGAGCATTAAATAGACTTGTTCGGCATATTCGTAATTGCCGTAGGCCTTCAAAAGGAGTTCGTAAGCCTTGGCCGATAAACGCCATTTCCCATCTGCCATCAGCCGATTGGCAATGTCAAGCTGTAGCTGGCGAGGCAAAATGTGAGTCGGGTCAATCCTTAGCAATTCTTCATATAAATGCAGGGCTTCACTGGTATTATACGCATTCATCGCCGTGCTGATGCGATTGCGAAGGTCAATGACGACCTCATTTTCCCCCTGCGGCTGGACAGGAGAGGAGTTCACCGTGACCGCCGCAGGTTTTCGCCCCGGAGATGGCGCCCAGGGGTCATAGATGTCATCGACCACATCCCGAAAGCTTCGACGTCGGTTCCACTGACGCAACGTCCCCCACAAATCATCATAATGGCTCTCCAACAGCTTGGTCATCAGCAACACCAGCGTTACCGCAATTCCGAACGCGTAACCGGCCAAATGGGCGTCAAAGGCAATATTGGCGGCGGAAAGATACTTCTGTAAAACATTGTCAAAGAATATCAGTTTTATGAGAATTAAGTACATCGCCTTGATTTCAAACGTCCCGATAAAGAAAAACACATACAATACAGTAATGAAGGTATGCGGAAATAAAACCAGATATGCCCCCGTCACGGCCGCGACGGCACCGCTGGCACCCAATACCGGATTGGTGTGCATAAGGGCGTGTCCCAGCCCTGAAAACACCGCTCCGCCCAGGTAAAAACACAAATACCCCACATTGCCCAGACGGTCATTGACGGCATTGCCGAACATATAAAGAAAGTACATATTTCCAAGGATATGCATCAGCCCGCCATGCAAAAACGCATACGTCACAAACTGCCAGATATACGGATGATCTGGCGTCAGCATAAATTGCTGAGCCCACGGGCGAAGCGGCTCGATGTACGGCCCGACGCGATGCGGGCCATAACTTAGCATAAAGATAAGGATATTGGCCGCAATCAAGATATAATTGGCGTACGGCGTACGCCGAGGGGTGATGCTCGTATAAATAGGGAGCAGCATAACGGTTTTGGTTTCCTAAAATGTCATTTTAAGGTCTTTTAACAACAGAATACGCAAGGCTCCATTGTAACCCCTTGACCCCGCTGCGACAAGCAAGAAACTCGACCCACTGCCCAAAAGCCGTCAACCCGCCAAAAGGAGACGCTGTTTGACCCCTTGACACTAAACAGGACATGGTCAAACTCCGGATACTTCAAACAGGCCGTGCTCAAACAAAAGGATGGGAGCAAAAAAAGACGAGGCAGTCGATCGCCCCCCAGAGCGGTCCACTGCCTCGCGGTGCATCCGTGCAAGGAAAAGACAGGAGAGGAGATTGGCGTAAAAGATTCACACAAACGCTTTTTTCTTTTGCCTTACGTGTAAATAGTAATAAATGCAATGCAAAATGCCAAAAAACTTAACCAAGGACTTTTCGTCTGCGGTTTTTTCACTATAATAAATTGTTTTTGATAATAATCATCAATTTGGGAGTTTTTATGGATATTGTTATAGCAAAACAGCGTTCACTGGCCGTACGCCGACGGCTTAAAGTCGAAAACCTGGACGGCTTGATTGTTACCGGCACCGAAAATGTTCGCTATTTAACCGGATTTCGCGGGCATGACAGCTGGGCATTGGTGCTGCCGCGTTCGGTGGTCCTGGTCACCGACAGCCGCTACACCGAACAAGCCCTCGGCGAATGTGTCGGCTGCAAAGTCATCGAGCGCAAAGACACGCTGGCAAAGCAGGTCGCCCGGCTGCTCGAGGCCCAAAAGGGCATCACAACCATCGGCGTGGAAGACACCTGCCCTGTGGCGACCTTCGCGGCAATTCGCAAAGCCTTGACCGTCAAAGTCAAGCCCGCTACAAACATTGTCGAATCGCTCCGCCAAATCAAGACCGACGCAGAGATTCGCCTGATAAAAAAGGCCTCAAAAGTCGCCTTTGACGCCATGGAGTGGGCATTGTCGCATCTTAAACCCGGCATCACCGAGCGAGAACTGGCGGCCTTGTATGAGTTTCGGCTCAGTGCCTATGGCGCCACAAGGGGGTTCGAGACCATCGCCTGTTTTGGCCCGAACGGTTCACGCAATCATCATCAGCCGGGCAGCCGAAAACTTCGAAAAAACGATATGATTCTGCTTGATTTCGGGGCCAACTACGAAGGCTACATCAGCGACACCACCCGTTGTTTTGCGTTCGGCAAGCCCAGCGATCACTTTTGCCATGTCTATCAGACCGTGGCTTGCGCCCAAAAAGCCGCCATTGCCGCTGTTGGGGCGGGTGTAAAAGTCTGTGATGTGGATGCCGCCGCTCGCAGGGTCATTGAACAAGCCGGTTTGCCGGTCTATGGGCACGGCACCGGCCACGGCTTGGGGCTTCAAGTGCACGAAATCCCGTATATGTCGGCTTCAGACAAAAAAACTACTCTCCAACCCGGCCAGGTCATCACGATTGAGCCGGGGATTTATCTGCCCGGACGGTTCGGCGTGCGGCTTGAAGACGATGTGCTCGTTACCGAAAAGGGCGGCAAGGTCCTGACCGGCGACAAACGCTTTGACGTGGAGCCGAATACTGTGCCCGTGCGATAACCGTTTTTTCTTAGACAATTATGAGTGCGTTCTGTTGCGTTTGCGTCGCATCACCACACCGCCCAAGCCAAACAGCATCAGCGTTGCCGGTTCGGGGATGATCGTCAGGTTGTCCAGTATTCCCGATGCGCCTTGGGAGTATATTTTGATGTTAAACGCACTGCCATCGAGCCACAGGCCGGATAGATAATAGTCTTCATAGGTCCAGCCGGGCTGGCAGTAAATCGTAATATGGTTCAGGTCGCCCGGGGCTGGATAATAGGCGTTGATTTCTTTGATCCAGCCGCCGGTAAGGATGACGGTAGCGTTACCTGTCGCTCCGAGATATCGCAGACTACCGCCTGAAAAATAAAGCTGACTATTGTCATTCATAACTATCTGATCAATCCCGCTTTCGCCCCAGACATACGGCCAGGACGTGCCCCTGATATCTATAATACTGTTGTCTCTGCCCCATATTGAACCCCCTCCGCCTCCGGTCATAAGCAAGGTGTCATTATTGTCAATGGTTATGGAAGAAAAGTAACCGTCTGTGACGATTTGAGTGGCCGCAAAGACAGAAACGCTTGACACCGCCATGATCAAAATTATTATCGATGCTCTCATCATGCTTTTCCTTTCATAGATCGTGTTCACGTGAAATGAACTTTCAGCCGCTTATTACGGTAATCTGCTGTGTTCTGTTCCCATTTTTCGACGAAGCAATATGCCGCCTATGCCAAACAGCATCAGCGTTGCCGGTTCGGGGATGACTTGGATATTTTGCCAAACGGGGCCATAGTCAAAATCGTTGATGAACTGAATGTTGAAAGGCGTGCCGTCTTTCCAGTTGCCCTGAATGCCGACCCAAGGGTCGTCATTGATCCACGACCAGCCGTCCTGCGCATAAATGAACACATTTGCTTCATCGGACACGGGATATCGCATCGTTTTAATGTAATTGATGCTTCCACCCTTCAGAACGGCCGTTGCGTTTTGACCCACTCGAATATATTCCGTTACGCCGTCTAAATAAAGCAGTTGGCTGGTGTTGTACAGCAGAATATCATACACGCCGCCGGGGGATGGCTCCCACCCTGGGGTCAAAGGCTTTGAGGTGGATTTTACAATCAAGCGGCCGTAGTCTCGTACCGAAATTTCATCCGCCCCCCCGTCAACAATCAGGGGGATTTGGGAGTTCGACCATCTTACAGCATATTCATATTTACCTGCTGTAATAAAGCCGTCGCTGTACCCGGCAAACCCGGAAGACACACAAACAAAAAACATTGCCATTCTTTTCATCATCAGTTTCTCCATTCTTTTGAGTTCGCTGTGTGCGGGAGTTTTCCCGCACACAGCAATCGGGTTATAAGATAGTCCAATCAAATCTCTATTTGATCTGAACAGACTCATTGTGCAATTCAAGCAAATGATCGTAAATCGCTTCCATGAACCGCTGCCATTTTTCCGGGCCAATCTGCTGCTGAATGTCCGGTTCTTCGAGCCAGAGCTGCTCCAAAGACACAATCGTAACGGCCAAATCAAGAATTTGTTTCTGGACGGATTTCTGCTCCACTACAGGCGGCTTGGAGACTGCCTTGGCCGCTGAGAACATCTGCGATTGTTCGCCGCCAAAACTCAACATTGTCATTTCCGGCTGCAAGTCCGTGCGCCAGCAGGCTACCCCGAGTCACGGGGCTTCTTCGAGAAACATCAGCAAGTCCGCCAAGTCGATTCGGTAGGCGCTTAGACCGGTGTTGAACTTGTGTTTCCACTCGTACCATCCCTCAGACAAATTCGGATCCGCTAAATTCGGGTCAGCCAGTCACGCCGGGTCATTGGGATCGTGTGACAGCCACGCACGGGGGTGCTGACCTTTGCATCTCTTGGCAATAAATTTGGCGGTTTACAGTGAGACGCCAAAAGTCCAGTGGACATTCAAAGAACAATGTTTACCCTCTATATTACACTATTTGCTTTCGCAGGTCAATATACGACTTGGTGAGCCGTTTTTTCTCAATGTCTAACTTTTTATTGTTACGGTTGTTATGAAAACACTTGATTCTTTTGGGAAAGGATTTTAGCATAATAACAAGGGGTCAATTGTGTATTCCAATTTTATGGGATCTTAAAAAAGATGCCGAATGACAAAGATATCGTGGTCGTCAGCGATTTGCATATGGGCGACGGGGGGCCGCGTGATAATTTCGCCGCGGACGGCAAGGAGCGGCAGTTTTCCTTGTTTTTGGATTATGTCGAAAGTCAGCAAGCCGAGTTGTTTATTCTTGGCGATTTATTCGAGTTTTGGCAGGCCAACGTCGGGCGGATACTGATCCATCGTATGCCCTTTATCGAGCGGTTTGCCCGCATGGGGGCGATTTTTGTCGTCGGCAATCACGACGCCGATTTGGCCGATCTGATCGGCACCGGCTTGTTGAATCATCCGTTTTTTGAGCGAATGACAGCCCCTTTTACCCGACGCATTGGCGGGCGAACGTTTCGTTTTATGCACGGCCACGAGGTCAACCCCTTCAATCGGGACGGCCGGCCGCACTGGGGCCGCATTCTGGCGATTTTGGGCGGCATCATCGAGGACCGCAAAGGTTCGCCGCTGCTCTCGGCCGGCGGTCTGACCGAAAAATCGCTCCTGAAAATCAGCCGCACTTTTATGTGGCTGTGGAACAATTCCGTTAAACTCTTTGAAAAAGGCCTGCCCAACGAGCCGCATCACAGTCTGTCTGAATCCTTGACACCCACGCAGGATCCTGCCCGCCTAAAGGGAATGATGGCGTTATACCAAAAAGACCGTCTCCGCGGCGGCTACGATTATCTGGTGGCCGGCCATACCCATCATGCCGGCCTGTTTGGCCGATGGTATGCCAACAGCGGCTGCTGGGTCGGCCTGCGAAATAATTTCCTGATTATCAAGCCGGACGCTCGCGTTCAGGTCTGGGAGTGGAAAAACAAACGAGCGGTTTTGATTGAAGAGACCGGCGAGATTAAGGAGTAAATCGAATGTCCAAAAAACGCAAAAAGACAGGATTCTACACCCGTGTCGCCAAGAAGGCCGGTCTGCCGCCCGGCACCCCCGTGTACGTCGGCGATCGTGCCGGTCAGCCCATCCGCATCACTCGCATTGTGTATGACGCCCAGACCCTGGATGAACAAACCATTGAGCGGGTGGACGACTGTTTTACTCAGCCTCCGCCGTCCGGCGTCGTCTGGCTGAACATCGACGGCATCCACGACGTGACGCTCGTAGAGCAAATCGGCAAACGCCTCGGCCTGCATCCGCTGACGCTGGAGGATATCGTGCATGCCGGGCAGCGCCCCAAATTCGAGGATTACGAGTCTTACCTCTTTATTGTACTTCACATGCTCCGCTGTTCTGACGACAGCGCGACGGTCATCGACGAGCAGGTCAGTTTGATTCTGTGCGGCAACATGGTGGTTACCTTTCAGGAAACTGTCGGCGATGTGTTTGAGCAGATTCGTCAGCGGCTGCGGGCCGGCAAAGGCCGGGTTCGAAACGCCGGGGCCGACTATCTGGCCTATGCCCTGATGGACGCCGTGGTCGATCATTATTTTGTCATCCTTGAAAAGATGGGCGAAAAAATTGAAGATCTTGAAGAGCGGCTGCTGACCGAACCGGACGATGCAACGATGCATTCAATCCATTATATGAAACGCGAACTGACGCTGCTTCGCAAGTCCGTCTGGCCCCTTCGCGAACTACTCAGCGCGATGATGCGTTCCGAGACGGACCTCATTAAACCGCCCACCCGCGTCTATCTGCGGGATGTTTATGATCATACCGTGCAGATTCTCGATATTATCGAAAGTTTCCGCGATGTCGTCTCCGGCATGCTGGATATTTACCTGTCCAGTTTGAGCAACAAAATGAACGCCGCGATGAAAGTCCTGACGGTCATAGCGACGTTTTTTATGCCCCTCGGTTTTATTGCCGGCGTGTACGGGATGAATTTTGAGCATTTCCCCGAATTGAAATGGGCCTGGGCTTATCCGTGGGGATTTTGGGGGCTCATTCTTGCATCGCTGACCGTGATGGTGTATTTTTTCAGAAAGAAAAAGTGGCTCTAAACAGGGCCTCGCCGTTTAGGGGTTCAGGTTTCTATAAGAAAGGATATTGTTTTGCAGGAATGGTGTGCGTTACATCCTGATTTGTATGGGTGGGTGGTGCTGCCGTTGCTGATTTTCGTGGCGCGTATTATGGATGTCAGCATCGGCACCTCACGGGTGATATTTGTATCACGCGGCTACCGGGTGCTGGCTGCGGTGGCGGGATTTTGGGAAGTGCTGATCTGGCTGCTGGCCATCGGGCAAATCATGCAGAATCTGGATAATCCGATGTGCTACTTGGCTTACGCCGGCGGCTTTGCGATGGGAAACTACATCGGCATCACCCTGACCAACAAAATGTCCCTGGGGGTGGTTTTGGTCAGGGTGATGACCGTTGAAAATACCGACCAACTGATCGAATCACTCAAACGCTCTCAGTACGGCGTTACCGCCGTTGAGGGACGCGGGGCATTTGGTCCGATGAAAATGGTGTTTACCATTGTCAACAAACAGGATCTGCCGAGGGTCATTCAGATCATTCAGGCCTATAACCCCAACGCCTTTTATTCGGTGGAGGAAGTGGACCAGGTCAGCCAGGGAAAACTGGGGCCGCGAAAATTCCCAGGCGGTTTGAATCTTACACAACTTTTCAGACCGTTTCGAAAGGGCAAATAAGCGCAGAGGATGCGACCGGATACATGGAAAAGGCAAAGTCAAAAATCGAACAGCTCAAGGCGGTGCTGCAAGGGCATAAAACAATGTTAATTGTCATGCAGGACGACCCCGATCCCGATTCCATCGCTGCGGCGGTGGCTCTTCGCAAGTTGGCCAATACGCTGGCCGAGGTGCAGTGTTCCATTGCCCATAGCGGCACCGTCGGACGCGGTGAAAATCGAGCCCTGGTCAAATATCTCGGCCTGAATCTGCGCCCCCTGGATCAGATCGATCTGACAATTTTTGAACTGTATGCCCTGGTCGATACCCAGCCCGGCACCGGCAACAATTCGCTGCCGGCCACCATCGAGCCGGATATTGTCATCGATCATCATCCTTGCCGTCGGCTGACCCGCCATTGTCGCTTTACCGATATCCGCTCTCATTACGGCGCGACGGTGACGATTTTGTACGAATATTTCAAGGCCGCCCAGATCAAACTGGACACCCCGCTGGCCACGGCGATCCTGTATGCCATTCGTTCCGATACGCAGGACCTGGGCCGAGATGTCTCGCGCGCCGATATTCAGGCCCTTACGGAGTTGTTCCCCATTGCCAACCTGAGGATGCTCAGCGCCATTCAGCGCGGCAAAGTGGGGCGGGATTATTTCCAGATGCTCGCCGATGCCCTAAAGCATGCCCGCGTGTACGGCAACGCCATTGTGACCAATCTCGGCGCTATCGAAAACGCCGATATGATTGCCGAAGTAGCCGATTTGCTGTTGCGCGACGATCTGACCAATTGGGTCATGGTGTACGGCTTTTGCCGCGATACGCTGCGTATCTCTCTGCGTACCGATGCCGAACAGCCGCCGGCTGACAAGGTGATGCATCATCTTGTCGCGCGCAAAGGCACCGGCGGCGGCCACCCCAGTTACGCCGGCGGCCAAATCAGCACCAAAGACCTGACGCCTAACCAAATCGTGCGGCTCGAAAAACTCATCACCTCTCGCTTTCTCAAGGCCGTTCTTACCGAACCTGTCAAACCCAAGTGCCTCATTTGCCACTGATTTTTTGCTTCCCAAACGGCGCTGAACCGATTATGATGATAGTAAGCAGCGAGGTTTTTTCAGTCGCTCTGCGATAACAGCGACGATGGTTTGCAGTGTTCGTAAGAATATGCGATTGAATCAAGAAAGGGCAAAAGATGAACGATCTTATGTCTGAAATAGCAAATTGGTGCAGTGTCAGAAAATATGATCAACGTCCCATCCCCGACGACGTGCTGCGGCGGATTTTGGATGCTGCCCGTCGAGCCCCCAGTTGGGCGAATGTTCAGTCCTGGCATTTTGTGGCTGTCAAAGAGACCGCCACAAAAGAATTGTTGCGCCAGTTGGCGATAGGGCAGAAGTTTATCGGACAGGCCGACGCAGTTATTGTGTGCTGCGGCGATATGGCGGCGTGGAGCGAACAGGAGCGAATTAAACAAATGCGGCAGCTTTCCCCTATCCTCTCCGACGATCTAGGTATTTCCTTCGATGAAGACTTCATTAAAAATTCGCTGAAGGACCCTGCTTATAATCCCGCTCTTCGTGGCAAGGAAGTTATGCTGGCGCGGTTGTATGAACAGTTATCGCTGGCCATCGCCTTTATGATTCTTCAGGCAAAGCACGAAGGGGTGGGCAGCTGCATTATCGGCGCTATAGCCAACGAGGCTACCGGGATGAATCAGCCGCTGTACCAGCAGGTTCGCCAACGGCTTAACTTGCCCGACGACAAACTTATCTTGACGCTGGTCACGTTGGGCTACCCCGCTCCCGGCGTCTCGCTCACGCAGCGGCCGCGCAAGCCTTTTGATGAGGTCGTATCGCGGGAAAAATACGGCACGGCTTTTTAGACGACCGCCTTTTTCCCTATCCCCTCAGGTTTTTCATCCGCTGTGACCTTAAGGGGGCGGCCCCGGCGGCCCCCTTAAGGCAGAGTTGTGAAGGGGCTGACAGATTATTCCCTTTGCCGCTCTTATTTTGCACAGGGAACCTGTGCCAGGGGGTGTCACATCGTCTTATAGCGCGGCCCGCCCGTTGGCTCCGGCACCGTCCAGCGGATATTGTCGAACGGACATTTTCGCTGGCACGTCTTGCAGTGCAGACAGTTGGACGGATTGGCCGGTTTGGGCTGCCCATGAATAGTTTCATAAACCCCGGCCGGACAAAACGTAATGCACGGCGCACCAAACTTGGGCAGACACTGTTCCGCACACACCGCCGGATCGCCGATTAACAGATGGCACGGCTGATCCTCCCGATGCACGGTGGCCGCCATGGCGGTGAAGGTGTCTTTGTCAAACCGCACCGGCGGCTTGAGTCGATACCGCTGCGGGGTCATTGTTTGATAGTCCGGCTCGATATTAAACTTCGGCAGCCACCCGCCGAAAATCGACAGCGGGATTCCTTGCAGCGGCCCGAATCGCGCGACGGTCTGGCGGAAGTTTTTGGCGGTTTCCAGTTCCTTGAGCACCCTCGTATCCTTCAACAAGCGGCTGTAACACTGGGCCACTGCCAGCGGACTGTCCAAATTATCCGCTGCGGCCGTCCCTGCGGCAATGCCCGACTCGATGGCATTGTGCAGCCCTTTGATTTTGAGCATATTGACAAATCCCGCACTGTCACCGATTAGCACCACATTGCCGCGTCCGATGGTCCCGGTCGCCGGACACCGCGGCACCGCGTACAGACCGCCTTCGGGAATCATTTTTGCCCCGGCTTCCGTCACTTGGCCGCCGTCAATAAACGGCTTGACCCAGGCATGCTCCTTAAACAGTGTCAGGGCGTCCTGCGGATTAAAATCGCAGTATTTATAGTCCAGCCCTACAATCATCCCCACTGCGATATGGTTCGTCGCCATCGGGTACATAATCCCGCCGCCGAACATCGACGGTCCGATCAGCGGCCGCCAGATCGGCCAGCCCATCGCATGAACCACACGCCCTTCGGTAAAGGCCTGATATTGTGCGTCGCTGACACGAATCAATTCCTTGACGCCGAGCGAATAAAGTTGATGGCCCTCACGCGAAAGACCGGCCCGCTGAATAAACTTCTCGCTGAGTAGGCCATCACACCCCTCGGCCAAAATCACCACATCTGCGCTGATAATCTCACCGGCCAGATAGTTTCGTTCTTTCTGGCGTTCTTTATTTAATCCCTGATCGACGAGTTTGACCCCTGTGGCTCGGCCTGTTCCCTCGTCCCACAAAATATTCTCAGCCGCAAACCCATGCATCACCTCCACACCCTCGGCGGAGGCGATTTTTGACAGCCATGCGGTCAACTTGCTCACCGAACAGATACAATCGCCTTCATGCATCATTTGCCCAAACGCCAGTTTCAGCCCGCGCGCCATCTTCAACAGCGGCAGGATATTAAACGCCCATTTTCGGCCGCAAAAGAACATCATATTGTCCTTCTCGACAGTCCCCAGCAGAA
>MTKW01000691.1_pt1 | contig 11183 bp, 6 predicted proteins | sample 1042761 | NCBI WGS metagenome assembly MTKW01 (sample SAMN06205366, study PRJNA360243) | anaerobic digester metagenome | biome: Wastewater treatment plant; feature: Anaerobic digester sludge; material: sludge; isolation source: anaerobic digester fed with sludge from wastewater treatment plant ...
TTACTAGTGTTACTAAAGCTAAGGATCATTATGATATTAAGCGTGGAGTGCACCTTTTAATTGATAAACCCACTATTGAACCTAGTAATGCGTTCTACGATTATTTTTTAACAACGGAAGATACACGTTTACGGATAAATGGCCCGTATGTTGTCGCCGAAGACCTTTGTGAAAATGCGGTCGTGACAATTAATACTTTTGGGCGCGATGCAGGTGGTGAGCGCCTAACAACAACATTCACTGTTAGTGTAACTGAAGCACCACTGACTATTGATGGTGCGGTAGGCATGGGTTACGGAAGTATTGATGAAAAGCTCTATCGCTTTGAAAATGTTCGCGTCCAAGATGCTACTCTTGATAGCGATAATATCGTTTTACACGCTAGTGCTACCGCAACGAATAAAATAAATGTCATGCACCCTGGCTTTAACCCACTTAACACTTATACCTATGTAAAAGGCGGGACGATGAGTCTCTTTGCGAAAGTGCGGAGAAATACAACGACAGGTAAAAANNAAGTCGGTCAATGTGTAACAAAATACGCCACAGTGCGGGCAATTATTAATGAAATGACAGTCGAAGAACTGGCAAAATTAAAAAATGCAGGTGTAGTTAACGGAATTAATTTTAGTCCTGTTAGAGCGCGTTACGTCGCATGGGCATTACATTTAGGTGAAAGCGATCCTTATGGCGACGGCACCCCGATTTCAGGAATGCCTTTAGTGCCAGAAAATTCAACTACACAAAATAACAATGTCCTTTTAGTTATTTTACTTTCTTTCAGTGTTGCGGTGTTTCTATATTTCTTAACATCAAAACGAAAGAAACTTTATCTTAAAAAATAGGAATTATTTGTAGTTTACTAANNAATTACTGTTCGTTATTTGCTTTAGGGCGAATAAAGACATCTAAGCCTTCATTGCGTTTTTCAAAGCCGTTTGCTAAGAAAAATTGTAAAGCTTTACCTTTAAAGCCGTAGTTACGAGGGTCAAAACCGGGGTACTTACGAACAAGCGTATTGTTTGTATTGCTCCAGTATGCCCAACCATTTTCGTCACTTGTTTCACTGATAATGTTCGTTAAAACATCGATTAAGTCATCAAGACTAATGATGCTTTCTTCCTCTTTCTTATCAGCAGCGGGACGGCCACGTTTTTTCGGTTTAACGTTTTTGTCGCGAATGTTTTTAATTTTATCGAGATATATAAATAAGTCGACGGAATTTACAAGTGATAAGGGGGTCTTGCTTTCACCCATCCCAATAATAAACTTATTGTTTTGGCGTAAGCGACTAACAAGTCTTGTAAAGTCACTATCACTACTGACAAGGACAAAGCCATCAACTTGGTCACTATATAAAATGTCCATTGCATCAATTACGAGTGTAAAATCACTAGTGCTTTTACCACTGACGTAAGAGACTTGTTGAATTTGCTCTAAGTTATATTCAATACATTTACTGCGCCATTTGGTCAGATTGCTACTTGCCCAATCGCCATAAATGCGCTTATAAGTTAGATTGCCATATTTATTAGCTTCGTCACGAATAATTGACATATAATCAGGTGATATATTCTCGGCATCAATTAAAAGTGCAAGATTTTTTTCGGCCATTACTGCTTCTCCTTTCTATTTAATTTCGACGTTGAAGGTTTTAATCGTACCGCCAACACCAATAGTTATTGTACCACGCCCCGTCGTGTTAATGGAGCGGACATACACATTAAGTACACCAGCGTGTAAGTTTTGGATTTCTGGCCCGTAAACCTTTAGGGGACCAGTAACGACAACTGAAACAGGACTAAAGTCATAATGATTACGATAAGGACTTAGACTACGGATTGTAACAATTGTTGTATCAAATGTATCTGTGTTCACTAATTCATTTTTTAAAAGTTCGATTTCATAAGTCGTAGTAGTGGTGTTTTCGATTCTTTTTCTAATTATTTCGATATCTTCATCGTTATAGCCCACTAGTGTGTAGCCGCTTGACTTATCACCCCAGCCGACAACATTAAGGAACCATAATTCGACAAGATTATCCCATTTAAGGCGATACTTAACAATTAACCACCCGAGTTGTAACTTTTGCCAGAGTGAGAGCCGACTAAAATTATTGAGAGCGGCATAATTTAATAGTTTTGCGATCTTTTTACGATCACGCTTTGAAAATTTAATTGTTGACTTAAAGTTATCACTAATAAAAGTATCGATGATAAATGGTGGATGCGGTAAATGTTTATATAAGTCACGCCGCGGGTAGTAGCGCTTTACAACTTCATCGTCTTTGTATAAATCAATGTAACTTGCGTTACTTAGCACCATCGTTTTATATAATTTACTTTCTGGTAAGTCACCGTTATCACCGCGAAAAAGCGGGAATAAAACAGGGTCACTTGTAAGGTTAGAAGTATACACATACGCCGCGGGTTTAGGTTCACGATATATATCTAACACACCGTGATAACAAATTTTGTCACCACTACCAAATTCGTGGTGCGTGTAGTAGTCATGCATACACCACGGGGAAACACCGACAATATTTTTATCACCAAAGAAACTATCAAGCACCGCTAAATGGCGTTTTGTATGACTTTCTAAAATAAGCGGGTTATCAAATGGTTTAGTGGGGTACATGTGCCCATTATTTTCACTAACGATGTAAGGTTTTTTACTTTTTGTTACTTTACGCTTAGCTAATAATCCCTTATTCGTGCCGTCATGACTAAAGTCATTATAGGAGTAGATGTCTTCAAAAAGTTCGCTATTAGTAAAGTTACGTGTTCCTGTTGTAGCGCGAACGGGGTCAAGTGCTTTTGCTAGTTTATGACACTCTTCGTAGAATGGGTGGTCAGCGCTTTCATTAATCCTAATGGACCACGCGATAATACTTGGACGATTAAAGTCACGATTAATCATCGTTTCAATGTTTTGTAAATGAATCTTTCGCCACGCTTCGTCCCCTATATACTGCCATCCTGGAACTTCATTTATGACCATAAGTCCTAAAAAATCACAGGCATCAAGAAAAGCTCTACTTGGTGGGTAGTGCGAGCAACGCACATAATTAACACCAAGGTTTTTAAGTTTTACAACATCATAAAATTGTAGAAAACTCGTGGCTGCTGCGCCAACATATGGGTAAGTTTCATGACGATTAAGTCCAACTAAAGGCGTGTATTCACCGTTAAGAAAGAAGCCGTCACTAAGAAATACGGCACTGCGAAAACCAAAGACACTAACATATTGTTTAACATCTTTATTAGCGGTAATAGTAGTAACTAAATTGTATAAATTAGGATTATTAACACTCCAAAGTTTGGGGTTTTCGACTGTGAAATTATGCTCGATACTACTAGCGATAAGCTTTGTGCCTTCGTATACTTCATAATTTACAGAGTAATCAACCTTATTAATGTTTCTAATATCGGGGTTTACTTCAATTTGCCCTAAATGATTAGCGGTAACTTTTACATCAATAATATCTAATGCGTTATATACAAAAAGTGTTACTTCACGGTAAATTCCGCTAAAGGGGAAGTAGTCAACGGTATTACCAAATGGTGGAGCGTTAACTTTTTCACTGCCGTTAACACATACAACAATTAAATTATTGCCCTCGACAACATATTTCGTAATATCAATATTTTCTTCCATATATGGTCTAGTAAATGTACCGACCAATTGCGAATTTACATATAATGTAAAAGAATTATTTACGCCACCGAAGCGTAAGACAAATTTATCACTTTCAAGTACCTTGCTAAAAACGATTTCACGGAAGTAAGTACCAACACTATCAAAATCCTTTTCATCAAAGTAATTAAAAGGAAAGTCGACCATATTATGCGGGAGGTCAACACTTATTACCCCTTGCGGGATAGACTTAATATATTCATCATTAAATTTTGGGATGAATGACCAATTATAGTTCAGTGCGTGTTTCATACATACATATTTTAACATTAAATGATAATTACTTAGTAAATATTAAAAATAGCGTATGTATGTTAAAATTAATCTATGGAATACAAATATATACACCTTAAAACAAATGACACATCATATGTGCTTGCCATTAATAAATATGGCCATTTAGAAAACCTTTACTATGGCGCAAAGTTAGCGCTAAATGAAGATTTAAGCATTTTAGTTAATAAACAAACTAATATGCAAGGGACGACAACTGTTTATAGCGGAGAACCGCATGACACTTATTCCTTAGATTTTGTTAATTTAGAATTAGGGACGATTGGCAAAGGTGATTACCGGCGACCAAGTATTTTACTTGAACATGAACTAGGATTTGCGAGTGATTTTGTCGTAAAAAAGCACGGTTTTGCCGGAAGAGAAGTACTTTTAGTAAATGATTTACCAATTCCGCATGGCTATGATGAATACTTTTATGTCATCCTTGAAGACAACATTAGTAAAGTAAAAGTACAATTAGATTACTTAATTTTTAAGCGCGCTAATGTGATCGCTCGGCGTCTTGTTGTCCTTAGCGGAAAAGGTAAATTAACAAAAGCAGCAAGTTTAAACTTGGATTTAAATAATGATCATTTTGATGTGTTTTCAACTTATGGCACATGGGCAAATGAAGTCCATGCTTCGCGTAATAAGTTAGTGCCTGGTCTCTTTGAAGTGGCGACAAGTGTTGGCCCAAGTAGCAATCGTCATAATCCGTTTATTTTACTTTTGAACGAGAAAACTGATTTACATAAAGGGATAGGTTATGGTGTTAATTTAATTTATAGCGGACCATTTAAAGCTTCGGTAGAATTAACTTTCGATAATAGGGTCAGGCTTCAGCACGGCATAAATGATGAAACATTTAGTAAAGAACTTGATGGAAAGCCTTTTATTACCCCGTTTGCCGCCCTTACATTTAGTGATAAAGGCGAAAATGGCCTTAGTCAAAACTTCCATCGCTTTGTTATAGACCATGTCGTGCGTTATGAATATGCGCGGAAACCGCGTCCAATCTTACTTAATAACTGGGAAGCAACTTATCTTACATTTGATGAAGCAAAAATTAAAAAACTAATGCGTGAAGCAAGTAAATTAGGGATTGAACTAATGGTTTTAGATGACGGATGGTTTATCAATCGTGATGATGACTTTGGCGGATTAGGTAATTACGAAGTAAATAAGAAGAAGTTACCACGCGGCTTAAAAGGCCTAAGTGACTACGCAACGAAATTAGGAATGTCCTTTGGTTTATGGTTTGAACCAGAAATGGTTAGTGCTGATCACCCGATATTTACCGAACACCCTGAATGGGTTGTTAAAATTCCTGGTGTTAAACCTAGTACTGGACGCCATCAGTATTCCCTTAATTTAACGCTCAAAGAAGTCCAAGACTATATTGTCGAAAATGTGAGTAAAGTATTAAAGAGTGCCGATATCAAATATGTTAAGTGGGATTATAATCGTAACTTAAGTGATTACTATTCACCATCGGGTGAATATGGCACATTCTTTTATGATTATACGCTTGGCTTATATGCGATTATGCAGCGGTTAACCAAAGAATTTCCAACGATTTTATGGGAAGGTTGTGCAAGTGGCGGTAATCGTTTTGATTTAGGAATTTTATCGTTCTTTGATCAAATTTGGGTGAGTGACTGTAGTGATGCTTATGAACGGATTAGAATGCATACCAATCTCGCGAAAGCTTATCCGCTTAGTGTCATGTCTGGGCATGTTAGTGCTGCCCCTAATCATCAGTTACTACGTGATTTACCACTGCAAACACGCTTTAATAATGCCTTTATGTCTGGTGGTTTTGGCTATGAATTAGATGTGAATAATTTAACGCCAAAAGACAAAAAAGAAATTAAAGCATATAACGAAATTGCTAAAGCATTCCGCAGTGTTATTATGGACGGGAAGTATTACGAGTTAACACTTAGTAGCGCTAAAGATAAAAAGGCGTACGCACTACTAAGTGAAGCTAGCGATAATGCACTCCTCTTAATTAGTAGCGGCATTCATTCACCGATGCCGGAAGTTTTAAAGTTTCCGTCTATTCCCGTGAAGCAAGACTTAACTTACGAAGTATTTGCCTTGCCGCAAAGTACAGATATCTCAACTTTTGGTTCACTGCTTAATATGGTATTACCAAAGTTTATTAAGCATGACGGGGCAGTTATCAAGTNNACAACAAGAATGACGCGTGACTTTACGAGCGTCTTATACTTCATTACCAAAAAAGATTAATATTTGCGATAATAGGAAGGAATCGAGGTATTTACTATGGTAGAAATTTTAGTGGAAAAACTCTTAGCGTATGCGGAACTTAAACTCGCTCTTAATAGCGAAGATATCAATTATTACCGCAATGTACTCTTAAATAAATTTGGTCTAAAAAAACCATATAAAGGTGTCATTAATGTTAGTGAAATTCAAAGTATGAATAACCCACAAATGTTAATTGATGAAATGCAACATTTAATTGAAACAAAAGGATTACCAGCACATTTAAGTTTTGCAGACCCTGAAGAAGTAATTATTGATGTGTTAGGGATGATGACACCAATCCCGAGTGTTGTTAGTCAACGCTTTGCGGAAATTCATAAGAAAGATAGTAATAAAGCAATTAAGTATTTATATGATTTAAGTATCGCTAATAACTATATTCAAGAAGCTAAAGTGGCGGAAAATATTCGCTGGAGAGCAGAGTTAAGTGATAAATATTTTGAAATGACGATTAACTTAGCAAAACCAGAAANNGTTGGCTTTGGTGGTAATGAGTCAACCCCACCACGGCAAAATTTAAGAGCAGTGCCACTTACTTTAGATAAAGAAGAATGGTACTTACAATTTTCACCATTTGTGTATTATAAAGACCATATCATCGTTATTAGTAAAGATCATAATCCGATGACAATTACCCCACGTATCTTTTCAAAACTCGTGGCTTTTGTCGATCAATTCCCGGATTTATTTATTGGTAGTAATAGTGATATTCCGATTGTTGGTGGTTCAATTCTTAATCATGAACACTTCCAAGGTGGCGCGAAAGTGATGCCAATGTTTAGTGCAAAAGATCGGTTTGTCTTAAAACATAAACATGACCGTAAACTTAAGATTAGCATTCTTGAATGGGATAGTAATGTCATTAAATTAGAATCAAGAACAAAGAGCCTTCTTTTAGCAAAAGCCGCGGAAATTACTGGTAATTGGTTAGAATACACGAATGAAGAATTAGGGATTATTCCCGCAACTAGCGGTGAACGCCACGCCGCGGTCACACCAATTGTTGTTAAAGAAAAACATAAATACATTATGTACTTAATTTTACGTAATAATCGCACTGATGAGAAGTATCCAACCGGTATATTCCACGCTCATCCCGAATACCATAACATTAAAAAAGAAGGGATTGGCCTAATTGAACAAATGGGAACCTTTATTTTACCAGCGCGACTAAAGAATGAATTTGGTTTAATTGAAGAATTATATAAAAAAGGTGTTACTGGTGCCGAAATGATTAGTGAACACCCAAGTATTGCTAAACACGCTACTTTTATTAAAGAATTAATGCTCAGTAAAATTAAACCAACTGAATTTGAAAAGTATGCGCGTGATTATATGACTAATGTCTGTGAAAACATTTTACAAAATACCGCATGCTTTAAAAATGATGAAGCTGGACAAGACGCCTTTATTAAGTTTTTACAACTTTAATAAAGAATTGCACGAATTAAAGTGTTAAAAGTGGCGACAATGCCACTTTTTTGTTAACATTGAGTTATGGGAACAAACAGTAAATTTAACTTAGGGATTAACTTAACTGGTGATAACGATCTTGATCGTCATAATATTTTTAATTATATTATTGAAAACTTCACCAAAGATAAAACTGAAGCGGAGATTTTAGTATTAGCGGCGACTTTTTTAGGTAAAGACACAAAAACGATTTTTAATGAAATTCGTGTTAACCCTGAAGTACTTGTCCCTGTATGTTTATATTTAATGAGTGAAGAAAAAATTGCGCTATCACGGCGTAATGAAATTGGTAATGCTTTGCTTAAGTACACCGACGCACATGCGCGGAAGATTGATGATAAAGCGACACGCAAACCACTTTATAACTTTACGCTTGAATACGAAAAAGCGTTATACACGAAGATGGCTAATTCAAATGTTGAAGATATTTTGGTGACATTCCCTTTTTACCGTATTTATTATACGCAAGGCTTGATTTACGAAGCAATGGCCGATTACACGAAAGCATTTGTGATGTATTCAAAAGCTCATCAATGGAATCCGTTTAATCCTAAACCAATTCTTAAAATCCTTGAAGGTTTAAAGTATGATGGTCGCGCTCAAGATTTATTACGGCTTTCAATGTGGTACTTGCAAATTACTTATAGTGCCCCAAACATTAGTGCAGCATTGCGTTATGCAGGATATGCGCTTTATCTTGATGGTAAGTTCGCCGAAGCTTATGCCTTTTATTACCAAGCAATCGTGTATCAAGATGGTGAAACACCAGCACGTTTTAATGAAGAAATTACAAGTGTATTAACTGCCTTGAAAAAAGATGCCCCATACGAATTAAGCCGGGCACAAATTAAAAAACTTTTTGCGTATTCAAAATTTAAACCGTATCCTAGTGAAATAGCATTTGATACGATTAGACCACTAATTATTAATCATTATACAAAAGGTAATTATGTTGATGCTATTCGTTATGCGACACAGTATGTTATTTTCCGTCCAAATGATGATAAGATAATGCGCATTTTAAAAGCAAGTAAACTTAATTTAGACTAATAATATTAAAAATATTACAAAAAATGGCACTCGGTGTTGACAAGTGCCAATTTTAGTATATAATAGACTTAGCACTCAGACATTTAAAGTGCTAAGGAGGTGTTATATTATGAATTTTAATCCTTTTCCAAATTATGAACAAGATGAAAAAATCTTAGAGAAGTTTGGACGCTTTTTAGATGAAGACGCTAAACTAAATAAAAGTGACCCAGTAATTGGGCGTGATAGTGAAATTAGACGCATTATTGAAATTTTAGCGAGAAAGCAAAAAAATAATGTTATTTTACTTGGTGAACCAGGGGTCGGTAAGACCGCTATTATTGAAGGACTAGCGCAACGAATCGTTGCTGGTGATGTGCCAAAGAATTTAGCAGATAAAAGAATCTATGAATTAGATATGGGCGCACTAGTGGCTGGTGCGAAGTTCCGCGGTGAATTTGAAGAGCGGCTCAAAGCCATTTTAAAGAAAATTAAAGAAAGTAATCATCAAATCATTTTATTTATTGATGAGATTCATTTAATCGTCGGCGCTGGTAAAGCCGAAGGAGCCATTGACGCTGGTAATATGCTTAAACCAATGTTAGCGCGCGGTGAAATTCATACGATTGGGGCGACGACACTTGACGAATATCGCACTTACATTGAAAAAGACCGAGCGCTTGAAAGAAGATTCCAACCGCTTATTGTCCAAGAACCGACGCTTGAAGATACAATTTCGATATTACGCGGACTAAAAGCGCGTTACGAAGCCCATCACGGCGTTAAGATAAGCGATAATGCACTTGTGAGTGCAGCAGTACTTAGTGACCGTTATATTACCGAACGCTTTTTACCCGACAAGGCGCTTGACTTAGTGGACGAAGCTTGTGCATTAATTCGTGTTGAAGTTGAAAGTTTACCCGCCGAACTCGATGAAATTCGCCGGAAGATGCGGCAACTTGAAATTGAACGAGTTGCACTTAGTAAAGAAAATGATGACTTAAGTAAAGTTCGTTTACAAAAAGTAAATGAAGAACTGGAAAATCTTAAAAAAGAAGATGAAGCCTTTAGTAAAGAATGGCAACATGAATTAGATGCACTTAATGTGCTTGGTAAGGCTAAAAAAGAATTAGAGCAAGCACGCTTTAACTTAAGTGTGGCCTTTAATAGCGGTAATTACGAAGAAGCTTCAACATTACAATATAAAGTAATTCCTGAACTTGAAGCAAAGATCGAAACTTTAACAAAAGAAACTAAAGATAATAAAGTATTAAAAGAAACAGTAACGGAAAATGAAATTGCTGCGGTCGTCTCACGCGCAACAGGGATTCCGTTAAAACGAATTATGGAAAGCCAAAAAGAAAAGATTTTATCGCTTTATGATGAACTAAAAAAACGCGTATTAGGGCAAGATGTAGCCCTGCGGCTTGTTAGTGATGCCATTTTACGGCAACGCGCAGGACTTAATAACCCAAATCGCCCAATTGGTAGTTTCTTATTCCTAGGCCCAACAGGGGTTGGTAAGACCGAAGTAGCCAAAAGCTTAGCCTACGCTCTTTTTGACGACGAACGCCATATTGTCCGGATTGATATGAGTGAATATATGGAAAAATTTAGTGTCTCGCGTCTTATTGGTGCCCCACCGGGATACGTTGGTTATGATGAGGGCGGGCAATTAACCGAAGCAGTGCGGCGTAGTCCTTATTCAATTATATTATTTGATGAAATCGAAAAGGCGCATCCTGAAGTCTTTAATTTACTCTTACAACTACTAGATGATGGCCGCTTAACTGATTCTCAAGGAAGGGTTGTAAACTTTAAAAATACTGTCATTATTATGACGAGTAACTTAGGTAGTGAATTCTTCCTTAAAAATCAAACATCAAAGATTGATGACTTAGTGAAAGCGACTTTTAAACCCGAATTCTTAAATCGGATTGATGAAATTGTGTATTTCTTACCGCTTAGTAAAGACACACAACGACAAATCACGCGCAAGATGCTTGATGAACTAATGGCTCATGTTGCCAAAAATAACTTCAAGTTAATATATGACGAAAAGATTGTCGACTTTGTGCTTGATAATGCTTACGCTCCAGAATTTGGGGCGCGACCATTAAAACGCTTTATCCAAAAGAGTTTAGAAACATTTATCGCTGAACAAATTGTTCAGGGCAATATCGATAGCAGTATTACTTATCGCTTAACGGTAACAAATAACGAAGTTAGTATTTCGCCCTTTGCCTAACTTTAATTTACAAAAAAAGGCCTCTTTGTTATAATTAAATCACATAAGAAAAGAGGTCTTTTAATTATGAAAATACGTCGATTATTATTAGCGCTGATCGGAGTTACGCTTTTAGCGTCGTGTGAACCACCTACATCACAGAGTATTGAAGTACCTGAGAGTGAAATTCCAA
>MTKW01008213.1_pt1 | contig 11182 bp, 9 predicted proteins | sample 1042761 | NCBI WGS metagenome assembly MTKW01 (sample SAMN06205366, study PRJNA360243) | anaerobic digester metagenome | biome: Wastewater treatment plant; feature: Anaerobic digester sludge; material: sludge; isolation source: anaerobic digester fed with sludge from wastewater treatment plant ...
TTCGGTTTCATCGTTCGTATTGGGTATGCCGCTGTTTGGTATTGTTGGGGCCGCCGATAAGTCCGTAGTGTCATCGTTATTGTCTAGATCCCAGAGGGTGTTACCTATGTCGTTTGCTTTTTCGCCAGCAGTTAGGTTGTCGTCTATGTAGNNTGCAATACTTTCTGTATCGGCTGCACTCACCGTCACACTTAGTGTTGGTAGGACACCCACCAGGATACAAAGCGCCAGAACCATGCTTAGGAGTCTCTTGTGCAATATTACTTCTCCCCTCTTTCTATTTCGCCAGGTATTTTTCATTGTAAACCCCAACCAATAACAAAACCGCCAGTATAGCAACAATCCCCTGAATATGGATTTACGTCAGCCAAGTGCGCCACTACGCCGCGTGGCTTTTATTATTGCTGACATATTCGACAGTAAGGGGCATTTTTCCTGGCGGCTGCGGGGGCTGTAAGTCGGTTTATAGGGTTTGCCGCAGTGGAATCAGGACAAATCGGGTAGGAGGCTACCCATTATTTGAGTAGCTGACCTCCCACACCACTCGTGCATACCGTTCGGTATACGGTGGTTCCTCGGTTTACGTAGTTTGCGTTGATGATGTTGTTTTCAGTTATCCTCCCAGGATTGTGCACTCCCGCATATCCTTCGTGTTCCACACTATTCTTCTGCAGCGAGCCCGCCAGCACACTGCTAAGCCTATAGCGGACTTCCACCGCCAAGCTATCGCCCATGCCGGGCGCACACACAAGCCCTGGCACTAAGGCAGTGCCAGGTTTTTTATTTTGCCAGCAGATTAGATTTAAGCTAAGAAGGAAAAAGAATTTAAAAACCTGGCAGGAAATTGGGGAGTAATGGCGAATAGGTTATCTAGTAGTCTGGTGGCCAGGCCACCAAATAACCTGAACTTCTTTCCATAGGGAGTGTTGTATGTTGATCTGTCTGGAAAAGAACAACGGGATTGGCCACATTATCCTGAACCGACCTGAACGGCACAACGCCTTGAATGCAACTGGCTACGTGGAACTTCGGGATATGCTTCGAGTGGTATCAACTGATCCGGAAGTGAAAGTAGTTATTCTCAAGGGAGCAGGGAAGTCTTTCTCTGTTGGTTCTGATGTAAACGAGTTCCTGAAAGATGATATTGCTGCACTGCGAGCTCATTTTCGGGTTGTAGCAGAAGTTTTTAAAGGCATGAGCGAATGTAAAAAACTAATTATTGCTGCTGTTCAAGGATATGCCTTGGGTGGCGGCTGCGGATTGACAGCGGCCGCAGATTTTGCGATTGCTTCTGTCGATGCCCAGTTTGGCTTACCTGAAGTTGACCTGGACATTTTTCCTATGACCATCATGCCTCCAATTGTTAGAGCAGTAAGCATGCGAAAAGCCTTGGAACTTTTGTTTTTAGGTGAACGGGTGAATGCCCAGGAGGCAAAACAAATAGGTCTAGTGAACCAGGTTGTTCCCAAGGAAGAGCTTTACTGTACAGCTGAAGCTTTGGCCGGTAAATTATCTTTAATCAGTAACCTTGCTCTTGAAATGGGGAAAGAGGCCTATCAGATTTCCCAGAGCATGGAGTACTTTAGCGCCATTGACTATCTTAGTAACATAATGGCTATCGTTACGGGCCATGCCCAGGCTCAACAGAGTATTACCGACTTTCTTGATCGGAAGAAGAGCAGAAAAAAGGCGGACAGCTAGGAACGATGGAAAGCCAGGTAAGCTGCGGAGTCTAGCATTGAAACCCGATCCCTTGAACTTAAAAACCGAAGCTGTAGGGGGTGAAACTTGTTGACTTAGGCAGTATTTACCGTGGTAGTAAAGCTTTCGAAAGGGTTTAACCAAAAGGAGGGTGTGGTATGTTGAAGCAGCGCAGAGTAATGATGCTAGTGGTTCTGTTTGTGGTCTCCACGTTGGTGTTATTTGGCTGCACTTCTAGCAACGCTGGTACTGATGAAAGCGAAAGTGACTTCCCCCAAAAGGACTTAACTTTTCTCATTGGCACTTCGTCCGGTGGTTCTAACGACCTGGCAGCTCGGGCCCTTATTCCGGGAGCGGAGCGCTTCCTAGGTGTTAAGGTAGTACCTGAAATGCTCCAGGGTGCAAACGGCGCTGTGGCCGCGGTGAAACTAGGAGAACTGGAGCCAGATGGGTACAATCTCTATATGCATTCACAATCCCTGATTATGATGCAGTATTCTGGCCAGCCTGATGTTAACATGAAGAAGTACCAGCCTATAATACAGGTGGCTGAGGATGCATCTTCCCTGGCCGTACCTGTTGATGCCCCTTATGACACTTTAAAAGAATTTATTGCTTATGCCAAGAAAAACCCAGGCAAAGTGCGGGTAGGAACCTCGGGAGCCGGTAGTATTTGGCATATCGCCGGGGTATTACTGGAAAAAGCCGCCGACATCGACTTGGAGTTTATTCCCTACGATAAAGGCGGTGCGCAGGCAACAGCGGCTGCCGCCAGCGGTGAAGTAGAAGCAGTGACCACCAGCCCCGGTGAACAACGGGCCTTGGTTGAAGGGGGCAAACTGAAAATCCTGGCTGTTTTGAGCGATCAACGGCATCCGCTATTCCCTGATGTACCCACGGCCCAAGAACTTGGTGTCGATGCTGTTTTCCCTGTTTGGCGGGGCGTGTTCACTACCGCCGGTCTTTCGGAAGATCGACTTCAGGTACTACATGATGCCCTCAAAGCTGCCATGGAAAGCGACGAGTTTATTACCTTTATGGAAACGAGTGGATTTCCTATTCGCTATCGTGGGACCGAAGATTTCTCCCGCTTTGTTGAAGAACAAGATGAAATGTACCGCAGCCTTTTGGATGAATTGGGACTTAAGGTCAGCGAACCAAGGTAGTATTCCGGTCTAAAATGCACAGAAAAAGGATTGGGAGATAGTCTTGCTGTCTCCCAATCCAGGATTAACTGCTTGGATTGGCTGGCAGGGTACCTACGGGTATGATCCCTTAGTAGAACGATCATATCACCTAACTTCCCAACTTTTCCCCCACCCACCCGAAAGGAGGAAACGGAAAATGGGAGATGCTCTAACCGGACTGGTTCTTACGCTATTTGGTCTGGTAACGGTCGGCTTGGCTCAGGCTCTGCCCGGTAACCCTAGGATCGAACTGCGCCCTGGTTTGTACCCTTTGTTCCTAGGGGCTTTGCTGGTATTTTTTGGCTTAATATTGCTCTGGCAGGGTCGGTCGGCTTTACGGAAAGGAGCAGCAACGGTTCAATTCCCACAGGAAGTGTTACGGCCGTCGATGTTGTTCTTAGCCATGATCGCGTACCGGGCTGCACTTCCCTATCTGGGTTTTGTGATTTCTACTCTGGTTTTTCTGTTCACTATTGTTCTCTTCTTTGACGGTACCAGACTACAGGCTGCTCTCTGCACAACAACAGTTTTGTCCTTTCTCTATGTTATCTTTAAAATTGCTTTTAAAGTGCCCCTACCACGCGGATTCTTTGGCTAGGAGGTGATCACTTGTTCCAACCACAATTATACACAGCCGGTCTGAGTATAGTCTTTCAACCCGGTATTATTCTTGTTCTCCTAGCGGGTGTTTTTCTCGGCATTGTAATCGGTGCCCTCCCCGGTTTAACGGCGGTAATGGGTGTGTCTATCCTTGTACCCCTAACCTACGGGCTTTCCTTTGAAGCTGGCATTTTAGCTTTGACCGGGGTCTATATCGGTGCTGTTTACGGTGGTTCGATTTCTGCGACCTTGCTTAACATCCCTGGAACTCCTTCGGCAGTAATGACCACCCTGGATGCCTATCCCATGGCCCAGCGTGGGGAAGCTGGTAAAGCCCTAGGGATGGCCACGATGGCGTCCTTTTTCGGCGGCTTATTTAGCGTAATTGTCCTAGCCATCTTAGCACCTGTGATTGCCGATTTCGCCTTAAAATTCACATCGCTGGAGATGTTTTCTATTGCTGTCTTTGGCCTTAGTATAATGGCCTATATTTCTCCGGGATCCATGTTAAAAGGGCTTATTGCTGGTACAATAGGATTGCTAATTGCTACCATTGGCGGCGACCCGATGATGGCCTATCCCCGCTTTACCTTCAGCCGTACCGAACTTTATACCGGGATTCAGTTTATTGTGGCCATGATCGGCTTATTTGGTGCTGCCGAAGTTCTGATTCAAGCGGAAAAGGGAAACATTGTGGCCGAGGTTATTAAGAAAATTGACCAAGTCTTGCCTAGCCTGCAGGAAATACGGGTTAACTTCGGTGTTATGCTTCGTTCCAGCATCATTGGTGTCATTGTCGGTGCAATTCCTGGCACAGGTGCTACCATTGCTTCGATTGTGGCTTATGGGCAACAAAAACGTTTGTCGAAACAGCCGGAGAGACTGGGCACAGGTGTTATTGAAGGAATTGCAGCTTCTGAAGCTGCCAACAATGCTTGCACCGGTGGGGCCATGATCACCCTTCTTTCTTTGGGGATACCTGGCGACTCGGTAACAGCGATCCTCATTGGAGCCTTCATGATCCATGGTCTCCGTCCCGGTCCGGTGCTTTTCCAAGAAAACTTTGAATTAGTATCAGCTATCTTTATCGGGCTAGTGCTCGCTAATGTCTTTATGTTGGTCCTTGGTTTAACTGGGACCCGGCTGTTCGCCAAGATTATCACTGTACCGGCGCCGATCCTACAGGCTTCGGTACTCGCTCTTTGCTTTGTCGGCGCCTATTCTGTCCAAAACTCCCTCTTCGATGTTTCTGTAATGCTTGTATTTGCTTGCCTGGGTTATGTCATGTACAAAGCTGGTATTCCACGGGCTCCCCTGGTTCTGGGTCTTATTCTTGGGCCCTTGGCGGAAAGCAATTTGCGCCGCAGCATGTCCCTTTACGGTACTGGAATGGGATTGGTACTGGGCTTTATCAGTCATCCTATCGCGGCCGTAACACTTTTGCTCGCACTATTGTTGATTATCTATCCCTTGGTTGAGAGTCGGCGGGGGAAGAAGATCCTAGCGAAAGAATCTTAAGCAGAGATAGGATCTAAGAGGAGTAAGCGGGGAGAAGAATGGGAGGTGTTAAGTTTGCGTATTCGCCCCATAAGAAAGACCCGGATTTACAGTGAGGTTGTAGATGAGATTAGAGAGATGATTGCCTCCGGAACGCTCCAACCGGGAGACAAACTTCCACCGGAGCGAGAACTGGCCGAGTCCTTTGCCGTCAGTCGGCCGACTATCCGCGAGGCCATGACCGTGTTAGAGACCGCTGGGGTAGTAGACATTTATCCCGGAAAGGGAATTTTTGTCCGAGAGAAAATTAGCCCTACCTTGCTTGAGCCCTTAGCCACTATTCTCTTGCTGGAACGGGACAGTACCTTGGAGTTACTGGAGGTTCGAGAGGTTCTGGAAACCAAGGCAGCGGCCCTAGCGGCAGTGCGAGCCACCGATGAAGAGCGGCACGAACTTAAACAGTGTTGTACTGAGATGGCGCTGGCGCTGGCAGACGGAGATCCGGCTACAGAGGTGGACATTAAATTCCACTACCTAATTGCTAAGGCAACGCAAAATGCCGTGATGATGAAAATAATGAACTCACTCACCGAACTTTTCGGCCTCAGTATTGCTGAATATCGTAAGACCACCTTTTTCCGCAAACAACGTCCTCAAGAGCTGCTGGCTGACCACCGATCCATAGTTGAAGCAATTATCAACGGCGATCCCAAGGGCGCTGAACGGGCCATGCGCCAACACTTCCGGAGCTTGGAGTTGTCGTTGTGGGAAGAGCGCAAGTCGGGAGGTAAACAACATGAGCGGAAAGTTGAATAATGGCCTTATAATGCTCAAAAGGGAAGGGCCGATTGGGGTTTTGACTCTGTGTAATCCGCCCCTCAATCTCTTGTCGAACGCTATGAAGGATGAACTAAAAAACCAACTTTCCCTCCTTAAGGCTGACGAAAGTCTCCGGGTACTTATAGTTACCGGTTCCGGTGACCGCGCATTTTGTGCCGGTGCCGACTTAAAGGAGTTTCCGGACCGGATTAAACTTAATACTGCCGGAGAGGTGTGGGACAAGGGTCACAGCTCATTTGATCTATGTTGTAACTTACCCCAGGTGATGATTGCTGCCTTAAACGGTCCGGCTCTTGGCGGTGGTTATGAACTGGCCCTGGCTTGTGACATTATCTTTGCTGCCGACACAGCGACGGTGGGTTTACCAGAGGTTAAGCGGGGGATTATGCCCGGCAACGGTGGTGTGGAAGCTTTGTACCATCGGGTTGGGTATGCAGCAGCACTTGAATTACTAGTCACCGGCCGTATTTTCAAAGCCGAGGACGCTGCTAGCTTAGGCTTGGTGGATCACCTGGTGCCGGAAGATAATGTTGTGACTGGGGCTCTGAAACTGGCCCAGGAAATTAGTTGCCAACCGGGGCTAGCCGTTCGGGGTATTAAGGAAACACTGGTCCACTACCACACCTTCTCCCGGGAACAAGCCCGGGCTGTTGGCCGGCAATTGTTCCGTATCCTGCACCAGACCAAGGACTGCAAAGAAGGGATACAGGCCTTTTTTGAGAAACGGGAGCCAAAATTTTGCCATTGCTAGAGAGGAGAGTCAAAAAAATAATGACAGCCAATAGAACAGTTGAAGTTGAAGCTAAAGTTGTCAAAGGATTAGGGGAGCTACCTGCGGCCACTATCCATGAAGTAATGGGGAAAAAAGGTGCTATGGATGCGGGTATCAAGGGCATAGATGTGAGCATGAAGCTTTATGGCCGGGCTCTTACTGTTCAGTGCCGGCCCGGGGACAACCTGGCTTTGCACAAAGCAATATCTATCGCCAAGCCCGGTGATGTTTTAGTGGCAACCATGGATGGTCATCTGGAAGGCGGTGCTTGGGGCGAAATTGCAACTGTAGCGGCCCAAGTGCGCGGAATAACGGGACTAGTTATCGATGGCGGCGTTCGGGACACAGAACAGATTATTAAGCTGGGTTTCCCTGTGTTTTCCCGCGGTGTTTCCATCAAAGGAACAACGAAAAAATCCTTAGCCGGGGTTAACATCCCCATCGTGTGCGGCGGTGTGGTTGTTAAGCCAGGTGATATTGTTATCGGGGACCGGGATGGAGTTGTGGTTGTTCCGACTGCCCAGGCCGAAGAAGTCTTAGCTTTAGCAACGGAGAAAGAGGATGCAGAGGCGAAGATTTTGGACAGGATCCGGGCTGGAGAACTCACTTTGGATCTCCTTGATTTGCGCCCGATACTGGCCGAACTGGAGCAGTAGCCGGTGATTTGGGAGGTACAACCGATGTCGAAGGTATTAAGTTTTAAAGAGGCTGCCAAGTTAATCCAGGATGGTGACTCCCTGGTTATCAGTAGCCTTATATCGGTCTTGTGTCCGGAGAAGTTCCTGGCAGCTCTTGAAGAACGATTTCAGGAGGAAGGACAGCCAAGAAACTTGAAGGTCTTTACTCCGTGTCGTGCTGGCTGGACCCCTGGAACGGGTATCGAACATTTAGCCCATCCAGGTTTGTTGCAACGTCTGGTAAGCGGATCTTTTAGCTCGAAGGATTCTCCGGTTCTGGCCCGAATGATTAATGAAAATCAGATTGCGGTTTACAGCTACTCCATGGGAGTAATGTATGAATGGGTGCGGGCTCTCGCTTCCGGGCAGCCTGGCTTATTAACTGAGGTTGGGTTGGACACTTATGTTGATCCGCGTCGCGAAGGCGGAAAGTTCACCAGTTGTTGTTCCGAAGACTTGGTCAAAGTAATTGCCGTGGCTGGCCGGGAAATGCTACACTACCAACCTTTTCCGGTCGATGTAGCCATTATCAGAGGGACAACTGCTGATGAGTTTGGCAATATTTCCTTAGAAGAGGAACCGGTAACCTTGGGTGTGTTGGCCATGGCCCAGGTGGCCAAAGCCAACGGCGGCAAGGTTATCGCTCAGGTTAAACGGTTGGCCCGGCGGGGCCATGTTCCTTGTCGCCAGGTGGTTGTGCCGGGGGCACTAGTTGATGCGGTGGTCGTGGATCCGGATCAAGAACAGAGTATGCTTCCTTTCAATCCTTACTGGACCGGCGAGGTGGTAGCCCCGTGGGATATGGTTCACAAAGATTTACCGCTTAATGCCCGTAAGGTGGTCTTGCGCCGAGCTGCATTGGAAATGAGCTCGGGGGATTTGGTTAATCTGGGGGTCGGAATACCTGTTGACTTGCCTTTTTTAGCTCTAGAAGAGAAGTTCTTAGACTTGGTCACCTTCAGTACCGAGCATGGTGCAGTTGGAGGCGTTCCTTCCGGGGTTCAGGTTTTTGGTACTCATATCAACCCTGAGGCAATTATAGATGCCCCGAGCAATTTTTCCATGTACCACGGCGGTTGTCTAGATGTTAGTTTTTTAGGCTTTGCCGAGATCGATCAGTCAGGTAATGTGAACGTCAGCCGCTTCGGTCCTAGTTTACGAGGCTCCGGCGGATTTATTGACATTGTGCATCGGACGAAGAAGGTTGTCTTTTGTGGCACCCTTACTTCTGGCGGGCTTAAAGCTGAAATACGAGCTGGAACTTTGACTATTGTCCAGGAAGGTAAACACCAAAAGTTTGTTCCCCAGGTACAGCAGGTAACCTTCAGTGCTCAGGAAGCAGTGCGGAAAGGTCAGGAGGTACTTTATATAACGGAACGGGCCGTGTTCCGGCTGGAACAAGAGGGCCTGGTTCTAATCGAGTATGCTCCGGGCCTGGATACCACTGCTGACATTATGGCACAGGTAGGTTTCCCCGTCTGCATAGACGCCAAGGCTCGTCCTATGAACAGCAGCCTATTCCGGGAAGAACCGGTCGGACTAGCAAAAATCATAGCCACTAGATAAGCACATAGGGGGAGAGACTGTTGAGGGGAACATGGTATAATAACAAAGAAATGGTCACTACAGATGTTCTAGTTGTCGGCGGTGGCGGCGCGGCGGCTCGAGCAGCTCTGGCGGCGAGGACTGCTGGTGCCACGGTGCGACTCGTGACCAAAGGGAAAAACATGGCTGATGGCTCGACAGTAACAGCAGTCTCTGAATTATTTGCCATTGGAGCTGCTCTGCGCCATGCTAATGACCAAGACTCCCCGGAAATCCATTACCAGGATACTCTTCGAGCCGGGGAAGGATTTATTAACCCAGAATTGGTTCGGATTTTAGCCGAAGAGGCACCGGAAAGGGTTTTAGAACTCAAAGAATGGGGTGTGCCGTTTCAGCACGAGGGAAACTATTTAGCCCAACGGTTAAGCGACTTTGCTAGTTATCCGCGGGTCTGCTGGGTAGAGGACGGAGCGACAGGGCGGGAGATCGTGCGGGTACTGCTAGGAAAGCTGAAAGAGCTGGAAGTTCCGATAGATGAGGAAGTAATGATTGTTCAGCTGTTAGAGAATGAAGGGTCAATTTGTGGTGCCGTCGGCCTTGAGGCAGTCACCAATCGCCTTATTGTGTACCGGGCTAAATCAGTAGTACTGGCCACCGGCGGGGCTCAGCAACTGTACAAATTTAATGTCGGCAGCAAAATGATGACCGGGGATGGTTATGCCTTAGCCCTGGATTTGGGTCTACCAGTAATTAACATGGAGTTTGTCCAGTTTGGTCCGGGAATGATATACCCCAAAACACAAGTTCTCTCCGGTCCGATTTATCGTCTGCAGCCACGATTGTACAATGGCGATAACGAAGAATTCCTCCATAAGTACCTGCCTATGACAGTTACAGAAACTGAAGTTTTTGCAAACAAAGCTTTCCCTTTCAGTGCCAACAACATATCGAAATACCTCGACCTTGCTATTTTTCAGGAGGTCAAGAGCGGTCGCAGTACTAAACACGGTGGCGTACTTCTTGATCTTAGAAGCAGCTCAGCCGATCTGATGGAGACAATTCCGATCACCTGGAAGCGCCTTCAGGAACTCGGAATAGATCCCCGGGAGCAATGTCTGGAAGTGAGTATCATAGCCCAGTGTATGAACGGTGGAGTACTGATGAAGGATCCCAACGGTGAAACCGATATTGACGGTCTTTTTGTAGCCGGGGAAGTGGCAGGTGGGGCCAGGGGACCGGACCGGCCTGGCGGTAATTCTTTGGCTGAATGTCAGGTGTTTGGCCACAGGGCTGGCTGGGCAGCAGCCCAGAGGGAAGGCTCAGGCAGGTTTATCGAGCTGTCAGTCAGATGGGCAGAAGCCGGATTAAAGAATCGGCTCAACAATGACTCTGGACCTGCAGCCGGGAAACTAAGGCATGAAGTCCAGCAACTGATGTGGGACAATTGCCTGGTAATAAGAGATGAAGCAGGTCTGAAGCGAACCATGGCGAGATTGGAAGAATTGACTGAAATGGCCTCGTCAGGTTTTAGCAGGGGCACCGAGACGCCTTTTGTGGCTTTGGGAACTGCCAACCTAATCACAGTAGCCCGAACGGTTGCTCTATCAGCTCTGCTCCGCCGTGAGAGCCGAAGCACTCATTACCGGAAAGATTATCCTCAGCCGGGAGGATCGGAATGGGTCAAGAGCCTGCTCATAAGGCAAGCAGCTGATGGCAGTCTAACAGCTACTAACAAGCAATGGGTGGAGCAAATAGAGTAAGGAGTTGCAATACAGAAGGGAGGAAGAAACACCAATGCCAAAGATTGTAATCCTGGATGGTTACACCACAAACCCCGGTGACCTTTCTTGGGAGAAGCTGGAGGCACTGGGTGACCTGATTGTGTACGATCGTACGCCAGCTGACCTGGTTGCTAACCGTATCGGCGACGCCGACATTGTCTATACCAACAAAACACCCATTACTAGGGCAACACTAAATGCTTGTCCCAACTTACGTTTCATTGGTGTCTTGGCTACAGGCTACGACATCGTTGATGTTAAGGCGGCCAAAGAGAAGGGAATTCCTGTCTGTAATATCCCCACCTATGGCACCGCCGCCGTGGCTCAAATGGCAATCGCACTGCTGCTGGAAATTTGCCACCACGTGGCGGCACACAGCGAGGCAGTCCATAACGGTGACTGGACCAACAATCCGGACTGGTGCTTTTGGAACTATCCCCTCATCGAGCTAGCTGGGAAAACCATGGGGATCATCGGCTACGGCCGGATAGGCCAAGCCACCGGAAGGATTGCCAAAGCGCTGGGCATGAGAGTCATTGCCTATGACGCCTTCGTAGAGGCAGAGGAATGCGTAGATCTAGA
>MTKW01003423.1_pt1 | contig 11180 bp, 10 predicted proteins | sample 1042761 | NCBI WGS metagenome assembly MTKW01 (sample SAMN06205366, study PRJNA360243) | anaerobic digester metagenome | biome: Wastewater treatment plant; feature: Anaerobic digester sludge; material: sludge; isolation source: anaerobic digester fed with sludge from wastewater treatment plant ...
ATAGCCTGAAAGGGTTCTTGAGAAGCAGAAGGCTCTGAGGAAACCAAGAAAGTATAGGTAAACCAGCAGCTAGGAGCTCCGTTGATGGATTCTCCTCCCTGAGAGATTATTTCTATTCCCGGGAATTGACTTACTTCCTCCTTTACTTTTTTAAAGAAATCTTCCAATGAAGAGTAATTATAATATTCTAAAGTGACCCCGACCTGGGCTTCTGAGTCTTGGCCTAACATCACAAGATAGGGATTGGGAGTAGAAGGAGGATTATAGACTTCCCAATCAGGGGGAAAAGTGAGGGAGAATCCTGCCGAAGAAATGTAAGTTGTCAAACTTTCTTGAGCAAAGGATAGAGGAGAGAAAGATGTAACTAATATGCTCAAAACCAAGAGAAAATAGAACCTCTTCACATTTTCCTCCTAGAAGGCTTTTTTTTAATTATATCATTTTATAAATATGTTTTGTTATTCATAGTTAAATTCCAGCATAATTTATTTTAGTTTTTTCTCATCTTTTTATTTTTAATGTTAAGCTGTACGTTATTCTTGTATAATCTATTTGAAAATATTAGTTATAATTAAAGAAATAAAGAATATAAAAGGAGGAAAGAATATGACGTCTCGAGAACGAGTGATAAGTTCTCTTTCCCATCGGGAACCAGATAAGGTTCCCCTGGATTTAGGTTCTACCTTGATTACCGGAATTCATGTTTCCAGCTTGCACAAACTAAAGGTAGCTCTGGGGTTAATCAAGCCGGAAGAGCCGGTGAAAGTAATTGATCCTTTCCAGATGCTGGGAGAAGTGGATGACGAGTTGCGAAAGGTTCTGGGAATAGATACCGTTCCTCTTCTCTCTCTCTATAATTTTTTTGGATTTAAGAATGAAAACTGGAAGCCTTGGACTTTCTTTGATGGCACCCCCCTTTTAGTGCCGGAAAAGTTTAACACTACTCCGGACTCAGAAGGTAACATTTATCAATACCCCCGGGGGGATAGTACTCTTTCTCCCTCAGCTAAAATGCCCCGGGGCGGTTTTTACCACGATGCTATTATCAGGCAAAAGCCCTTCCGAGAGGAAGAGTTGAAAGTAGAAGATCAAATAGAAGAATACAGTTTACTTTCTGAAGAAGAACTTCGCTATTATGAGAGTGAAGCTCAGAAGCTCTATGAGGAAACCGAGTATAGTATAGTGTCAAGTGGGGTTCCGGGAATTAATTTGGGAGATATTGCTTACGTTCCTGGTTCAGCCTTGCCGGATCCTCGGGGAATTAGAGATGTGGAAGAATGGTACGTATCTCTTCTGACTCGTCAGGACTTCATCCGGGAAGTTTTTTCTCACATTACTGATATCGGCTTGCAAAATTTAGAGTTATTTCATCAGGCAGTGGGAGAGAAAATCCAGGTAATAGTGGTTTCAGGAACTGATTTTGGTTCGCAAAATGGCCTTTTTATTTCCCAGGAGGTGTATAGAAAGTTATTTAAGCCCTTTCATCAAAAAATTAATAACTGGATTCATCACAACACCACCTGGAAAACTTTTATCCACACCTGCGGCTCAGTTTATGACCTACTACCTGATATAAAAGAAGCGGGTTTTGATATCTTAAACCCGGTGCAGATATCCGCAGCTAAGATGGATCCTGAAAATCTGAAGAAAGACTTTGGACATCAATTTACTTTCTGGGGTGGAGGAGTAGACACGCAGAGAACTCTTCCTTTTGGAGCTCCAGATGAGGTAAAAGAGGAAGTAGAGCGGTTGATAAAAACCTTTAAACCTGGTGGAGGATTTGTGTTTGCTACAGTCCATAATATTCAGGCTAATATACCTGAGGAAAACTTATTAGCCCTATTTGAAGCAATAAATGAATATAGATGAGGAGGTAAAATTATTTTGGCTGGTATTACTGGAATTTTTGCTCCAGGAAAGAAAAAGGAAGTAGAAAAAATGCTAAATAAGATCTCTCATCGAGGTCTGAAAGGTAAAGCAATTTTAGAATTAAAAGAGGCGACTTTAGGAGTGGTGTGGCCCGCTCTCTATGAGCCATCGCTTGCCCGATGGAAAAAAGAAAAGATGGTAAAAGATGATAGAGGGACCGATCATTTCGCGCTGGCACGGGTAAGAGAAAAAGAGCCGGAGTTAAAGCGAGATTATATAGGAGTGGCTCCTCTTTATTATATATTTAATGAAAAAGGAGATCTTTGTTTTTCTTCGGAAGTAAAAGGACTTTTGTCTTATGGAAGAAAAATAAAAGAAATGCCTCCGGGAAGCTTTTTTTATAAAGAAAAAGTCAATCCTTATTTTCGCTGGAAAAAGCTGCCTCTTTTTCGGGGAGAACTGAAAATTGTAGCTCAAAAACTTCGTGACAAACTTAGTAAAGCAGTAAAAAAGAGAATCAAAAGTAACCCAGCAGGTTCTTTGCTTTCCGGGGGTCTCGATTCTAGCGTTGTAGCAAGTTTAGCTCGACCGAGAGTGCAAAAAATGTATACTTTTTCCGTGGGAGTAGAGGATGCTCCGGACCTTTATTATGCCAGGGAAATGGCTAAATTTATTGGCTCAGAACATAGAGAGATAGTAGTAGATTTAGAAGGAATGTTAGAAGTATTACCTAAGGTTATTTATCATCTGGAATCTTTTGATGCTCCTCTGGTTCGTTCCAGTATTATTAATTATATGGTAGCCAATTTGGCTTCTGATTATGTTCCGGAGGTTTTTTCTGGTGAGGGCGGAGATGAGCTTTTCGCTGGCTATGATTATCTAAAATCTTTGAACAAGGACAGATTACCTCAGGAGTTGAGAGATATAACTTTTAGTCTTCATAATACGGCGTTGCAGAGAGTAGATCGTTGTGCCTCTGCTCATGGGATAGTGGCTCAAGTTCCCTTTTTAGATCAAGAAATAGTAGATTATGCCTTTCAGATTCCAGTTGACTTAAAGATAAAAAACGGGGTAGAAAAATGGATTCTGAGAAAAGCAGTGGAAGATTTATTACCGGAAGAAATATTATGGAGAGAGAAATCCAAATTCTGGCAGGGTGCCGGGGTAGAGGAATTACTTTATCAGTATGCTGAGGAGAATATTACTGACGAAGATTTTGGCAAAGAGCGAGTTCTTCCCAATGGCTGGGTGCTCAGGAGCAAAGAAGAATTGATGTATTATCGTATCTTTCGGGATTTTTTTGGGGAACTACAGGATTTGTCCTGGATGGGAAGAACGAAAGTTAAAGAATAAAAGTTTAAAAATTAGTTCAGGATGCGGAATAAAATGGCGCCCCCTGAGTAATAATTTAATCTCTCGACTTAAAACAGAGTCTTAAGAAATTAGCGGAAGATTTGTTTCCTAAAGCTCAGGTAGTGGCTGATGCTTTTCATGTATGCTCTCGCCAATAAGAGAATGGATGAGGCCCGAAGAATAGAACAGGATGTATACCAGAAGAGGAAAGTAAAGATACCCAAGAAGATATTCCTCATCGGTAGAGAGAAGCTCTCTCAAGAAAACAAACAGAAAGTAGACGATCTTTTGGGTAAGTATCCTACTCTACAGGGTTTCTACTGGGCTAAAGAGAAGATTAGAGAACTATATCGGCAAACTGATAGAGAAAAAGCCACTAAGATTTTAGATAACATCATTTTCAATCTTAAAGTAGCCGATGATGCTGAATTAGTTAGATGGGGAAATACTCTAAAGAAATGGAGAGAACCTATTTTAAATTATTTCCATAATAGAACTACTAATGGCTATACGGAGGGCTGTAATACTAAGATTAAGATGCTAAAGAGGATATCTTATGGACTGGGAAATGTGGAGGTGTACTGGAGAAAGATGTTGCTGGGATTCATACCACGAAGAGAATGTTTCCACACAATTTGACATAGAGCCCGGTTGGGGTTGACAATCCTTTTAAAAATGATACTATTATTTATAGTGACAATCTTTTATCACAATGTGATAAAAGGCAAAAGGGAGGTAACATGATGGCCAGTTTTAAAGAGTTAAAAGGTAGAGTCAAAGGTGTTGTAGTAGTTATGACTACTCCTTTCCGAGAGGACTATAGTGTGGATGAAGAAGGGATAAGAAAACTAACCCGTTTTCTTTTAGATAGTGGCCTCAAAGAAGGAAATGGAGTATTAGTGCCAGCTGGAAGTACTGGAGAATGCCCTATGCTTACTGATGAAGAAAGGAAAACTATATTTAAAATAGTAAAAGAAGAGGCTGGAGACAGTATTCCAGTAGTGGGTGGCTGTAATCATACTGATACGAGAACAGTAATTAAATTAGTTAATTATGCTGAAGAAGCAGGATTAGATGGAGTAATGATCAGTCCTCCTTATTATTGGAAACCCAATGAAGAAATTGTTTTAACCCATTACAAAGCTATTGCTAAAGAAACTCAGATGGGGATTATGGTATATAACAATTGGTTTGCCTCCCAATGGGATATTCCAGTAGAGACAATGGTTAAGTTAGTTAACGAAGTTCCCAACATTGTAGCTTTGAAAGAGAATACTCTCTATATTGAGAAGTTCGCCAAGATGGTAGAAGCAGTGGGAGATAAAATAGCAGTTATAAATGGAGCAGGAGAACCTCATGAGCCATATGCTGCACTGATGGGAGCTCAGGGATTTGTTACTGGTGAAGCTTGTGTTATACCCCAAACCTGCTTAGCTATATATGAGGCAGGGGTTCAAAAAGATTATGAGAAAGCTAAGGATATTTTGCGTAAAACCAAACCTCTTCTTGATTTCTTCTTTTCTGGTCCTCACGGTGCTTCTTACATTGTAAGAATAAAAACAGCTCTGAATGTCTTGGGTTTACCGGGAGGGATTCCACGGCTACCCTTACTACCAGCAGATGAAAGGTTAAAAGCAGAGGCTAAAAGAGCTGTGGATAGTTACGAATTACCAGAAAGATGGAATAAAAAGTGAGTTTTTCAATCTATATAAATTAATTTCGAGGAGGCGGTATTACTATGAAAAGAGTAATTAGTGTAGTGTTAGCTGTTTTGGTGGTTTGTTCTTTTGGTGTGGGTTTTGCTCAGGAAACCTTTCCTTCTCGACCCATTACTCTTATTGTTCCTTGGGCGGCAGGTGGGGGTACAGATGCAGTAGCTAGGGGTTTAGCCACTCCTGTTTCTGAAATATTGGGTGTCCCAGTAAATGTTACAAACATAGTAGGTGGAAGTGGAGCTATTGGTTTGGCAGAGGCTATGAATGCCAAACCGGATGGATATACTTTGGTAATTTTACCAGTAGAATTGGCTTTTATGGACAAAATTGGTGTTTACCCTTTTAGCTTGGATAATTTTGAGACTATAATGCTTTTAAATTCGGATCCAGCTGCTTTAACGGTTAATGCTAAAGCTTCTTGGAACACAGTAGAAGAGTTTGTGGAATATGGTCGTCAGAATCCCGGAGCTTTAAAAATTGGACATTCGGGAGTAGGGTTGTTATGGCATTTGGCCGCTGTAGCCTTAGAGGACAAAGCTGGGGTGGAATTTAATCTTATTCCTTATGATGGAGCAGCTCCGGCCATAAAGGCTCTTTTGGGAGGAGAAATAGATGCAGTTACAGTGAGTGCTCCTGAAGTATCTTCTCAGGTCTTAGGAGGAGAGTTGAAGTGTCTTGCAATTATGGATGAAGAAAGATATTTTCTATTCCCAGAGACTCCTACTATGAAGGAAGCAGGATATGATATCGTCATTAACACTTTCCGGGGCCTGGGAGGACCTAAAGGGATACCTCAAGATAGAATAGAAATCATTCATGATGCTTTTAAGAAAGCTATGGAGGATGAAGAGTTTGTAGGTTTAATGAATAACTTGGGTTATGGAGTCAAATATTTGGGACCCGAAGATTATAGGAAGTTTTTCTATGATACCGAAGCTCAGCTTACTGAGTTGCTAAAAATAGCTGGTTTGTTGAAAGAGCAATAATCAATTATTTAGCGCCGCTTTATTTTATAAAGCGGCGCTAAATAAAAATAAAGCAGAGAAAGAAGTATTATGCTTTCAGGTGAGGAGAAAATGAGGTTAAAAATTCAAACCATCGAGTTTTTTTTCTACCTGTTTTGTATTTTTTTAGGAGTGTTTATTTTGATTGCTTCTACCAGTTTTCCAAATGAAGCAATTGGTGAGCCAGTAGGAGTAGCATTATTTCCTCGCTTGGCTGCTTTTTTACTTATTGTTTCTTCTTCCGTTTGTTTACTGAGTATGAACAAAGAATATTTTAAATTAGAAGGTGATCTTTCTAGTGAAGAACTGTTAATTTTCTTAGTCACTCTTATTTTGATGATTGCTTACGGTCTTTTACTAAAAAGCCTTGGTTTTGTTATTGCTACCTTTTTAGTTATGATGGTAATGACCCTTTTATTGGGTGGTAAGAAGATTTTAGAGGCGACGATTGTTTGTCTAGTAGTAACTGGTTTAATCTTTTATTTGTTTCGAGTAGTTTTTTCTATTCCCTTACCTATGGGTCTATTTTTTTGAACAGGAGGATGGGATGTGGATTTATTTCTGGAGACCATGAGACAATTTGTATCCCTTTTAGCTAATCCGGGAGGATTATTATGGATTTTTGTAGGGGTTATTTTAGGTTTTTTTATGGGAATTATGCCTGGCTTAACTGCTACTTTAGGTATCGCACTTTTAATACCTTTGACTCTTAAGCTTCATAGTGGAGCAGCGATAGGGTTGGCTATGATGGTGGCTGAGTTTTGCGCTGGGATTTATGCAGGATCTTTTACAGCCATTCTTCTAGGTATTCCCGGTACTCCTGCAGCGGCAGCTACTACGTTCGATGGGCATGCGTTGGCTAAAAAGGGGAGAGCAGGTGAAGCTATTGGAATGGCTTCTGTGTCTTCTTTTATCGGCGGTATTTTAAGTGGGTTGGTAATGATTTTTGCATCCTCTTTAATTGTTGGATTTGCATTAGCCTTCCAAGCTCCTGAATATTTTGTGCTGGCTATTTATGGCTTACTTATGATCGCTATTGTTAGGGGCAAGTCTATTTTTAAGGGTTTAATTCGTGGGGCATTGGGGTTGCTTGTGGCTTCCATAGGAATGGACCCTATTACTGCTTTTCCTCGTTTTACTTTTGGAAACTTGAACCTACTACAAGGAGTATCGTTAATTCCCGCATTGATTGGATTATTTGGCCTAGCACAAACTTTTGAAAGTTTGCTTACTTCGAGAGGAGAAGAAAAAAAGCTACCAGTGGCAGAAGTTGGTAGAATTATACCTAGCTGGCAAGATTTTAGAAATAGTTTGGGGACGATTTTGAGAGGTACGGCTATTGGCACGTTAATTGGAGCCATACCTGGTACAGGAACAGACCTGGCTGCTTTTATAAGTTATGGCCAAGCAAAAAATGCTTCTAAAGAAGGGGATAAATTTGGAACAGGAGTATTAGAAGGAGTGGCAGCAGCTGAATCTGCTAACAATGCAGTAACCGGTGGCGCTTTGATTCCTACTCTCACTTTAGGTGTGCCCGGAGAAGCAGCTACTGCTGTGCTTTTAGGAGGACTGATGGCTTTTGGATTGAGGCCTGGCCCTGCTCTTTTTAGAGACAACCTGGATTTAGTAGGTACGGTTTATGCTAGTTTTTTCTTGGCTAATTTAATGTTTTTAATTTTAGGTTTGTCTTTAGCTCGCTATATTTCCAAAATAGTTTTAATCCCGTCCCGCTATTTGGTGCCTACTATTATGATTCTGTGTTTTGTAGGAGCCTTTGCTATGAGGAATTCAGTTTTTGATATTTTCATAGCTATAATTTTTGGAGTTCTTGGATTTATTATGAATAAGCTTGAAATTCCAGTTGCCCCTATGCTTTTAGGAATAATTTTGGGTCCTATGGCAGAATCTAATTTGCGGCGGACTTTTATGCTTTATGGGGTGAAGCCTTCTATATTTTTTACCCGGCCAATTTGCATAGCCATTTGGGTTATTGTTGGATTAACTTTTTGGTTTTTCTCTAGAGCTAAAAAAGCTTAGAAATTTTTAATTTTAGCTTTTTATATTAAAAGATTAAAAGTCAGCTATTCAAAAGGTAAATAGAGATAGGAAGAGAAGGTGATGTTTTTTTGGTAAAATGATTCTATTTTGATTTTCCTTTTGCCATAACAAGAGGAGTGTGCTGAATGTTATAAAGCTAAATATTATGTCTCTTTGATTCGATGTTGAGAAAATTTTTAGTTACTGAATTGTCGTCTTTTGTTTAAAGTTTTTGTTAATTGTTTGAGAATAAACCGAAAAACTAAATGGGGGGACAACAAAAATGGATCAAGATGCATTGTTTAGTGTAAGGGATAAAGTGGTTATAGTGACGGGAGCGCTAGGCCAAATTGGGTCTCAATTTGCACATGAATTTCTTTATCGGGGAGCAAAAGTAGCAGTTTTTAATCGAGTTTTACGACAATCAACCATTGAGAATCTTTATACTAAAGAAGAAAGGGATACAGGAAACTTGCGATTCTACGCAGTTGATATTACAAAAAAGGTCATGATAGAGAGTGCATTGGACGACCTTGAAAATATATGGGGAGTTCCTCATGTACTTGTAAATAATGCTGGAGTCGACACTCAACCTAGTGCACCTCCAGAAGTATCAGGCCCATTTGAGAACTTTCCTGAAGAAGTATTCAGAGAAGTAGTAGATGTCAATCTGGTGGGGACGTTTCTTATGTGTCAATCAGTTGGTTCTCGGATGGCTCAAGAAGGTAGAGGTTCGATTATTAACGTTGGGTCAATATATGGTATGGTATCTCCTGTTCAAGATATTTATGCATATAAGAAAGAGAAAACGGGAATACCCTTCATCAAACCAGTTGCTTATTGTGCAGCTAAGTCTGGGATTTATAACTTAACTCGATATTGTGCCACTTATTGGGCGAAAAAGGGTGTAAGAGTAAACACGCTTACACCATCTGGGGTGTTAAGAGATACTCAAGATGCAGAATTTCAGAAAAATTATTGTGATCGAATACCAATAGGCAGAATGGCTCGTGCCAATGAATTTAATGGTGCAATCATCTTCCTTGCTTCTGACGCTTCTTTGTATATGACTGGTGCTAATCTAGTAATAGATGGTGGTTGGACAGCTTGGTAAGAGGCAGGATTTAGGTAGATTAAAGCAGGTGGATTTATTCAGTACTTATAACTCCAATGTATAATGGACCACGAAAACTGGTCAGAGTAATAGGATAGTGTTAACCTACAAGAGATATTTTATGAGTTGAGGATATAGGGTTTACTGGAGAAAGATGCTAATGGGATTAATACCCAGTAGAGAATNNTATTTTATTATTGTGGGAAAGAAGGAAAGAAAATTGACAGAAGCTGTGGAAAAAGAAGCTCGAAATACCTTAAAATCGGTGGAAAGAGCTCTACAAATTCTAGAAGCTTTTACTATTGACCATCCAGAATACAGCGCTGACGAGTTATCTCAAAAAGTTTCTTTACCTAAAGGTAGCATTTATCGCTTCTTACGAGTTCTTACCCGGAGAGGATTTCTGGAACGAAATCCCCAAAGTAAAAAATTCCGTTTGGGAATAAAAGTATTTGAATTAGGGAGTTTAGTGTGGAAAGATATGGATTTAAGAAAATTAGCACTTCCCGGGATAGAAAAGCTCTCTCAAAAAAGTGGAGAAACTGTTCATTTGGGAGTGTTAAGCGATAACGAAGTGGTTTCCATAGAAGAAATAGAAAGTGGTCAATCTCTGCGAATATCAATTCCCATTGGTAAAAGAGTGTGTTTACACTCTACTGGTATCGGTAAAGCTATTTTAGCTTTTTTGTCCGATGAAGAAATAGAAAGTGTTATTAGAGATAAAGGATTACCTCGTTTCACCTCTAATACGATAACTGATCCCATTTTATTAAAGGAAGAAATATCCAAGATAAGAAAGCTAGGTTATGCATTAGATAACGAAGAGAATGAAGTAGGTATCCGGTGTGTGGCTGCACCCATTTATAATTATTTAGGGAAAGTGGTAGCTTCTATAAGCATATCTGGTCCTGCAATTAGAATAACTGAAGATAGAATTCCTCATCTTGCTGAGATGGTAAAGGAAATCACCTTTCAAATATCTCGCTCTTTGGGCTACAGCCCTCACCAATAATGTAAAACTTATTTCCTATCCCCAGATTTTCAACAGTGATCAAGGTTCTCAGTTTACGAGTGATGAGTTTACTGAGAAACTGGATAAAGTAGGAATTCAAATAAGTAGAGATGGAAGAGGTCGGGTATTTGATAATATCTTCATAGAAAGACTATGGAGAACAGTAAAATATGAGGAGGTGTATATCCACAGCTATGATACAGTGAAAGAAGCCAGAGAGAGTTTAGATAATTATTTCCGATTCTATAACGGTGAGAGGCTTCACCAATCCCTGGGATATAGAACACCCCAGGAAGTTTACTTAAGTAAAACTATAAACAAACAGGAGGAAATAATANNACATTTATCATAGTTTTAGGTATAGACTTAAAAGGAAATAAGATGGCTGCAAGGAGCCACTGAAAACCATGAAATATGTGAGGAGCTATTGGGGGATTTAGAAAGGAGAGGATTACTACTAAGCAAGAAGATTATCTGGGTAACCGATGGAGGTAAAGGAATAATTAAAGCTTTAAAGGATAGGTTTGGTAAGAAACTGATCCATCAACGCTGTACTATTCACAAAGATAGAAACATCCAGAAACATTTAGCCAAGAAGTATAGAAAAGAAGCCCATCTTAGATTTAAGACTGCTTTGGAACAGAATAGCTATGATGATGCCCGACAGATGTTACTGGAGATGGAGAAATGGTTAAGAGATATAAATGAATCAGCAGCCGATTCTCTATTAGAAGCTATGGAAGAGATACTTACTTTACATCGATTAAAAGTTCCTGCTCTACTGAGAAAGACTTTACATTCTACCAATCCTATAGAGAGTATGTTCTCTATGGTAAGAGATACAGAGAGTAATGTGAAGAGATACAGAGGAAGTAACATGATGCAGCGGTGGTTAGCCTCAGTATTGCTAGATTGTGAAAGGAGATTTAGGAGAGTTAAAGGATATGCTTTGATTCCCGAAGTAATCAATAATATTGAGGCAGCAGAAGAAGAAAATATAGAAGCTGCCTTATTGGTAATGTGAGGTAGGGGTTTAATGAGAGTCACTCAAATATTTTCAACTAAAAACTTGATAA
>MTKW01009359.1_pt1 | contig 11180 bp, 8 predicted proteins | sample 1042761 | NCBI WGS metagenome assembly MTKW01 (sample SAMN06205366, study PRJNA360243) | anaerobic digester metagenome | biome: Wastewater treatment plant; feature: Anaerobic digester sludge; material: sludge; isolation source: anaerobic digester fed with sludge from wastewater treatment plant ...
GATCATCTCCTGTCCAGCTAACCGAAGTACGTATCACACCAATCGAACAGACCAAACCGAATCCGCAAAGGGCCACCAACCGTTGGTACGGAAAGTGTCTTTTTCATGCAAGGGAAACTGTTGCACCTCGGCGAAAGTTGTTCACACACCCCTATGTTTTGATACCCCTGACTGAAGTGCAAGGAGGTCTTGCAAGTGGAATCAAAGTCAAAAACCTTCCTCCACCGTGTCACCATCTGTCTACTTAGCCTATCTGTCGTACTGGCCTGGTCATGCGTTCCTGGCCACGCCCAAAATACTCCTCTCACTGTGACCAGCACCATGACTGTAACGGAGGATTCGCGCATTCCAGAACGCGGGATGCGGCTAGCTGGCTTCAGTCTTGGGGAGGTGTCCTCGGAACCAGCGCTCTCAGTGGTCTGGGCCCAGGAGAACCGGGGCGGCTGGTTTCCCACATGGGGAATCGCCCTGGAGGTGGCCCCACACCTGTTGCGCCCTGATGAAGAAATGGCGGGTCCGCTTCGACAAGGCCTGGGTATTGTAGGACCAGAGACAGGCCACGTGTATGAAACCTCGGTCAGCTACGATCCGCACTCCGGCCTGATCTCAGCTGCTGTGGTTGACCTCACATCCGAAATTCAGATTTTTGCCATCAACACACGTCTCCAGGCCTACTCCGGTACCGTGCAGCCCTGCGGTGGCAGCGAGTTGGCCCAAGTAGCAACAGACGACGGCCCTTCCTCTGTCATTTTCTCCCCGCCGGAAACCCATGAGACCTTTGCGCCTGTAGGTGCGCAGTGGGACATCCTGGCCTGGGATGCCCAGGCGCAAGCTTTTGCCCTACCCCTTGGCCGCGGTATATCACTGGTTACTATTGACAGGCGCCGGCATAGAGAGATCGTGGTGCAAGTCGTTCACCCGACCTACCCGGCGACCGGGCATTTCCGCGTGACGGTGGATAGGGGCGATGGCCCGCAAGAGCTGGCGACGATGACCTTAGCCGACGACGAGCCGCGACCCATACCCACCGCGAGCTTCCCCGTAGGCCGCGTGCAGCTAGCCCTAGAGTATGCGGACGAATCCAGAACATGGCAACTCGGCGCACGCCCCCTCCGTGTGGGGGCGCTGGAGATAACGATGGCCCCCATCACAGTTCACGGGGACCAATGGACCGGAGAGCTCACGCTAACTGGCGACGGCGCCTTCCCTGGCCTCACCCTAGAGATGGGGCTGTCGCTCTCACCCGTATCCGATTATGGCCCGCCCCGGATGGGTCAGGGCTTTCACACGGTGGTACTGGAGACTGAACTCGCTCGGAATATCGAAGAGCCCATGACGCTTGTGTTTCCCATCCCACCGCCTTCTTCCGACCACCGCCGCTGGCAACTCCAATTCGAGCCCACGCTATCTGAAGATGTGATGCTCACTTTCACAGGGAAAGAGGACGCCATATTGCTAACCGGGAGAGGACGCTACACACCTCCTACAATCAACGTAGAGATCGAGGAAGAGGTCTACAGCTTTGTCTCCGCCAACAACGGTGCCGGGCCTATGTGGTGTCGTGGGAGCACCTCCTTGGTCCGATGTAACGATCAGCTATTTGCCGCCGGACTGGAAACCATACCCGACGCCAAGCCCCTCAATAACTGTCTGCCTCTACTCTTCCACCGTGATGATAATGGATGGAAACAGGTATATCGAGGTGACGAACGCACCCGCGAGCCTTCGCCTGTGGCTTGCTTCGACGACGGTCGGCTCTTTCTCTCCGTCAATCCCACGCTGACCGCTCCTGACACCTACAATGGTCCGAGTGAGCCACGCATCCTGGAGTTTGACACCCAATCACCCAGTTTCGGATTCGAGACCCATCTCCCCGAGTGGGCTGGCAAGCCTCCATTCACAGAGCACTCCTATCGTAGTTTTGCCGCCGATGCCACCAACCACGAGCTGATCCTTTTCCAGAATATCGGCTACACCCATGCCGAGTGGGCCTTCTACGACCGCCGTGGCCAATGGTCAGCGCAAGGGAGGCTTGAATGGCCCTGGGCCAAAGAGTACGACGAACCCGGACCCGTGCGCATCTGTTACCCCACTGTAGCGCTCAAAGATCGGGCGGTCTACTTCTTCGGGGTGTCTGATGTAGTAGAACCCTACCACATCTGGCGGGAGCGCAAGAAAGAGATCACCGGGCAGGCCTGGGATTACGATTTCCGCCGAGTCTTCCTCACCTGGACAGACGACATCCGTTCCGGTCAGTTCCATCAGTGGATAGAGATCTCCAGCCGTGACCATACTGCCGGGTGGCTCACCCCGTGCGATCTTTTCGTCGACGCCGAAGGCAACGTGCACCTCCTGTGGATTGAACGAGCACTCGATGAACGCCTGCGCCCCGAGTTCTTTCCGCTGGAAAAACAGTCACACACGCTAAACTATGCCCTTTTCCGTGACGGGGTCGTACTGCTGCGACGGGTCCTGCATCTGGCAGATGACAAGAACCCCAATGGAGTACCTTCTGAAGCTCGTTTTCATGTGACACCGTCGGGACGCCTCTTCGTCTTCTTTCTCATCAGTCACTCGGCCGGCCCGCAGAACAGGATCATGGAGATCTTCACCGATGGAACGGCTAGCCCCCCATACGTGGTGCCCCTCAAGCGGCCTATGGTGGGCTTCACCGCCAGTCCACGGGCTGGGAGCGCCCCATCGGAGTATCTGGATCTTTTAGGCGTAAGCGGTAATGCAGTGCGTTACGCCAGAGTGTGCATCGACGACACCGATAGGCCATAGCAGCTCAACCCAGCTCTGGCAACGAGGAGGAGGTAGAAGCTGATGAACAGACCTGCAAGGAAACGGATGATCTGGTGTGTCGTGTTCGCGATAGTACTATCCCTAGCGTCCCCGTATGCGGTGGCAAGTCAGAAGGTGATCCACCACTTCCAAAACACGGCCCATGGCACGGGATGGCTGAACTGGGTTCAGGAGCAGATACCCCGCTTTGAGGCCCAGAACCCGGATGTAAAGATTGAGCTGTCGGTGCCTGCCACGGGCAGTACAGCGGACACCTTTATGGTCTTCATCGCCTCAGGCGTCGGCCTAGACGTGTCAGAACTGGTCCTACGCATGGCTTCTTCGGTGGCCGTGCAGGGTGGCTACATGGATCTGCGACCTTTCCTGCAAAGGAGCTCCAAGATAGCGTTCGATGCCTACGTGCCCATCGCTCGTGCCGCTATGACTCGACCCAACGGGATGATCTGGGGCGTTCCGGTAGACCTGTACACGGTTCCGACGCACTACCACGCAGACATGTTTGCCCGGGGAGGCTTGGCCACGCCATCTCAGCTCGGCAAAGGTTGGAATTTCGACACTGCTCTGACAGCATCCAAGCGGCTTACGATAGACCGCGATGGCGACGGGACTCCTGAGGAATGGGGCACACACAATGCCTACACCCTCTGGGTCTACAGAAATGCCTTCGAAAACAAGGGCGCTAAGATGTTTGACCGAGACATCGAACCCACGCGCAGCTTGCTCAACACGCCGAAAGTGATCGAGGCTCTGCATTGGGTAGCCGACCTGCACCTGGTTCACAACGTGGCCAATTTTAACTCCGGCAACTACTCCGCAGAGTTTCCGAAAGGCATATTCGCCTGGAGCCTGGGGACTGGCCCCAACACAAGCCAGCTTCTTGCCCAGGCCAACGCGGATTTCCGCTGGGGCGTAGCCCTTCCCATCGGAGGGACAAAGCAGGGTGCCCTCACCGCCGTCAATAGCCTCCAGATTCCCGTCACGTCTCAAAATCCGGATGTGGCCTGGCGCTGGATCGAATTCCTAGCAGGCTCTCCGGAGTCATGGCAGTCATATATCACCCACACGACCAGGCTTCCGGCCAACCAGAAGTACATGGCCCTGTGGCTAAAGGTGATTCAGAGCATGCCCAATCCGCCGGAGGCGGTAGAAAACTACGTGGAAACCGCCGCGCATCCCGACAACTACTTGGATATCCTAAGTCCACACTATGCTCGGTTCGAACAGATCGCGTATCCGCTGATCCGCAACGACGTGTTGCAGGGCCGGCGTGACCCCCGCTCGGTGCTTGAGGATCTGCACCAGCAAATGACCGCCCTCTTTGAAGGGAAGTAGTACGCATCGGCACCACGCAGCAAAGGCGCGGTGGGAGACGTCCCCCACCGCGCCTTACGATCGGCCGACCTTTGCAGGAAAGAGTACCTTTCCCCTGGTAAGAGTGCCCCGAGGTGAGGCAAATGGGTAAAATAAGCTTTGTGGCGACAGGAGATAGCTTGATCACCCGCCGCCTACCGGGCCAAGATGACGCTTTCCTGCGATTGGCCGAGCTCATCCATCAATCGGACGTGCGTTTTACAAACTTAGAAACGGTCATTCGCCGCTCTGAAGGGTTTCCGGCGGCCCAAAGCGGCGGCACCTGGACCTCTGCACCCCCAGAAGTGTTAGCGGACTTGCGAGCATATGGTTTCAACGTGGTCAACTGGGCCACCAATCACACGTTGGACTATTCCTATGGCGGCCTAGAGGCCACGGCTCGTTACCTACAAGAGTACGGTTTCATCTATGCAGGGGCCGGGGCCAACCTGGCCGAAGCCACTGAACCCAAATATGTGGAGTGTCGTGGTGGGCGCGTAGCCCTTATCGCAGCAACGGCCACTTTCCACGAATCCTGGGTAGCCGGCGATCAAAGAAGTGACATGGTAGGAAGACCCGGCGTTAACCCCCTTAGGCACCGCACCGTATATCGTCTTTCGGTCAAACAATTTGAGGATCTCAAAGCTATTGCCGCGGCAAGTGGGGTCAACGCCCGGCATGAGCTGGCGGTAAGAAACGGGTTTCGTACACCCGACGCAGACGGCGTCTTTCGCTTCGGACGGCATTTGTTCGCGATTGCGACCCCCGGGGAAGCAGAAGGCAAAGTGACCACGCCTGACCCCCGGGACCGGCAACGTATTTTCAAAGCGATCGACGAAGCAAAGCGTCAAGCGGATATCGTGTTGATCAGCATTCATTCCCATGAGCTCAAAGATGGGCAAAACGAGTTGGCCGCAGATTTCCTTCGCGAGTTCTCTCGTGAGTGTATTGACCGAGGGGCCCACGCGATCATAGGCCATGGTCCGCACATTGTGCGCGGCATTGAGATCTACAAGAATCGCCCGATCTTCTACAGCCTTGGTAACTTCGTCTTTCAAAGCGATACCGTTACCCATCTACCCAGTGACTATTACGAAAAGTACGGCCTAGGACCTGACCACACCACTGCCGACGCCTTGGATGTGAGAAGCCATGGGGACACCCGGGGTTACGCAGCCAATCCGAACATATGGTTAACAGTAGTACCGCAATGGAAGATGGAACCGCTGCGCATGTCACGAGCAAACGAATACGGCATTACCGAAATCTGCATGAACGGTCCACTCCCCTCTCTCAAGCCCGGCTATGGTGCCCAGCACCCGGTCAGAAGCTTGAGCTTGGCGCCCAACCTAGTCTAGCTCTCGCCGGATAATCTGCACCGCCCGAGTGAGATTGTCAGGACGCCCACCTAAGGTACACAGATCGCGCAAAGAGATCTCGAGTGTGCAGCCTCTCGCTGCCTGCACGCTACGGCGGATGTGTTGAGCATAGGCCCCTTCATCGAGATCGCTGGTCACCGCCAGGAAATTGGGGCTTGGCTTACGGCAGTAGATGACCCGGGTGCCGCGGAGGTACCCACCTATCGCCTCTTCATTGCACCACGGGGAGACCGATACCTTTCGTAGGTGCGGCAACGTCCGCAACCAGGGCTCCCAGATCTCATGAACTGGCTCACAGCAACCATAGTACACAAGACCAAACTCCCGAGCTAGATCGTGGAGGTAGGGGGCGACGAATTCCCCATACATGGCGGGCGCAACGCCCACCATCTCTTGGGCGTTCATGTTGAACCACAGATCTTGCGTGCGAACCAGACCAGTTTGCTTGCACTCCTCGCTCGGCAACTCATCGGTGAAACCATAGCTCCCTGAGCCCGCATAGTCGTTATCGTTATCTAGCGTCAGCAGACCTTCGGACTCTTGCCAGCGGATCCAGGCCAGCAGATCGTCCCTGAGAAAGGCCATCATACGGTGAAACTCGTCTGGATAGTCCAGCATCGCAAAAAGCATGTTCTCCATGCCCATCAGTCGTAGGACCCGGCCCACCAACGCCCCAACCCACGCCAGGCTCGTGTTCTTCACCACCACGGGTAAGATGTCGCCTAGCACATCCTCAGCAAATGCTCTCCACGCGGCGGTGGCTGCGCGGTCGACACCCCACGTCGACGGCTGTATGATATTAAAGTCCCGCCGCAGGTCCTTGATGGGCGGATCCCAGTGATAACCCCACTTTCCTCCGGAGAGGTCTTGGGCCCGGGTGTTAGGGATGTCCAGGTCGCACAACTTGCACCATACACGCTGGGCCACCGGGAAGAAGTCAGGGACCACCTTGTCATCGTTCACGATCTCGTGATTGCTGATCCAAAAGAGCAGTTCGCGCTCGATGACTCGCGCCGCCGGGGAGACACAACGAAGGGCAGGGAGCATCTCTAGCTGGGCGTCTCCCGGCACGTCGACCACCACAATAGGCGGTCCGCCCCGACCAGAGTTGTGTTCCCGCCAGGTTTGGCGCCGCTCTTCCATGATCGGTAGAGCGGCGTATTCCCGCTGTCTCTTCGCCAGCTCACGGAGATAGGCCCGCTCCTGAGCTTCCAGCGTCAAAGCGGCCATACGGCCTCACACTCCCTCTGTTACGCCACTGATCCACTCCTGCAGACAAAACTCCAGCTGGGCAACATCGCCGCGGGCAAGCTCCTGAATCAGCTGTAGCTCGTCTAAGGAGGCATAGAGTGCATGACGAACACGTTTGTAATCGTAGGGGAACCCGGCTTGGGCGTACCACTGAGTAAGCAATCCTTCCAGAGCCTGTATCACTGGTTTCGCCAGCCCCCAACAAGCTTCCGCCTGATTGACTACCCAGGTATCGACCGAGAGTTCATCCCGCTGGGGATCTAGATAGCCCCTAGCCATCGGATCTATTGAGACCCACTGAGCGGCTCGCTCGATAGAGCGTCGCACCCCATCTGGCCGCGCCCACCATCCGCTATGTACGCCTGCTAGCAGACGAATCATCTGGGGAGGTAGGTTTCTGAGCATGCATTCGGCCAGGGCAACTTCGTGGTGGCCCACACCCTGATCTGCGTCTAGGTCGTGTTCAGCACTCCAGGTCATCAGCTTGAGCTTGGCCCAATCATGCAGGATAATCGCGGCTATGAGAGCGTCTTTGTCACATGCTACGCCCTTGATATGTTCAGCCTGCTCCGTCAGGTGAAGAAGCGCCTGCAAATCCAGGGCCGTATGCAGGACCCAACCCCCAGGATAGCAATGATGACTTGAAAGATTGGCTCCGGGGGCTGCCCACACCGGGTCGTAGGGCAGGCTGGCGGCCAACTTGGTAAGGGCCGTCTCTTGGCCAGGCGCATGCGGCACGCTAGCCACGGGGTCACTAAGTAACAGTAGATGACAAGGGGCCAGCTCGTCTTGCACATTGGCCTCAATCCGGGCGTCGTGGCAACCCACGGCCAGCAGCATGGCGCAGACGTTAGCTCGCAAGTGTTCGTCGTCAATCAGCAGTATGCCATTGAGAACCAGATCCCTGGCCCTAGCCACTCTAGCGGAGCGTTGCGCCATCTCCCACGGCGTCTGGGCAAAGTGTATCCTTTGATCTGTCATAGCTACATCTCCTTAGCGCGTCGGGGCGCCCTGCCGCCCTGCCTCGCACGACCCGGCCAAGCGATCCACGCCACTTAACGAAGCTACCAGTTCTCATCGATAGTGGGTAGCAAAGACCCGGCTAGGTTGCCGTAGGTAGACTCGCGCCGCACATACCGGTTCTTCACCTTGAAGGCCGTCCACACCCGTTTCAGTTCGCTCAGATTGACGTCAGCAGCAACGATTGGTTCGTCGCCTTCATTGAGCGCTAAGGTAGTTCCGTCGGGTGAAAAGATGCCTGTACCTATCCCGTTGTTACGTGATACAACCAGATATACCTGGTTATCCATGGCCCGCATCTGCATGATCAGTATCCAGCGCCTGAGGTCAAACACATGGGACACGGGCTCCCAGTATAGCGTGGCCCGATAGTCCCCCATGATGGGCAAGAGGATGATCTCGGCCCCGGCGCGAGCTGTACACCGTGCCGCTTCTTCAACTGACGAATCCATACAGATATTCATGCCCACGGTGGCCTGAGCCCTCTTGATGCGGGCGACTGGGTAGCTATCACCCGGCGTGACCCCATCCCACATCTCCGGGGGCGGGGCCAAGTGCACTTTCCGATAGGTACCCGCAATGCTCCCATCTCCATCGATGAGTACCGCTGTGTTGTAGATGACTTCTGCTTCCCTTTCGAACACGGAAAAACAGATGGCCATCTCCGCCTCTCGCGCTAACTCGCGAAATGGCTCTATTTCCGGTCCCGGCACACTGACCGTGTGCTCGTAGGGATTCGTAGGCTTGGGGAGTCCGTAGGTCAACGCGACCTCCGGCAAACACAGTAGCTGAACGCCTTGTTCGGCTGCCTGACGGCAAATACCAAGCAAGCCTTGCACGTTATCTTGGACTGATCGCGGCGCGGACCCTTGCGGCATTCCCGAAGCGCCCAGCCGGATGGGGCGCGGCTGTGGCACCGCCACGGGAATCAACTGCGGCGCTTTCCACTCCACAACCCCCGTGGGCGACCAGCGCAAGAGAAGTTTCACCACAAATTCGCTCGCCCCAGAGGGCACGGCTACCTGGGCCGACAATGTAACCCAATTCCCGGAACTCTCATAGTCGATGACCGGCTCCCATCCGTTAGCACCTGTCCAGGATCCTTCGGCTGAGAGCGATTCGAACCCGTACCTTAGGTCTTTCCAGCGCACCTGCACCTGGAAGCGCAGGTATTGCCCATCGCCTTTTACGGGATAGTGCAGTTCCCAGCCTCCAAAACAACCTGGGCTACCATTGGTTTCTACTCGCAACACAGTGGCCACACTGCCTGACAGATAGGGAGCGATCTCCGGACGCGGTGTCCATGGTACACACCGAGATAACGGCACGGTGTTCCCGACTATGCCCACGTTTTCCACCTCCTGCAGGGCGCCGTTTCTACCGCCGCGGCTTAAGCCCCAAGACTTCCATGACCTGTCGGTTCACTAGCCCCTCTGGTTCCCGGCCCTGAAGCACATCCACCACGTTTTGAGCTACCCGTTTGGGGAGCTCAACCATAGCAGTGGTCGACTGGTACGCAATCAGCGCAGTTAGTACCACAGACGGATGGGCACGCAACTGAGCCAGAGCGCGGTCTGTGGCGGCTACCTGCTCCGCGGACTCCTCCGCCTGCGCTCGAAACACGGGTGTATGATCACCCTCCAGAACATCAAGGCAAGCCCCGCAGATGAGTTCCTCATTCAGTGCTCGTACCAGGGCCTCTGTGGAGATAATCGAGCCCCGAGCGGTATTGACGATCAGAGGTCTCTTCTCCATAGCTCGAAAGGCAGCCTCGTCGAAGAGATGGTAGGTCTCGCGGGTGAGAGCCGTGTGGATGGATATCACATCGGATTGGGCCAGCAAAGTGTTGAAATCAACCTGTTCCACGCCATGAACCCTGAAGACCTCTGGAGCCACATAGGGATCGTAGGCCAACACCCGCATGCCCAGCGCCTTCAACTTGGGTGCCAGATTCCGTCCGATGCCCCCGAAACCACATAGGCCCACCACAAGCGTATTTAGGCGTCGCAAGTCACTTGGCAGACGCCGAGGAGCGTTTGCTTGCCTCAAGCGGTCATAATGCACGATGCGCCGGTGCCAAGAGACGATGAAGGCCAACGCATGATCGGCCACATCCGCTTCGCCATAGCCGCGGGGCACAACCACCGCGATCCCTAAATCATTGCAGGCCTCGATATCAATATTGTCATAACCCAGCCCATATCTGCCGATGACACGACACTGCGTAAGCCTACTGAGAAAATCACGATCCGCCGCTTGCGACAGCAAAAGGGCGTCGGCGCTAAAGACCCGTTCAGGAATACCCTCTTGGACCTCCTCTGCGCTCACGCAGTCTATAGCGATCCCCGCTCCGCCAAAGATCTGCCGTTCGATGTCGCCGGGTCGCCGACGACACATAACCACTCTGAGAGCATCCATCTTTGATCACTCCAAACGTACGCCCAGTGTGCGACTCCCTAGACGTTCCACGACCCTTGCGCATACGAGTGCACAATAGCGGCGGCCCCCCGGCTAATGCACCCACCATCGGACCCGGCAGTGACGAAAAGAAACCCGGCTTCCAGCCATTGGTTCTGGCGCCCTGGCCCACAAATGCCCGGGATTTTACCCGTCTGCCGACAGGCCTCCAACACCTGCAAAATGGCCCTTTCGTGAACGGGATGCCCTTCTTCGACCTCCAGCGACAGTGCCAAGTCTGAAGGGCCTATCCAGCACCCATCAACGCCGTCCACCGCCAGGATCTCGGCTGCGCGCTCTACACCCAGGCGAGTCTCAATCTGCACTGACACGAAGATCTCTTCGTTGATCCCATCATTACCGACGGACTGCCAACTGCGCATCGATGAACCACCTACAGAGCGTCGGCCCTGAGGCGCGTAACGAGCAGCATCCGCGGCCGCTCGGGCCTCTTCGACAGTCTCAACCATCGGAACGACAACCCCCAACGCGCCGCGATCGAGCATCGAGCCAATGGCGAAGAAATCGTTCTTAACCACCCGAACCACCCCGATGTGACCAGCCACACCGATACTCCACAAAGCCGCCCCTGCCGTTCGCAGATCCCACGCCCCGTGCTGGGCATCAAGCAAAAGGAAATCGAACTTGCTCCGGGCAAGCACTCCTGCCACCTCAGGAGAGCCCATGCCAAGGACCGTCCCGAGCGCGAGATTGCCCTCCATCATGCGCATCTTGGCCTTGTTTAGCTTCAACTTGGCACACTCCCTTCTCAGAGGTCCACGACCTGCAACCGATCCAGATCATCGAAGCGGAACAGCACCGTGTAAGGATCGAGTTGCATCACCCGAACCCCCTCCACCTTCATGCGACGACAATCCCTCGGGTACACAAAACGGATTTCATGTGCATATGGCGGGA
>MTKW01011401.1_pt3 | contig 11166 bp, 12 predicted proteins | sample 1042761 | NCBI WGS metagenome assembly MTKW01 (sample SAMN06205366, study PRJNA360243) | anaerobic digester metagenome | biome: Wastewater treatment plant; feature: Anaerobic digester sludge; material: sludge; isolation source: anaerobic digester fed with sludge from wastewater treatment plant ...
CGGCACGGCCCGGTAGACCATAATCACCGACCTGACGCATCCGATGGGCAGGCCCGCCTCGGCCAGCATACCAGCCGGGGTCACGTTCTTGGACGTACAGTAGGGGTAGTACCCGTGGTCCAGGGACAGCAGCGCCCCCTGGGACCCCTCGAACAGTCCGGTTAGCCCAGCCGCCATCCACCCGCTGAACGACCGCCAGACGCCCCCGAAGTCGACGAAAGGCTCCAGCTCGGGGTAGTCCTTGGCGGTCCGGAAGGTGCCGTCCCTCAGCACCTTGTGGGCCACAGTGGCCCCCACGCCCTGGTGGGTGCTGCCCCGCCGTATGGCCGCTTCCGCGGCCCTGCCCCCCCACTTGGCGGCGCAGTCCGGGTCGATGACCCCTGCGTTGGGGTCGATGAAGATTCGTCCTACCTGGTCGCCGTAGAGCGTGGTCAGCGTATCTACCTCTTTCAGGAAGCTATCAAGCCGAATCACATGGCCGGGCCCCAGGACCAGCCTCACGTCGGGGTCTATCCAGCCTGCCGTCGGGAGTACTCGGGAGGTGAACCTCCGCCCGTCGGGCATCGTGAACCTGTGTTCCGCGTTGCTGCCGCCCACCCTGACGGCGTAGTGGTAGGGCTCGCCAGACTCCATTGCCTTGTGGGTCATCCACGCGGCTATCTGGCCCTTACCTTCGTCCCCGAACTGACCCCCTGCTACGATGTCAACGGACTTTTCCATGCTTACCCTCCTCCTGTATGTCCCTCCGAATCACGCGGTTAACCCACTCCTCCGTGCATTCGGCGCTGCATAGGTGGTAGGTCTTGTTTACGTAACTCGCCTTGACCATGCCCCGGACGGTTACGCCGTTGACCGAAAGCTCCGCGCCGCACACGTCGCACATCGTCTTAGTCATACCTTTCGTCCCTCCTTCGCTAGTTGCCTGAGCATGTAGCACACGGCATGCCTGGCCGCGTCCTTCGCGTGGGTACCCTTCAGACGGTGAAACCACCCCAGTTGCCTGAGTAGGTCCGACCCGACCATCTGCTTCGCCAGCCCAGCCATCTGATACTCCACCTTGACGTTGCCCCGCTGGGCGGCTACCTGCAGCACCCCAATTAACCTCGCCGTCCTGACCGGGTCGAAACCCAGGTTGGCCCACGGGTAGACCCGGAAGTCCTCTATCACCCACAGGGGGTACTCGTGCGCCCACCGCCCCGTGGGCTCGCCCTCGTCCGCCACTGAGTCGAATATCTTGTCGTAGCTCACCGTGTAGGCCCTGATCAGCTCGCCCTCGAAGACCTCGACCACCCCGGTAGTCTCGCCGGGGTCCAGAGCCAGCAGGGTCGTCTTCGGTAGGACTAGGTTCATAACACCACCCCCTTAGGCAGTACAGGCCTGTCCTCATTGTCGAAACTGATGTGGTGCATGGCCCCCCACGACCGGCCCACCTTGCCGTCCGCCAGGATAGGTACCGCGAACCCGAAGTCCTGCATCGTGTCCCGGATGACCGGGCTCCACTTGGCCCATTCGTCCTCGGGCAGCTCGAACAGTATCTCGTCGTGGACCTGCAGTATCATGTGAACTCCGGTGCCCTCTAAGGTCTGGTGCAGCCGGGTCACGGCCACCCGCATCATCTCGGCCACCCCGCCCTGAATCAGGTTCGACATGGCCTTGTGCATCTCTTCTTCGTCCTCGATGTGCCTGAGCCGCCCGGTCCACATGGGCACCCTGCCCGTCTTCCTGGCCGTGTCCTCCGCCAGCCGCGACAGCCGACGGACGCCCGGAATCATCTTGTGGTACCGATTCAGGATGGCCTTGGCCTCGTTGTAGGTCGAGTCTATCTGCTTCGCCAGGCTCCCCGGTCCGATGCCGTAGACTATCCCGAAGTTAACTCGCTTGGCTTGGTATCGTGGGATGCGGAGCAGGTCCGACGTCTCCTGGTGGATGTCCTTGTTGTTCCGGTAGGCATCCAGCAGGAAGGGGTCCAGCGTGTAGTGCGCCAACAACCTGAGCTCCGCCTGGCTCCAGTCCCACGCCATGAGCACGTGCCCGGGCGGGGCTATGACCAGGTCCCTGACCTTATACACGTCGTCACCCCTGGGCAGCGCCTGCAGGTTGGGCTTGTTGCACGACAGCCGCCCCGAGATGGTGCCCGTCAGCTTCAGGTTCGGGTGGAGCCGGTTATTGCTGTCCAGCCGGTCCATGAACCCCTGGTAGTAGGTGCCCGCCGCCCGGGACCACGCCCGGTACTCCAACAGTAGCTTGGCAATCGGGTGCTTGCACTCGGCCAGCGCCTCGCGGTTGGTTGCCTGTTGCCCCAATATCTCTCTGAGCTGGGGTACGCTGGCCGGGTTGAAGTCGCGCCCAACCATTTCCACCATCTGTTGGTGTATTTCGGCCTGCTTGTCCTTGGCCATGATCAGGCTCTCGGCACACTTCGCTGGGTCTACCAGGGCCCCATGCCGCTCCATGGCCTCCGTGGCGTCGCTGTAGATGTTGACCTCGTCCCACAGGCCGAGCAGCCCCTGGGCCTCTAGCTCTGCCTGCCGGTTCTGCCCTAACTGCCAGGTCAGTATCGAGTCCTGTTCGGCGTACGGGGCCACCCACTCGGGGGGCAACTGGTGCATATCCTGCTTGCCCAGCCCCCGGGACTTGAGCAACCCCATCAGCCTAGCCTCAGCCTGGCCCGCCTCCGGGTCGACGTACTTCGCACCTAGCGCCTTCAGGGCGAACGTGGGTTCGTTCTCGTTGGCCAGATGCGCCGCCAGCATAACGTCCACCGTCTGATTCCGTATGGGTTCACCCAACTCCCGGGCCAGGAAGTGCCGGTCGAACTTCGCATTAAAGCCAACAAACACCCGGTCCGGGTCCATTAGGAGTGGCCGTAGCCGGTGCAACTCCTCGATGGGTAGGTTACCCCCGGTTTCGTGCCTGAACGGCACGTAGTAAGTCTGGGCGTCGCCGCCCCCCTCGTCGGGTAGGTGGATGGACACCCCTATCAGCCTGTCCCCGTTCCAGGGGTCCAGTCCCGTCGTCTCCAGGTCGCACACCATGTAGGGTCGCTTCTCCAGCTCCCCCAACATCGCCCTGTAACCCTCTGCCGTGGATACCAACATCGCGCATGCCCCCCATCCTCCCTACTGTCGGTCGCCATGGGGCCGGGGGGTTTGTCCACCCTGGCCCCACGCGTTTACCGTTACTAGAAGGGTGCCGACTCGTCCTGCTTCATGAAGGCCAGGGTATCCTTGCTCGGCCCGTAGACCTTGTTCACCTTGTGGTTGGTCTTGCCCTCGTAGTCCTCGTGGACCACCTCGATGATGCAGGGTTTGTCTATGATGTCGCTGAGCTTGAACCGGGCCACGCTGCCACTGGCTGCAATGCCGACAGCCTCAAGCGCCTCGACTACCTTCCACCTGGCCTGGGGCAGCAGACTGGTCCAGTACTTGACCTCGACGCCCTTGGAGTTGCCTGCAAGGATGCGGAACTGCCAGACGTACTGGGGGTTGCCGCTCCTGCTCTCCGTCTTCTCGAACCCAACCACCTTGGCGTGGTGCAGGCCCTCCTCGGCTATAGCGTACTTGGAGGTCACATCGGTGAAGTCCTCCTCGAAGACTTCCTCCTCTGCGACCGGTAGCCCTATCGGGGCCTGTCCTCCCGGGGTAATGGCTACGGTCCTGGGTGCCTTGTCCCTACTAGTTCCGGGTAGCGGCATTTGGGTCACTTTCCTTTCTGTTCGTTATGAGATCGATCAGCTTAGGTATCGAGGGTTCGTCCACACAGAGCCCGAGTCGGGAACCGGGCGACCGGTCCTTGGCCCACCACTTGCTGTAGGGCTGGCACAGCATCCGACGTTGGACGGACTCGGTGCCGTCCTCCTCGCTGGTGCTCTGCGCGTACATGTACCCGACCACGTCCATGTATCCGACTACCGCACTCTTAAGGCCGGGCGGTAGGTCCGGCCATACGACCTCGTTCTTCTCCTTGTCCTGGCTGGCGCTGTCGTGGCACGTGTAGAACACGTGCATCGGCAGGTCACGGAACATCCTGAGCGCCCGCTTGAGTTGGGTGTTCGAGGTGCCGTAGTCATCCAGGAACACCTCGTCCGGGGAGGTGCGCTTACCTCCGCTCTTGGCTATCGACCTCCTGACCACGGAGTCCAGGTTGAGGGTCCTCAGCTCTGCCAGGGAGTCGATGCCCACCGACCTGTACGGGTGGTCGCCCTTAGCCAGGAACCAGAAGATGTCCTCCAGCTGGTCGTAGCTGGTCAGGTCCACCACATCGGGGGCCTCGGTCATACCCAGGGCGGTCGTATCCGTGACGCTGAGCATGCCGCCCTCCACGTTGATGATGAGTATGGGAGCCGTCGACGGGTGCAGGTTCGCCGTCGCCAGAAGGGATGTCTTCCCGACCCCGGGCGGGCCGTAGAAGAGCGCCTTCAGCTTATAGTCCACTATCTCGGGCTTGTAGATGCGCAGCCCGGGCAGGTCCGTCGGTGGGGCGGATCCAGTGGTCGCACTAGGCGGTCGTGGTTTCGTCGTCATCCTTCTGCTCCTCCTTCCTTGGTTGTCTGGGCTCGAAGCTCATTTCGATCAGGTCCTGAACGTCCCGGCCCTTAGCCTGCTCGATGCACAGCTCGCGGTAGTCGCACCCTGAGCAGTTGATGAAGGAATCGCATCGGTAGATGCGCTTCCTGGTCGCGGACAGCTCCCACACCTTCTGCTGCATGTCCTTAGTGAACTGCTTCACCTCGGACGGTGGCCGGTAGATGTAGTCCCGCTTGAAGAACTCGAACCCCGATAGCTTGTCCTCCATCTCGGCATAGTTGGCTGGGTCTAGTCCGCGCTCCAGCAGCCGGGCCTTGTAGGTCTCCCAGTCCGTGTAGACCTTCGCCCGGGACAGTGACCCATCCTTGTTCACTGAGGGCTCCGCAGGGAGCTTCGCCAGCAACTGGTCGAAGATGGTACCGACCACGGGGAACCCACTCCTGCGGGCCGCCCACTGGTAAACCCCTATCTGTCCGTCGAGGACCAAGTCCTCATAGGTGCGGAATCTATGCTGGGGCATCTTGTTCTCCTTGAGCCAGAGCTTGCCGTCACGGTCCTTGACGATAGCATCCCAGTACCCAACGAGCCGGGTCTTGACGCTTGATACCGGGATGTTGAACCTCCGCTCGACGACTACCGGCTCGAACGTGTCCTGGTAGTGGGCGATATACCTAGGGATAATGCCCCGTACCAGGTCGGCCACCTTGTGGTACTCCTCGACCTCCTCGTCGAACATGGGTTTGGCCAGCTCCTCCTGCAGCCAGGCGTCTACCGCCGCCTCCCAGTCCGTCCCGGCGGTGACCGCCGCCAGGGCCACGTGGCCGCAGGACCCAATGCTCGGGGCCCGACGCATCCGTTTGGGTACTATGCCCACCCGATAGAGCCAGTACCACTTCTGTCTGCACGTGGTCCAGGTCCGTATCTGGGACCAACTCACCGTGCCTTCCATCAGTCTACCTCCCTTGGTGCCTATTTCCATTGTATCATACTTGTCAAAGCTTGTCAATCCCGCCTACCTTCCGCTTCCGGGCCACTACGGCCTCGATGATGGATACCTTGCCTCCCAACACCTCCTCTACCATTTCGTCGACGGTGTCCCTGGCCAGTATCTCTATCACCTGCACGGACTCCTTCTGCAGGTGGGGCCGGGTCCGGTCGACGGCCTGCTCGTTCTGGGCTGGAGTCCACATCTTATCTAAGAAGACCACCACCGATGCGGCTGTCAGGGTCAACCCCACGCCGCCCAGCTGGGTGGTCATCAGGATGACCTGGATGCCGGGGTCGGTCTGGAACCGCTCCACCGCCCCGGCTCTGTCTGCGTCCGGGGTATCCCCGGTCATGGTCAGGTGCGGTATTCCCTCCTCGGCCAAGATTCTGCTGACCAGCTTGATGGCCTGGGCGAACTGTGAGAACACGATGACCTTCTTCTCTGTGCCGTGCAGCACCCCCAGGAGTGCGTCCAGCTTGGCCCCCGTCGACTCGCCGCCAATCAGCCCGGGCGAAATGGCCACTTGCCTGCACCGGGTCAGCCGAGCCAGCACCCCGGGGGTTATCACCAGCATGTCCTCCGTCACCTGGGACATGGCCAGCTCCTCTATCTCCTTGTACACCCGGAGCTGCTCGCCCTCCAAGTCCACCCACAGCTTTTGGTACATCTTAGGCGGCATGTCGGGGAACACCTCCTGCTTTTCACGTCGCAGCATGAACGGGGCCAGCTCGCGCCTGAGCGCCTCAGGTGCCCGGGGCCTGCCGTCTATTTGCCAGCCGAACGGGCCCTGTGTTACCCAGGTGTGCTTCTTGACGAACGCCCAGAACGAGCTGTACTGCTTGGGGTAGAGCATGTTCAGGGGCGACCACAGGTCGTCTATCCGGTTCATGATGGGGGTGCCGGTTAGCAGGTACGCGCATTCGGCCTTAAGCACCAGCTTCCGGATGCCCTGGGTCTGCTGTGCCTTCCGGTTCTTGACGTTGTGGGCTTCGTCCACGACCACCACGTCCCAGTCCATGGCCAGCAGCTCGGCCAGTAGCCCGCCGTTCTCGCGCCTCTCCCGGGCCGCCTCGTAGTTAACTACCAGGTACCCCTCACTGAACTCCTCCAACACCTTGAGCTTGGCAGCCCGGTTGCTACCCCGCAGCACGGTGGCCACACGGTCAGGTGCCCACTTGACGACTTCTTTTGACCAGACGTCCTTCACCGCGTTGGGGCACAGCACCAACACCCGGCTCGCATGTAGCTCCTCGCAGGCCCCAATAACCTGCACCGTCTTGCCCAGGCCCATGTCGTCTGCCAGTAAAGCCCGGCGGCTCTTAACCAAGAACTGGACCCCCGCCTTCTGGTACTCGAACAGCTTGGGGGCCAGGGCCGACGTCAACTCCATCTCTCCGGGCTCGGGTGCTTGTGGCTGCTCCGCCGTGGGCGGGTGGGCCTCCAGCCATTGCTGGACGCTCGTGCTCACTTGGGCGTCGGGGAACAGCTCTATCAGGCGTCCCAGGGCACAGGCGTCTAGGTCATACCGCCATCCCTTAGCGTACGGGGCCCAATGATACCCGCCCACCGACTTTATCTTCGCGTTGTCGGCGTACTGGCACTTGACCATGACCCCGACCAGCCGTCCATCGTGGTCAAAGAGCCCGGTCATTGTAGTCCCTGCCATCGGTATCCACCTCCTTGACCTTCCCTTCGTTCATGTCCATTTCGACCTCCCTCTCCGTATGGCCCACTGTGTGGGGTCTTTTATTTTTATTATAACATGTAGAGATAGGTTGTGTCAAGTATTGGTGTATCGAGGGGTTTCGGTACGGGTCCGTGGGGTCCGTGGGGGCCCTGGGGGCCCTGGGGGGTGGGCCTACTCGCCCAGCGTCCTCCTCACGGCCATGTCCACGTATTCACGATTCAAGTCGATGTAGATGCTGTGCCGCCCGAATCGCTTGGCCACCATGCTCACCGTGCCCGAGCCGCCGAAGGGGTCAAGCACCGTGCAGGGAATCGGCGGCCCTGCATTACATGTGCAGGTCGGGCTCCAGTTGTCAGTGGACACTCTCGTCGGCGCCCACCCGGTGCTGTCGGTCTTGGTGCCGCAATGGCCGGGCACGCGGGCGGTCTCGCGTCTGTTGACGTGGCCGGTCCGCACGATTTCTCGGACGTATGGCGCCCCGCACTCAGGACAGCACCCGCCTGACGATGTGCCCGCCAGAATCATCGGCTCCACCAGCTTCGGGGGAAACACCGCGAAGTGCGCGCCCTCGAACGGAGCCGTGGCCACTGTCCACACATCACGCTTGTTGCTCCCGCGTCCTTTCCGCATGGATTCCAGGATCCTCCGCTTCGCATCGCTGGGATTCTGAGCGCCCGCCTTGCCGTATGCCTTACGCGCTTTCCCTGTATAGACTTCTTCCGGATTGCTCTTTCCTGAATACGGTTCTCGAATCGCGTCAGCATCGTAGAAGTACCGACGCCTCTTCGATAGCAGAAAGACGTATTCGTGAGCTCGCGTTGGCCTGTCGGTTACGCTCTCAGGCATTGGATTGGGCTTATGCCAAATAATGTCGCTCCTTAAATACCAACCGTCCGCTTGTAATGCGAAGGCCACACGCCAGGGTATCCCAACTAGGTCTTTGGGTTTTAGTCTCGCTATCTTACGGCCCGGGTATTTGGGCTGCCCTTCTTTCAGCCCGCCCTTGTTATAATCTCCGCCGGCGCCACCGCTGCCGTTGTAACAGTCCCCCAAATTAAGCCAAAGCGTTCCATCAGGTCGCAGTACCCGCCGTACCTCACCAAACACCGCCACCAGTCTGCTCACGTAGTCCTCGGGCGACTGCTCCAGCCCAATCTGACCTTCTACATGGTAGTCCCTCAAACACCAGTAGGGCGGCGATGTGACCACGCAGTGGACGCTCTCGGACGGCAGGGTCCGCAGTACCTCTAGAGCGTCGCCGCAGATGAACCTGTCTGCCACGGCCTCTCCCACCTCTTCTCCATCTCGCTTGGTATCCTGGCCCCGCAGCGCTTGCAGCACAGGGCCATCCTGCTCTCGGCCAGCCGCCACCTGTGCTGGCACAACAGCCCCTGCCTTCCAGCCCGGTCCATATGCTCCTCGAACCGGTTCCAATTCGGGTGCTCCCCGGACCCCAGCACCGACCGGGTCTGTCCGTTCTTGCTACCGTCGGCCCCAATGTGGTAGCTCTCCGCCACCCAGACGCCATCGACCTTGTTCACCTCGTAGTAGGTGGCGCCTCTGCGTCCGACGTACCCCGCGCCCATCCTCCTGGTCCAGTCAGCTGGGGCGTTGGTCTTCCAATAGCCCATGGCCTTCCTCTCCTTGTTGACCTGCCTCCTCAGCGCTGGGCGGTCGGCCCCAGCGGACCGGGGGCTAGCCCCGGTTTCGGCTCCGCGCAGTGCGGGCACGGCTTCAGCTCGTTGGTCACTCCCCCGCCTCCCCGCGCCACTTGGCAAGTGCCTTGAGCACTCGGCTCCTGCCGCAGTCATCACGCAGCTGGCAGGTGACGCAATCAACTGCCATCATCGCCACGCCGCCGTAGCAGTCAGTGTAGTCATCCCGCAACTGCTCTTCCAGCACCTCTGCCATCCCCGCCGCCGCTTCGATCAGGCGGGGGATGTCGGTGCGAGCGTGGGCGATGAATTCCATGTCCCGACGCGCCTGCGCAACGGCACGCGGCACCACGTCGCCTCCCGTAACGTAACCGCGAGGCAAGGATGCCACATTAATGCTCGTCAGTCCGTTCAACGCTGGCGCCTCAATCACTGCCCACGGTCCCCGCGTCGCTTCGTCCGCCCGATCCGCTATCTCCCGCACCCAGGCGGGAGTGTTGGTTAGGTCAGTCATGCTGCTCACTCTCCAATACAACAATCGCCCGTTCCACGAATCCCGAGGTCAGCGCGTCGCGTCCGCACCAGTCGCCCTTCGGCGCGAGTTCTCCCAGCCCGATCTGCACCCCCATAGCCACTGAAGTCCTCGGCATCCTACCTCACCACTCTCAACGTAATGGCTCCGACTCGGTCCAGCTCCCGCAGGAACTCCATCTCGTCGCTGTATCGTATCTCGGTACCCGCGTAGATGGCCACCCTGCGGGCCACCCCGGCCATGTAGTCCTTCGTGCTGCCGGTTTCCTCTGGCACCCACCGCTTGGCATCCGCCCGCATCCGCTCGACGACCTCTTGGGCGTCTTCCCCAACCGTGAACCCCTTAGTATTGACCCACATCACTTCTAGCATCGTGTGCCCTCCTCCTTCGTGTGCGTGGGGCGGGCGGCTCTACGCCGCCCTGCCCATTCTGGCCAGAACCTCGACCCTGTGGGCCCAGTAGGCGACCTGGTCTCGTGTCATCTCCAGCAGGTCCATCAGACTCGGGACGTCCTGGCGGGTGTTGTCGATCACCCAATCGTCGGACCCGCTAGTGGCCATCCGCTTGGCCTCCCTCAGCAGGGCCTGTCCGAAGTCCACCCACGCGATGATCTTGTCGGCATCGGTCGTGCCCTGGTGATGCCGGATCTCAACCGTCCCGTACTTGATGTAGCTTTCGAAGTTAAGCTTAAGGTAGCGGGTCCCTATGTATTCGACTATCTGCTTGATGCTCTCGCACTCCATAACGCGGAGGGCACTCCATCTGTCGCCCTGGAGGGACCCACAGTACCTGTTCGACTCGCCGCGCCTGCTCAGCGCGACCATCTTGTCTATCTGCTCCTCGTATGTCCGGTAGAGGGAGAACAGGTACTGGAACCCCTTCAGCCCCAGGCCGTTCGCTCCGTGGTGGACGTGCAGTCCGCAGCTCTTGTTAACCTTCGCCCCGGCTCGCCTCAGGACCTCACAGGCCACCCTCAATTGGGCCCTGCCCTCGTCGCCCTTCAGCACCGGGCTCACCAGCTCCAGGGTCGTGTAGTTTGGGTCGGCACTCACGCTGGAGTCCGTCGTCACCTTCCAGTGGGGCCGGATGCGGTGGTTGTAGTCCTCGTACCGGGCCTGCAGTCCACTGGCCCGGAGCGCCTCAGCCAGCCCCTCGCGCCCAACGGCGGATGGGACCAAGCACTCGATCTCGACCCCGAACGTCCTGTTATCCGTCCCGTTGAGTCCCAGCCAGCACCTGTCCCTCAGTTCGTTCAGCGCCTCCGCGCTGTGGGTCCCCCTCCATGCCCTCAGGAGGTTGCTGCGATGCTTGGCATCGTGCCCGGGGGCGAACTCCCTGCCGGTCAACTGCCCACAACCGCAACCGCAAAGTCCCTGCCTCTTCATCTTCCCGACCTCCCTCTCCGTATGGCCCACTGTGTGGGGTCCTTTATTTTTATTATAACATGTAGAGATAGGTTGTGTCAAGTATTTGACATCAAGAGGTTTCGAGAAGGTTCGAGGTTCAGAGACAGCTGAACGCCCGGCCCGGGCACCCCATGCGGGGCACCCGAACCGGGCGTCCATGCCTTTCCTTTTAAAAACGTGCGCGTAGGCCCACGCCGACCCGGGGGCTGCCGTCCCAGTCCAGACCCAGGCCCACGTCCACGCGGGTCGCATCACTGGGCCGCCACACACCGTGCATCGCGGGCCCGTTAGGGGTCACGCCGACAGTCCAGGCCCCTAGACTTCGGCCTCCGATGATGGGGGGACGGTGATCGCATATGCCTCCTGGCCCCA
>MTKW01001181.1_pt1 | contig 11160 bp, 9 predicted proteins | sample 1042761 | NCBI WGS metagenome assembly MTKW01 (sample SAMN06205366, study PRJNA360243) | anaerobic digester metagenome | biome: Wastewater treatment plant; feature: Anaerobic digester sludge; material: sludge; isolation source: anaerobic digester fed with sludge from wastewater treatment plant ...
GCCTCGTCAGGAGTAAGGCTTGCCATCTCTTGGATATCTGCACCAGCTACAAACGCTTTGCTGCCTTCTCCGGTGACGATCAGGGCACGGCACGCACGATTCTCTCCAACCTCTTCGATTGCCGAAGCAAGTTCAGCCAGAACTGTATTGTTTAGGGCGTTGAGCGCCGTTGGGCGGGATATGGTGATCGTTGCCACACAATCGTCGAACTGAAGTTTGACACAGTCTTTGCTCAAGGTTTGCCACCTCCTAGCGAAGATTTGAATCAGGAGTATTCATAGAATCCTCGGCCTGATTTGCGTCCAAGTCTGCCAGCGGCCACCATCCTCCGCAGGAGCGGGCAGGGCCTGTACTTGGGATCCCCGGTCTCTTGAAACATGACTTCGAGTATGGACAGAACCGTATCGAGACCGATCAGATCCCCGAGGGCCAGCGGGCCCATGGGATGATTGAGCCCCAGCTTTGCGCAGGCGTCTATGCCCTCGGCATCTGATATGCCCTCCGAAAGTGCGAATATGGCTTCATTTATCATCGGAATGGCCATCCTGTTGACTATGAAGGCAGGCGAATCCGCGACAACAACAGGTTCTTTGCCCATTCTCCTGGCGAGGTCGACGATGATTTCACATGTTTCATCTGAGGTCGCGAGGCCGCGTACAACCTCCACGAGCTGCATCACAGGGACGGGATTCATGAAGTGCATTCCGATGAAACGATCGGGGCGCCCCGAATCACGGGCCAGGGACGTTATGGATACTGAGGACGTGTTGGAGGCGAATATTGCTTCTGGAGGGCATATCGACGCCAGTTCCGCGAAGAGCTTGGATTTGACCTTTGGATCTTCAACGATTGCTTCGATCACCAGGTCTACATCGCCGCCTGCTGAGTAGTCCGGTACGCAATTGATCCTCGATACTGTGTCCTCTTTGTCTTCCTCAGTCAGGCGTCCTTTTTCGACCTGTCGGTTGAGGCTTTTGAGTATGCGGTCTACGCCTTTGCGAGCATAGTCTACTGATAGATCGGCTAGGGACACCTCGAGGCCGGCCTCGGCTGCGACCTGCGCGATCCCGGAGCCCATTTGACCTGCGCCCACCACGAGAATTCTGTCGATGGACAAGAAACAATCACCCTTTCATCCGCGACACTCTGTTGCAAGCCAATTGCAGAGGTCGGAGATAGTTGATCCACACTAACGATTATTACTTCTATAGCCCCTCTTTTGACTCCTTCTCTGCTCCTCTGGCAGGAGAAGAGGAAAGGTTGATGAAATAGTCAATCACCCGAGGAATGCTGGGAGGGAGCTTCTTGAAGAGGTACTTGTTCACGGGAGGCAAAGTATACACTGCATCTGCACGTCAACCATTTTGTCAGGCTCTGGCTTGTGTAGGAAAGCGGATAATCGCTGTTGGTTCTGAATCGAATGTGCTGTCGATGACAGATGACACTTTCGAGAGGATTGACCTTCGAGGCAAGGTCCTGATTCCTGCTTTCATTGATTCTCATATACATTTCAAGTTCTACTCGATGTGCCAGACCTCAGCAAATCTTGAGGGGGCACGCGATCCCCATGATGCCGCTCTTCGCATCAGCAAGGCCATGGAAGGCATTAAGCCCGGTGCGTGGGTGCTAGGATGGGGATGGAACAAGAATGAGTGGACGCAAGGGAGACTGCCGGACCGCTCATATCTCGACTCCATTTGCCCTAGAAACCCAGTGGCCCTTTTCAGTAAGGATCTACATGCTCTCTGGGTGAATACCATGGCATTGCGTCTTGCAGGCATAGGTCTTGACACTCCTAATCCTGAGGGCGGCGAGATAGTCAGGGATGAAGATTCGAGGCAAGCTACGGGGGTTCTCAAGGAATCAGCTGTGGAGCTGGTGACTAGAGTAATTCCAGAGCCAACATTCGATGCAGTTGTCTTGGCTATGCAAAAAGGACAGTCGGAACTTCATAAGCTGGGAATTGCAGGGATCTGCAACATGGAGGATGCTCTGGCATTCGAGGCTTTGCAGGCGATGAGGAGTTCGGGGCGGTTGAAGCTCCGCGTTACGCAGGCTATCCCCAAGCAAAACTTGGACGATGCGATCGACTTGGGGCTTGGAACTGGTTTTGGGGATGAGTGGCTGAGGGTGGGGCCGGTGAAACTCTTTGCTGACGGAGCATTGGGTTCTCAAACTGCACACCTGCTCAGGCCTTACGAAGGCAACAGGGAGAATGTAGGCATTGCTGTGACTCCAAAGGAAGAACTGGCTGAGCTGGTCGGTCGTGCTGTTCTTGCAGGCTTGTCCTGTGCAGTCCATGCCATCGGCGACCGCGCTAACAGGGATGTGCTCGATATTTTCGAGAGCGTGAAAGAGGAGAGCGCTGCGCGCCATCTGCACCATAGAATAGAGCATGCACAGCTTCTGCATCCCGAAGACGTTCGCAGGTTTGCCAATCTCGGGGTAGTAGCCTCGATGCAGCCGGTTCATATACTCACTGACATTCCCGTAGCCGAGAAGTATTGGGGCAGGAGGAGTAGGTGGGCTTATGCCTTCCGCAGCCTGACAAAGGCCGGAACGCCACTTGCCTTCGGCTCCGACGCCCCGGTTGAGACTCCTGACCCCATCCGCGGCATATACGCCGCCGTCGCCAGAAGAGGGCTGGACGGGACGCCAGATTCAGGATGGTATCCTGAGGAGAGGCTAACAGTGGAAGAAGCCATTAGGGCCTACTCTGTTGGCTCGGCGATGGCTTCGGGCGAGCGAATGGGAGCTGGGGTTCTGGTTCCGGGATCATATGCCGACATTGCTATATTGTCAAAAGACATATTTTCAATTCCTTCATCCGATATCCTTGATGTGCGCGTGGTCGGCACCATGGTGGGAGGGGAATTTGTTTACAGAGACTCCATCTAGGCAAGCATCTGGGCGCTGCCATACGAGGCATTGGCGCGGCTGAGCGGATAGCGAGGAATGGGCATGGCCCGGAGGCGAAGTGGAGAGTGTGTCAATATTGGGACCGGTCTGGACGTACGTTGTTTGGGCCAGGCCGCAACTATGACCGTTCAAGGGGAGATTGGTTTGAAGAAAAGGGTTTTGCTGGCTTTGATATGCTTGACTTCAGTGTGCGTGCTATGCGTTGGGCCATCGGAAGCTCAAACAGTACGGCCGATGGAACCAATTCCAGTCAGTTTGGCTCCTGGAGAATATGAAGTAGTCAAGACAGAATACAGGATCCATGCGGGTATGTACGTGTCGTTCCGACGGGTGATCGGAAAGGCTGTTACTGATTCGAAGTGGCAGGTGACTGTCCAATCGTCCGAATACCCCAAGTGGGTGGAGATAGGATGGGTATGGCCTAGATCGGACGGCACCGCGCCTACCCCAACTGTGAGGAAGTTGACAGGGCTTGAACGTGGCCGCACATTCGGACCATTGTACGGAGGCAATGATCCCGAGGAAACGGATTGGACTGCGCCGTGGCTATCACGGGAAGTCTTGCGTGAACTTCGCACGGGAAGAGTTGCCTACAACTTCAAAATGGGGACTTTTAGCTTGACCGGAGTTTTGGCGGATGATCTCCGTGTTGAGGAAGAGGTGTTGTATCCCATCGATCTCAACGGCAGACGGGTTTATCTTCCGGCGTACAAATGTGCCAAAGGGCAGATAGTGGTATGGAATAACATCGAAAACCCTCTGGTGCTAGAATACAAGCCTTTTGGGATTCCGCTCATAACGGGAGTCTTTGGCTGGAAGGCGGAGTCCATATCTGTTCGGGGCGGACAGCTGTAACGACTGGTGTAGTTGGGATGGCATTGGGTTAGCTCGGTTACTTAGCGGGCATGACGCCCGGGGCATCGAAACAGTCCCGGGCGTCTGCGCAAATGGCGATCGCTAATAGTCTTCGTTAGATATGTCAATCATCTTAGAATCCCCGATGCAATTCTCAAAACCACAACTAGGGCATGTCATGCATTCTCGACGGCTTTCCGGATGAGAGCGCTCTGAATGCCTACCCTCCCCGGCATTTCTGTTTAGTTTTGCTTTTGGCGGTTGCTTCGAACTGAGAACATCGGATGCGGAATACGTGACGCCACATTGGCTGCACTTAAAGCTGCGTGAGGTATTTGCTCCGGTGGGCGTCAGTTCATCTCTGCGATGAGTGACTGGGGTTTTCAAAGAGTTTGCCTCCTTATGTTCTTCTCATGTTGAGGTTCGCCTGGGCCGATCGATATTCATGTCGGCTCACATTAGTATGCTCTTTGGGGAGGTGGGGCATGTGGAGATAATAGCTGTTCAGGAATTGGGGAAGATGTTCGCCGTGAAGCAGAAGGAACCCGGAATGATTGGTAGTTTGAAGGCTATCTTTTCTCCGGAGTTTAAGCAGGTTGAAGCGGTTAAGGATGTGTCGTTTTCAGTAGATGAAGGGGAGACAGTTGCATTTATAGGGCCTAATGGCGCAGGCAAGTCCACTACTATAAAGATGCTGACAGGGATACTTCATCCCACGAGTGGAAATGCGACTGTTCTGGGTATGGTTCCGTGGCATGACAGACAGCTGCTTTCAAGAGAGATCGGCACAGTCTTCGGCCAGAAATCTCAGCTTTGGTACCATCTTCCGCCCCGCGATAGCTTTGACCTGCTTGCCAGAATCTATGACATGCCGCGAGATGCCTTCAGCGCGCGGCTAGGGACGCTCACAGATATGTTTGAGTTGGGTGGGATAATGTCGACCCCTGTCAGGAAGCTCTCTTTGGGGCAGCGAATGAGGTGCGAGATCGCTGCTTCGCTCCTGCATGGGCCCAAGGTGCTCTTCCTGGATGAACCTACTATCGGCCTTGATGTGGTGGCGAAGAGGAGGATCCGTGAACTGATCCTCGCTATGAATCGCGAGGAAGGCGTGACGGTATTTCTCACTTCGCACGATGTCGGCGACATGGAGGAATTGTGCCGGAGGGTGATAATAATCAACCACGGGCAGTTGATCTTGGACACTTCAGTATCGGCTCTCAGACGCGACTATCTCAAGTTCAAGATAGTGCGAGTCAGGCTTTCCGACCCGATTGGCGGCTTTGACATGCATGGGGTTACAGTTCTCAAGCACAAGAAGGCCAACATGAAGATGTCGGTGGATTCGGAGATTACATCGATTGACGCTGTGCTTGGCGAACTGATGAGGCATTCGCGAATCGAGGACATTACCATATCCGATCCACCTACGGAGCAGGTAATAGCGGAGATATACCAGAGAGAGGACGTTGGGACAGTTGGAGGAGGCTAGTGATGGAAGCGGCGAAATACTTGAGTATTGCCGGGATAAGCTTTCGTTCCAAGGCAGCTTATATCATGGATGTAGTTGCAGGCTCTCTTTTCTATGCCCTAATCCTCTTTGTTTTTGTGCAGCTCTGGACGACACTGGCTGATGGAGGGCATTTTGTGATTGAGGGGTTAGGCGTTCGCGAGCTTGTGTGGTACATGGTAGCCACTGAAGGAGTTATGCTGGGGAGAGCACGAATCGAGCAGGAAACGGATGAAGAAGTGAAGACCGGTTCGATTGCGTACCTGATAAACAGACCATGCCATTACGTTCTGTTCAAGCTTGCTGTGTATTGGGGAGATACCTTGCTCAGGCTGATCACAAATGCCGTGGTAGGCTCAACAGTAGCGCTCATAGCAGTGGGGCCGCTTGGATTTGATCTGGCGCACGTGCTGCAGGTTGCGGTCAGTACGGCTCTGGCGCTCACCCTCAACTTCTTCATGGTGATGTGCATTTCCCTAGCCGCTTTTTGGGTTGAGGACACGATGCCTTTCCGTTGGATATACAGCAAGCTCATGTTCGTGTTGGGAGGCCTTTTTGCGCCCATGGAGATGTATCCCGCTAGCGTGGCGCGTTTGGCTCGAGCTTTGCCTTTCAACTACATGCTGTATGCGCCGGCGCGACTGTTTGTGCGGTATGATACCGCGTTGTTTTGGAATACCATTGCGATGCAGACCGGGTGGATTGCTGTCATGGCGGGGTTGACTTTTGGCCTCTACGGCTTGGGGGTGAAGCGGATCAATGTCAACGGTGGATAGGAGGACGGCTTGGGCGAAGGCGAGGGCAGGCAGGATGACAGTCGGCGAAACAGTCAGTTTCGTGCGCGCTCATTTCAGGTTCAATCTTGCTTCTGCCATGGAATATAGGTGGAGTTTTCTCTCTCAAGTCGCTTTTATGGTTGCCAATGACTTCATGCTGCTCTTTTTCTGGTGGCTGATCTTCAGCAACGTGCCTGACATAGCGGGATGGACATTTCCTGACGTCATTACTATGCAGTCAGTGGCAGCGCTGGCGTTCGGGTTGAACGTTTCTGTCTTCGGCAACTTGCACCGGCTTCCGCGTCTTATAGCCGAAGGGCAGCTCGACTACTACCTGCTTTTGCCGAAAGACCCTTTGCTCCATATGTTGGTCAGCCGTTCTGACATATCGGGCCTTGGCGACATCGCTTTTGGGATCGTGGCCTTTGTCGCATTTACTCCCGTGTCGTGGCAGCGGGTTCTCGTTTTTGTGGCGGTGAGTTTTGCAGCGGCAACGGTGTACACCAGCTTTATGACGTTCGCAGGCAGTTTGGCTTTTATGATGGGAAACGCCCAGACTGTTGCCGCCCAGTTAGCCCAGGCAATGATCACCTTTTCGGGCTACCCTGGATCGTTGTTTAGAGGCGTGGTCCGGGCGTTGCTCTATTCCGTGATACCAGTTGGCTTTTTTGTATACGTCCCAGTTGAGCTGTTGCGCAATTTCAGTTGGCCGCTATTTGCGGGGTTGATAGCTTTTGCCGTTGGCGGCGTTATAGCGTCAAGGGCTCTGTTTCGAGTTGGACTGCGCCGCTACGAGTCAGGCAATCTGATGACGATCAGAGTGTAACCGTCGGTCAAGGTTGCCTGTAAGCGATCAACGCGGCAGAACCACGGGCCCATACTCCAGAGCGTCTTTGGCGAGGTTTGCAGCCAGCGCAAGTGCTTCAGATATCCCATCGGGGTTGTTTCCGCCTCCCTGGGCATAAGCTTGAGTGCCGCCACCTCTACCGTCTATGGCGGGAAGTGCATGCCGTAGGAGTTCCGCCATATCAAGGGGAACATCGTCGGATTTAGCGAACACCAAATTGGCTGACTCCCCATTGACACAGCCCAAGAAGGCGGCGACTTTCGGCTTGCAGGAGATCTTCTGCGCTACCGCCCGGACGGATTCAATGTCCTGTTTCTGGCTTATGAGCGCGATCACTCTCACGCCAGATGGGTTCAGAGGCACGGCGGCGGAGTATATCTCTTCCGCTTCATAGTCGCGGAGCCTATCTAGGGCCTCTTCTAGACCTCGTCGCCCTTGGCGGATCTGGTTTTGGAGGCGGAGCATCGCCTCTGGCAGTTCTTTTCCGTGAATTGAAAGCTGAGATGCGGCGAGGTGCACCACATCATTTTTCCAGCGGTAGTCGGCCAGGGCTCTCCGGCCGCAGACGAACTCGACACGGGTAACGCTTCGAATGCGTTCGATGCCGATTATCTTTATCAGACCGACCTCGCCGGTGGCCCGGACGTGCGTGCCGCAACACGCATTGATATCAAAACCGTCGATCTCGACGAGTCGAATGCTCTCGGCGTTATTGGGAAGTTTGCGGAGGTATGATTCATCTACATCGCAGGGCTTTCGGAACGTGGTCATGACTGGCCTGTTTTGGAACACCACCTCGCATGCGAGCATTTCAGCTGCAGCTGCCTGATCATTGCTGATTTCGCATATGGGAAGGTCTATAGTTGCGGTCTCGTCGCCGAGGTGAAATCCGACGGTATCGAGGCCAAACAGGTTGGCGAATGCTGCCGAGAGAATGTGCTGGCCTGTATGTTGCTGCATGTGATCGAACCTGCGCTCGATGTCCACTCGCCCGTCTGCGAGGCCGAGTGGTACTGATCCAACTGTGAGGTGAATTATCTCTCCGTCCCGCTCTACTACATCGACTACGTCGGCGCCGGCCAGGATCCCGCGGTCTGAGGGTTGTCCGCCGGAGTTGGGGTAGAATGCGGTGACGTCGGTGACTGCCTCATACAGAGGGGTGGGGGAGGAATTGCGAGTTGAGGGCTCGCAGCGGAGGATATTGCATTGGAAATCGCTAAGATAAGGATCATCATAGTATAACCTTGTTGTAGGCACCTGAAGAATTCGCCTCCTCAAGCTCTGATGAGCTCCGGTTGCAGATGATTACTTCTACTGCCGAGCTCGATTCCCTTTTATCTGGTCGAAGGAGTGGTGATGATGGCACGTGAGTATCTTGCCCTTCGGGATGAGGGCCGAGCGGAGCTAATCGTAAAAAAAAGCAGGTTCATCGCTACGGCACGTCCTGTGGACAGCGAGGACGCGGCCCGAGACTTTATAGATTCGATCCGTAAGGAGTTTTGGGATGCCACTCACAATGTATACGCCTTTACTGTCGGAGAGAACGACGAGGTGGTTCGGTCGAGCGATGATGGCGAGCCTGCCGGAACGGCCGGGAGGCCCGTGTTGGAGGTCATCCGGCGAGAGAAGATAAAGTACTGCGCAGTCGTTGTAACCCGCTATTTCGGCGGCACGCTTCTCGGGGCGGGCGGGCTTGTGAGGGCTTATTCGTCCGCCGCTAGGGATGGGTTGCATGCAGCCGGCATCGTAAGGGTCAGGCTTTTACAGAAGGTTCGGTTCGTCATAGACTACGTGGCTTTGGGCAGAGTCCAGAATTACTTGGCGGAAGCCGGGTATGAGATGGATGATGTGGAATATGCGGATCGGGTTGCGATGACGGTTATGGTTCCGTCGTCGGAACTGGATCTGTTTGAAGCTAGGATGATGGACTTGCTTGCGGGCGACTTCAACCCTGAGGTGGGGGAGGAGGTCGTAGGGTTTGCTGATGTGAAGGAGGGAGAGGGTTTGGGCGGGGAGGACGGGACGGGAGAAGAGTAGTAGAGTAATGTGGATCGGGATGAGGGTGAGGATGGGGACGGAAGCGCCGTTTTGGCCACGCCGCAGGCCTACCGGGAAAAGCTGCAAGACATGTGGCTGAGCAGCTGTGCATGGGGTTGGACGCAGCTGCATGCTCGTTTCTCTTCACGTTCTTAGTGCGGAATGCCCAATATGGGTTATTCGATCATCCTCAAATTCTCGCCCTTAGCATTGGGCTGTGGCCTCAGGCGGCGGAAGTAGCTCAGGGCTTTCCATTACGCTGCTTCGTTTTCATGCAGCATACGTCGAATGTCGTGATAAGCTCTTGCGCGATCCTCGAGTCCGTATTACCTACAGTTCAGACTTTGTCCGCCTAATCTATAAGACGCTTCTCGCAAGTTACTCAGCTTGCCTACTAGCGGTTGCATTTCTCCCCGAGACTTTCTATGGACTTAGCTATGACTGAAACCCCATTGCCCCGGCGCGAGATCGTTCCCGTGACGATTAGTGCAGGGCTTTTGAATATTGCGGCGCCTTGCCTCTGGTATACATCATCAAAGACTGTGACATCTGTGAGCCCGTATTCATCTTCGAGCGAGAGGAAGACAACGGTTTTGCCGCTTTTCGTAGGTGGCCTGTGCGGGCGGACTACAAGCCCTGCCACGCGCACGATTTGCCCTTGATCTGCTGATGAGATCTTGCGCGAATCCCAAACCCCTTCGCGCATGAGCGCAGGGCGGAAGAACTCCATGGCATGGCGAGATGCGCAAAAGCCGAGTACCGATGTTTCATGCTTGAACTTCTCCCAATCGGAGAAATCAGGGAGATTGACAACTGAATAGCCTGAGTAGGCCTGAGGGGCGGCAGGTAGCCGGAAGGCATCAGAGACGTCGGAAGAATGGTATGGGCTGGGGATCGCCTTGCGCACTTCGGCGCTGGTTTGTTTGATGTCCAGCAGACTTGCTTGCCCGGAAGTCTTCTTGGCATCTATGGCTGTGCGATGGGAGGCAGCGACTTCCGCAAGGCGACCGAGGTTCCAAAAGAGGGCTTTGCGATTCGGGTCAGTCGAATCGAAGGCTCCGGCAAGAACCAGATTTTCGACGACGGTCTTGTTTGCCTTGATTCGGCATAGGAAATCCAGGGTTGACATGAATGGCCCGTCATCCTGACGAGCATGTAGGATCTCATGGATCAAGTCGGAGGAGATGCCGGATACCTGCATGAACCCTACCCGCAAAGCTGTGCCTTCCACAGAATACTTCTCCTTACTGTGGTTTATATCAAGGGGAAGCGCTTCTACCCCGCGTCGCCTTGCTTCTACCAACAGGGTTCGGGCAGGATAGAAGCCCATTGGCTGTGCGCTGAGAAGTGCAGCATAAAATTCGGATGGGTAGTGGCGCGCAAGGTATGCGGTTTTGTAAGCAGTGTCGGCGAAGGCTGCGGCGTGCGCCTCGCAGAAACCATAGCCTGCGTAACCTACTATGTAAGAGAATATCGTCTCAGCTACATCAGGTGAGACTCCATTAGCAACGGCTTTCGCCACAAAGTTGCGGCCTATATCCTCCATTTCCCTCATGGAACGGAAATGCGTCATTGCTTTCCGGAGCCTGTCGGCTTCGCCGGGGGTGAAACCGGCTATCGTTGTGGCGATCTCGATCACCTGCTCCTGATAGAGGACTACCCCGTAAGTCTTCTTCAGAATTGGTTCAAGTTTGGGGTGGATGTAGGCGATTTCCTCGGCGCCGCTGCGCCGCGCGATGAATGGTTCTACCATGTTGCCTTGGATAGGGCCTGGGCGGATAAGGGCGACGCTGGCTACTATGTCTTCTATGTTGTCGGCTCCAAGTCGTGTCTGGAGCGCGCGCTGAGCGGGGCTTTCCAGTTGGAATAGGCCGATGGTTTCACCGCTGTTCAGCATCTTGTAAGTGTCATCGTCATCCAATGGGATGCCGTTGTAGTCGAAGTCGTCATGCCCCTTACCAGAAGCTCTCACCATGTCGACAGTGTGCTCTACAGCGGAGAGGGTGCGCAGGGAGAGAATGTCTAGCTTGATAAGGCCGAGATCTTCTATGGCGTTCTTATCGAACTGCGTTATAGCTACGCCTTTGGCTGACATCTGAAGCGGCGTGACGCACGTGAGCGGTTGGTCGGAAATCACAAGGCCGCCCAGGTGGGTGCCGATGTGCCGCGGGAAGCCTGCAACTGATTCGCATAGTTCAAACAGGAGCTCGTACTGCCAC
>MTKW01003818.1_pt1 | contig 11155 bp, 8 predicted proteins | sample 1042761 | NCBI WGS metagenome assembly MTKW01 (sample SAMN06205366, study PRJNA360243) | anaerobic digester metagenome | biome: Wastewater treatment plant; feature: Anaerobic digester sludge; material: sludge; isolation source: anaerobic digester fed with sludge from wastewater treatment plant ...
GGTTGGGCATGACTAGTTTCCATCCCTCATAGGTAGGCTAAAACCCGGAGAATACCTCGAAAACGGCGTAGGGCTGTTGGGGTTTCCATCCCTCATAGGTAGGCTAAAACCCCCGTCTGAGCAGCGCTTGGGGAAATCCACAACACCTCTGGTGGGTCGGAACCGGCAAATGAGTAATCTCACAATATTCCTCCTTTTCAAGCACTACCTGCGGTTTAGTCGAAACAAAGGTAGCCATTGAGCCGTTTTGAGTTTTCGTCGAGGTATGGGGTTTTCTGCACTATCCCACCTCGACGACAAATACCAGGATTGCGCGATCTCGCCCAACCCTTCTTGCTGTCAGTCATTCTGTCGCGACATCTTCAAACTAGACCTCCATAGACATGCCGCCCTTTTCACGGCCCATTACCTCTCGAGAGCTGTACTTCAGCGACTCAAACCTGTAGATAATTACCGAATCGTAATCCTTGTCAATTATGCCTTCGAGCTCCCTCTTGAGTTGCCTTAAACGCATCTCCGTGAGTTCACCTTCTAACACCGAATTCTGGACCCAAAACAGATACTCCCGGCATTTCTTGAGAACCTTAGCCACACGTTTCTGTGCTACATCATATACAAGAATCACAAACATTAAGGTCGTCATCCTTAGTAAGTACTGCCGGCAACCCTATCCGTTACCGATCGTGAGACTACTGACAAGTCTGCCTGGCGAGAAGAATCTAACTGCTGACACTGTCAGTAATTACAGGCCGAATCTGGCAATAACATCAATCTAGATCATGCCCGCGCTCCTCTGTCTCTTCTTTTGGCCTTTGCACTAATTCAATAATAACATCAATCCGGAACATGCCTGGGCCCTATTGACTGTTGTTTACGCTTCATAACATCACAAGAACATGCAAGCCCTACCATGCCACCGTAAAAGGTTGATATTGCTTTTCACCAAGGAGGTGCTTCTCAATCTTGTACAGTTCCATTCTTATCAAACGCCTGTAAGAAACCACTCTTCCTACATCACGATGCCTGGCGGTAGCTTCCAACTTCCGCATGATCTCACCGATAAACGCTTTCCGTCCGGTATCTTTCAGAAACACCCCTCCAGAATCCTTGATAAAATCATGTTCCTGAACCTTCCGTTCGTTCACAACCGTAAATATGGCCCGGTCAATAATGACAGGCTTAAACACCTCGGCAACGTCCAAATTCAGTGTGAAGCGCCTCAGATTGGTGGCATGAAGATACCCTATGCGCGGATCCAGATGCGTCTTGTAAATCTCGCTCAACACCAGTGTATACATAACCGAATTGCCTAGACTGATAAGAGTATTTAGGTAGTTGCGCGGAGGCTGTCTGGTTCGTTTCTCAAACACGAACTCTGGATTCCGAATAACATCGTCGAACGACTTGTAGTAAAGGGAACGGATGTTTCCTTCAATCGCCATCAAGGACTCAATGCTTGAAGCATTGTCAACACCTGCACCAAAAGCCTCAATGCGTTCAACAACCTCAGCAACGGGTCTATCACGGTATTGATAGTATTTCAACACCTGCCTGATATTCCGTATGGCTCCGCTTACAAAGCCTTTTGCCAAACACAAACGCTTATCAAAGTTAGTATAGTGTTCCACCTGTTTAAGGAGCATGTGGCCAGAACTGTTATGCTCCCTCGGGTAGAAACTTCCAGTGTAGTACCCGTAGTAGTTGAAAAAATGCAGGACGATTTCATTCTGGCTGCAAAACTCAAGAAAACGCTTGTTCATACTAACCTCGCCGAAGACCATGATTTCATCGACTTCATGGATAGGGAGGTACCGTTTCTGCTCACCGTAATCGAACATGATGGTATTGCCTTTTCGGCTGATCTGTCCATCAGAATATAGAAGGATGGTTCTCATTCTCATCACCTTCTCCCTCCAAAAAGAACCCTATATTAACATCTTGAGCATACCTCGCGATTCTTCCAGCAAACGCTTCAGCCGGTTAGCCCTTCGCCTTTTGACCTACCTTAACCGAATCCACGAGCCCTGTAATAGCGCTTGCATAAATAAGCATGTACTCAAATTTCGATAAAACACACCGTCCAACACTCGCCATCTATGACCAGCAAAACTCTGCATAACCGCAGTTCCGGCATAGTCTGATCTTGGCGGGCGCCGGAGGAAGGTCGTACTGAATCAATTCAATAATGTGTGCTTCCGCCTTAGAAATCTCTCTAAGCGCTTCGTCTGTAAGGACAACAGGCTTTCTCCGCTTTTCTTCTGGAAACCGGAGTTCTCCTTTAGCCTCAATGCCTCGTTTGTGAAGTTCTTTCAAATAGAACAACAGCTGCATGGTCGCACTCTTTTCATGGCGGCTGGTTTTCTTTACTTCTGATACCACTATAGTCCCATCCCGTTGCTGCACGATATCAAACCTCGAACTTCCAACTGCTGTCTCTTTCTTCTCTCGGCCATAGCTCACTCTCTGCAAGAACCGGCCATACGCAATATTGGGGTCGTCTTCATCTGGGTTGATCTGATGGGCCATTAACCAGACCTGGCGTTTGCAGACGTAGTAGTACCACATAAGCGTTCCCGTAACACGGAGATCGCCCGCAACCGTGCCAGATACAGGTACGCCCCATGGGATGTCGGCGGAATCACTGAAAACACCAGCTTCCCAGTCTTGTCCAAACCCTTCTTGAGCATCACTGCCGATACTTGAGTTCTGAGCTACGCTGGCACCGCTATGAATGGTCCGCTCCTCTTCATTATTGCCACCAGAGTCTGAAATCTGCGATCCTGTATCTTGTATGTTCTGCCGTTTCCCGTTGCTAGCACCAATACTCACACCTTGGAGACAACACTGGCTGGCCAAACCATCTTTTTGTTTGACTTCAATCTCGGTCTTACGCTCCTCGACCTTGCCAAACTCGAAAGGACCGTTTCTCGAACGCTGCAATAACTCTGCCTCCCTTCGGGCACATCACATTACATTGCGTAGTGGGAAAAATCACTCACCCCAGTATCTGCCAGGCCTGTTCTGCGATCGTAGTAGTCCAAATTAATCAGGCGCCATAAGGAAGTATCGGAGTGTCTATCAGCAATTCGCATTGCTTTCCTCCAATCAACAGATACAGTGAAATGCTGCATAAGCGCAAAGAACCGTTTGCGTACAATAAACGGCATGTTGGCAATGAAACCAGGCTCCAAGTAGCGATTATAGATATCGTCAGCGGTGGTAGCCTCAAACGAACTCATTACACACTTGATAGAAGGCGTTATCCAGTCGTCCAAAGGAACAAACACATCTATAGGCTTGCTCTGCTCCTCAAAGGGCACTATCTTACGGAGGGCACTGCCATCTCCCACTGCGCCATTGACTAACCAATCCAGGAAGGCTTCTCCCGGTACTCGCCTGTAACACTCCTCGAAAAAAGCCTCAAGAAGCCCGGATGACTCGTCTTCACTCCATCCACCTGTATGATCCAGAATCCGATCTGTTTCCTCTCTCCAAACAGAGGACCTGTAAACATAGACCCGAGGTTCTTTTCCGTTCTCGTCCAAGAATCTGAACACTCGGACCTGAGAAGGAAAGACTTTCTCACCGTGGCGATTAGCCCTTCCTGCCACCTGAACAATTGAAGGCATAACAGGCAGTTCACGGAATATACGGTCGAAACTCAGATCTACTCCTGCTTCAAGCACCTGTGTGGAAACCACAACCACAGGAACATACCGCGAACTCTCGTCCGAAACGCTGGCGAAATCTCTACCAGACTGTTCATGAGTAGGCTTGCCTGACGAATCACCCGGCGGCCTTGTCCGTTTGTTGCAGCTATGAATGGTATTTTCGACATTGCCTCCGACACTCTCACGAAATCCAAGATCTCTCCGTACGGTATCGATAATGTATGATTTGTGCAACGGTGTCATGGCACCCGACAAGTGATAGAGTCGTACTCCCTCAAATGCTCCTACCCCACTCAGCCTCTTCTGAAGCAAAGAGAATACACGCGACGCGTTCTTTACTGTGTTTACGACCACAGCTACATGCTTGACTTCGTCAAGAGAGCAAATAATCTCATCAACCAGTCTGTTGGAATCGAAAAATTCGGGTTCCCGCATGATCTGATACCGAGGCCGGACATAAACGCTCTTGTCAGTCAAAGAAAACGGAGCCTTTGAAAGGCCGTTCTCGACCGGAGGCATTGTCGCAGTGATAAACAGAACCTGACAACCTGTTTCTGTCACAAGCGACTCAGTCATCCTTAGAAACAGTTTCCACGCACTCACATCGATTATCTGGGCTTCGTCGATGATTATGAACGCCTTCTGCAAAGCACCCATCCTGAGTGTTTGCTGAGCCCGCCTGGGAAACAATGCAAGAAAGAACTGGTTGAACGTAGTCGTAACCACAGGTGATTGCCACGACTCCATGGTCAGCAAGTACGCGTCTTCTGCCCTATCGGGCAAGTCCAGACTTGTGGCTGACCTATCGGCATTTGATTGTCTTTTGGAACCTTCAACCCTATTCGAAAAATCGAGAACCGATAGGTGGTGATGCTGAATAACCTCAAGTCCTGTCGCCGCCCGTATTTCCTCGGTAGCCTGTGATAATATAGATATATATGGTGCAACGTATATTATTCTTTCAGCAAACCCCTTAGCACAAGCAAACAGTGCTACTCGTAATGATGCCATGGTTTTGCCCAACCCGGTTGGCAAGTTGAGACGATATATCCCTTCTCCCGGATGCTTCAAATATGTCGAAACTGCATATTGCTGAGCGGATTCTCGCATATTGACCAAATTCTGCGCTGCCCCTGCTCTAAGCGCCGAAGATGACTTCAGTTCCAAATAGTCGGTTACCCTGTCAATTGCGGCTTTAGCTGCCTCAGGGCAAAGACAGGATTCTTCTACTCCAGCTGCATCCAGCCTGTCTGCGACTATAAGCCCGGAGGTGCGAAGTTTCAGGCACCTTCTTGCTGCTTCGGAATACCTCCCGGGAGCCCGTAGAATCTCCCGTCGCAACCTTGGAAATGTAACCAGCGACAACTTGTGCCATTCATCTGAGGCCTTTTCGGTTACATATGCAAGAGCCTCTTGTCGGGTCAACTCTATCTCAGCAACACTAACGCTGCTCACAGCAAATTCAAACAGTCCCTCAAGATCCATTTCGTCCAAATGCTCTGGGGAAAATCCGCCTTCCCACGGAGGAATCTCCTCAACATCTTTGAGTTCACCATGGTGCCCTGCAATATCCAGGGTTATGCCTGCACGAAGGACAGACATCTCGGTTGAACGCGCCTGGTTTTGCGTAACCAGACCGCTCTCAACACACGCAGTCAAGAGTTGCTTCGAGCTGTAGAAAAAAAGGGCCGCCCCTGCAGGAGAGTGGAATACCCTGCCTCGCCGCGATTTGTGGGTAGACTTTATATAGTCTTGCCATGAAGTCCGCGCCTTGCCGGCATCATGCATAAACCCGCCAAGCCTGAGAAGCTCTCGATATACTTTTGCTTCGACCCTCTTACCGTCGCGACAGCTTCTTCCGGCTTTTTCCCAGCGTTCGGCCACCTGAGTTAGGTGATCTACTAGCAGCTGAGGAGGCTCTGCCCCCTCAGCCGGACGCGCTATACACTGGTTAAACGGAATCACCACAGACAAATAACCTCACCTCCGTCAAGTTCCAAGAACTTGACCAAAGGCTCATCTGGTTCTTCACCGAACCCTGTTCTGAGCTCGATCGCCATGGGATTTCCATTTACCTCGTAAACCATATTCAACGTGCCCTTGAACTGCCGGCCACCCAAATATCTGTAGTGTAGGCCACCTGCTCTTGCATACTCAGAATCAGGTTGCGGCGTGAGTCTTTCAATTACTAGACTTGGGACTACCGTTCTCGTGATTATGGCACTCGAAACCTTATGAAGTACCCTGGAATCACGAGTACCTACATACTTGGGAACCACAGGACAGAAACAGGATCCCATATACGTATGATACTTTGACCGATTTGACTTGATCATCTCCTCAAGGGCCTGAAGATGCTCCCCGGTATAGTAGATACGGTAATACGGATCCACAATCACCTCAATGGAAACCGGCTTGTTAAAGGATTCCCGGCTGGATCCAGCCCATCCTTTGCCGAGCATTGACACCTTTTGAAAAGACGACTTAACCGGCGCCATCAGTCTTATCCCAACAAGATTCTCCGATTCAATTCTAGCCTCGCCTGCCGGACTTTCCAGACTCTCAAGTCCCAGTATAGACGCAAGAAGCCCGTGAAGGGTGGTCCTCGGGATAAAAGGGTAGCTGGCGTGAGTTACCGTAGTGTCCGGCAGCCTGAAATGTGCCATCTTTGCTTTCAAGTCAAATATCAAAATCCTGGGCACAAAGGCTCACCTCCTCTTAACCAGGGAAGCTTGCACAAATGCCAAGTATGTTCCCTGGCTATCCGGTCATAATTCGGCTTCGCCACCGGATTTACCAAATCTCCTGCCTCTCTCCGGGAATATTACCAATAATCTTCAGTTCAGGATTAGCCCAATATCTGATCCTGGCGATTTTATTCTTGTAGATGCCTACAGGCGACAGCAGGTGAGCCAGCCTTGTAACATCCAAGCTGACAGAAGCAAGTGATGAAGGCGGATTTGGGCCAAGCCATTGTTCCCGCCCCGCAGGCTCTAGTTCCATGTAGTCTTCAAGATACCCAATGCGGAAGAATGGATCAGAATATTCAACATGCATCAAGAAAAGCGGTTGCTGGAGCCCGCGCCCTCTTGCTTGCCGGTGTGAAGTTCCCCTCCAAAGGCCCTCAAGAAGGACATCCACATCATCCTGATTCATCCCGGTCTCCACTGCAATGGACGAATTGATCACCCCGGGCATCGCAAAAACAGCAAATGGGACAATATAGGTTGTCCAAATAGTACCCTGAGTCTTCCCTTCAGACGTATCATCTGCGGCCACAACTATGTCCTTAGCTGGCATAACTACAGTTCCCTGAACATACTTGCTCTCGACAGGGTGTAAGCTGTGGGCCCAGCCGAACTGAACGGGACCCGTTTTGTGGAAACTGGTCTTCTTGACGCTGTATACAATTCCGAAAACTCTGGCATCAAAGGCAGTTTCCATAATTGCCTTTACCTGGTTCTTCTGTTTGTCTCTGCCGGCTTCGGCAAGCATCGAATTAGCCAGACTCTCTCTTCCCAAGAGTTTGCCGTCATCAGTACGTTCCTCACGTACAAACACAAAATAACGTTTGTCCGGATCCGCACCAGGCTGCGTAAAACGTTTCAATATGTAGTCTCGTACATCTCTCTTGATACTGACGTCTGACAGCGAAATCCTTCCGTCCTCTTCACCAAAAATACGTCTTGCATCGGAGTCTTTAAGAGGATCTCTGTTAGGAATCCCATCTTTCACCGACTTGACAAACAATAGTTCTCCATTCTTGACGTCACTCATCATCACCCTTCTCCTCTCCTTCGGAATTATCTTGCTTAACCGCAGCCGGATATAAGTCCTGTGGACAGAGCTGGTAGCCGGCCCAGAATGCAGCAATGAACCAATCACGTTCCTTCCTAATTTCATCGGCCATATTGTGATAATGCATACTAACCTCAGCTGCAGCGTTCTTTAGAGACCTGCTTGGGTTTATATCAAGCCTGAGAGCATACTCCTGAAGTCGCGCAAGACCCTTGGTGTAAATATCCTCTGGCTTAAGGTCAGCGCCATAAGTCATCACTCGGTGCTTGATGAAGTCTTTTTCTGTCTTGCGGTAATACTGGCGTGCAAACGTCCTAATTACCGTACCGGCCGCAAAGCCCACCTCGGCGACAGAAGTCGGTTCCCAAAAACCGGGCCCAGGCTCCCTCAATGCAGAAATCCATTCCTGCCATTTACCCATTAGAAGCACCTCTCCTTTCCCTACAATCTCGCGATGATACACTTCAAGAAACTCTGAGAAAGACAGCAGAAATACCACTTCGTCTCTGAATCCAAGGTGAGAAGTAATGTCCCCAACAGTTTGCACTCGATCCTGTAATCTCTGGGCTACATTCCTAATAAAAGCATTGACTGCCAAAGGCCTCCTATGAAGTACCGAATCCAACGACTGCCACAAATACGAACTACCGTATGCCAGAATCAAATTGTAGAGCAACGAAGAGTGCCTTGCGCTATACCTCATTTGATCGCTATCACTAAAACTCCAGTTCCATGCCTCGGCGATGAGCCTGCCCACCTGTGATGCATTGATACCTGCTTGCTTGCAGACCTCAGATACCCTTTTTGCGACAGACGGAACAACATCCTGAATTGTGGCAACAAGGTCCACGCTACCTCTGGACCACTCTCCCATATAGTAGGTCACTGTTAGTCGATAGGATTCATTGGCTATCTCGTCTGATAGAACAGTCTCAAAACCCAGCAAATCTTTGAGGGAGAAGCCTTTGCGCATAACTTCTTCCGGCTGCAACCGCTCAAGATTAGCGCCAACAAAATCGGCTGCCGCTTCCGGGTCTTCAAGAAACCCGTCAAGCACAGGCAAAGCATAGAAAAGGCCGAAAAGTTTTTCGGTCTTGCTGCTTTGTCTTGCATACGCCTTTCCTTGCACGCTTTGCGCCGGAGAGAACAACTCCTTGGCGATAGTGTAGTCTACTGTTTGCTCGGTTTTGTGAAGAAGATTCGCTCCAAAAACCAAAGCCCGGTAGCACATTGGACATAACCCAATGCTCTTAACTAACTCAGTCTCTTTAAGCTCCATAGGTAGAGGATAGCTGTAAGTAGTAGAGAATAGGGGCCATGCTTTTGCATAGGATGATACAGTATACCCATTTGTTCCGCAGAAAGAACAGGTTCCATCATCTAGAAACCCTTTCTCCTGTGCCTCTTGGAGTCTGGCCTCCCATAGGTTGTTCACAATCTTCTCCAAGTTTGCTACAATCGTTTCTCCCGGATATAATCTGCTTTCGCCCAAAGAAGCATAACTCCCGCCGGTACTTGCCTCTGCAACCTTTGAATGACCGTACAGTCCCGTCCGATAGTCAATTAATACTATGATGGCCATGGTCTTACCCGGGCCTTTCTTAGGTTCAGGTAGTACCTCAGAGAGACCTTTGGATAAAACTTCAAGTTCATCTTCAGTCACTTCCCATCCAATGGTAAAAGAAGCCCGTGCCTGAAGGAATTTGAGGACTTCTGCTTCATTTCCCGACATGTGCCCGAGTGATTTTTCATATACGATGTACACTGGCACAGGATAACAACCTTGGCGAGCCAAAGGATTTCCACCAGATGGCTGGGCGAACGGAATCCCCACTGCACGGCCTGGATCTTGTATGAACAGTTCCTTTGCCTTAGAACTGGCAGCCTGAGTTCGTGAAGAACGACCGTCCTGGCTCTGGGAGATAAAATCTCCCCACGTCGAAAGAGGATGTACCTTGATCCGCGACATTTGTGCATCGGATAAACCAGCATCAATTTCTGCAAGGCAGACATTCTGAAAAAAATTTCTCGTATTCGGCGATATAGCGTCTGTTATATGCTTGATCACTTCCTCATGTGTCAGGCCACCCTCGCCCAAAAATGGCCTACCCAACCTGACAAGACTCTCAAGAATCATTCTTGTCCCTCCCTTCTGGCTTCCCTAGATATATACCTCGCGAGCCGGTACAGGCTTGTCCGGAACCAGACATCCGAAACCCTGGCTATTTTTAGCTCCCAGACCTGCGTCGATGGCAATCTGCAGCAAAGATCGAGGGCCCAGCAGCCTGAGAAAGCACATGTAGCCTTTTATGACAGTGCCTTTATAAGTGAGGATACTAAGTCTTGGATTGCCCTTTACTTTGACAGAATAAACAGGCGTTTCGGGTGGATCGGATTGAGTCAGTATGTGATACTTTCTTATAAGGTTCTGCCCGGTCAAGGACTCGAATTCACCCTCTCCGGGAGCAAAATAACAGGTATACTTCCTTCCGTCATATCTCTTCATCGTGCTGTATACAACTGTAGGCGACAGCATTCTAACATCAATGCTGTTTCCTTCTACCCTAGGCTCAGATATCTGCACCTTGGTTACTCTAAGTGCAGCTGAACCGATTGTTACAGCACCTAGTTTGAGCAGTCCCGTTGCCAGGGATGAACAGAACTGAGGGATGGGTGACGCCACAACTAAAGTAGCAGGGCCTTCAAAGCGTAGTACCTCTCTTTCTTTGATAAGAGCGCTCTTACCCAAGAGTCGTGAAAACGTGAACATCTTGAGACTGCGGCCCTTGTGCTCGAAGCCAACATCATGGAAAAAGCCACCCACATCCCTGGTAAGAGCCTGATATATGGCGGCCTGAACCGGATAGTTGTATTGAACCGGAATTTCAAACGAATTTGATGCTGACTCCAACTGAATGCTAAGATGCAAGTACCTCACTCCTAACCAAGATGCTTAGGTCCGTTGCCCCGGGCAAGGTAATGCTACCACTGCCGATCCGGCACAGAGTGTCGGCCTAAGCAAAAATTTTGGTTCTTGATCCTATGTCCGCTATAGAACGGTCAGGGCGATAGAATCCTAAACGGATGCAGATTAGCGTCAAAAGCCCTCGTCATTCTTATCAGCAAAATCGCCCTTAGGCGTGTTGCTACGACCAATAATGTCGCACGCTGGAAAACACTCCGACTAACATCAACATTATGTATATTCGACCAATTCCCTCATATTTCCTCTAAAATTAGCAAAACATTAAACTCATACCTAGCAGCCTGTGGGTAATCAGAAAAGATGAATCATGGAGATTAGAATGGGGTTTCCACTCTTCTTGTTTGGTGTTGCGTTTTTGGGTATGCGCCCTCGTATGGCTTTTTGAGTCCGTACTCACTGTGCTTTACTTTGTCCGGAGGAATGAAAGCCCCGATATCCTGGCCCTGCACAAATTCAAGGTTCTTTTGACTGTAATACACGATATCCGCGGATGCTTCTAGGAATCGTAACTCATAGCACTGTGCTTGGATGCATTAACTCTAATCTTTGTACCGTCAATTGCTACGTGCGGCAGTTTCACAAGCCTGGCTCTTTGAGCCATTTTCACCGTTTGTTCAAAAAGCGAATCCAGGCCTTTCTGATGACGTTTTCTAAACTGGGAAATGGTCCAGTGGTCGGGTTGCTGGTTTGCCGACAGATA
>MTKW01001051.1_pt1 | contig 11154 bp, 10 predicted proteins | sample 1042761 | NCBI WGS metagenome assembly MTKW01 (sample SAMN06205366, study PRJNA360243) | anaerobic digester metagenome | biome: Wastewater treatment plant; feature: Anaerobic digester sludge; material: sludge; isolation source: anaerobic digester fed with sludge from wastewater treatment plant ...
TACAGAGGTGCTCAAGATGCAGCGAGATACTTGAGGAAGTGAAAAGATTCGACCAGGTGTTCCTCAATGTAGCTGTTGTTGAGCCACCTCCTGAACTAAGCGCTCTGATCATGCAGTCTGTTGCAGAAGCACAGGGTCAGGCGGCCCGAGAAATACAGATGGTTTATGATTCAAGAGGTGATTTCCGCAGCACTAGCCAAGGGGCAGAGTCTGGCAGAGGGTGGAGAATCCCATGGGCAGCTGTAGCCACCGTAGCAGTACTGCTTCTTGCCTTTATATATAATGGTGGATTTAGCGGCTATTGGAGTTTTGCCAATCGAGATACTGTCATAATGGGGTGGACAGATCTTGAGAGCCTACTTGAAATGGTAGAAGCCAATGTGCTATGGATAACGTTTAGGCAGGTAGTAGCTGCTATGAAAGTGGATCTGTTCTTCACTTGGGAGATTCTCGCTCGTGTATTACCTGTTCATTTCATTAACGTATTATTCTGTAGTTGCTTAGTGGTTGTGATTTACGTGGAAAAAGTTCTACGGTTGCGAAGTGGAGGACACAAAGATGAAGAAACTTTACAGATCTAAAGAGAATAAGATTATAGGGGGAGTGTGCGGAGCACTAGCAGACTATTTTGAGATTGACCCGACCATAGTTCGATTGGCTTACGTCCTTCTCACCCTATTGTTTCCTAGCCTTTTTCTTCTGTACATTATTGCTTGGATAATCATACCTGAAGGTCCTGAGGATGTGGTCTGCGAGACTGATGGTGCTGCAAAACTTCAGGTTGATACACGATCACAAGCGCAAACTGCATCTGAGATTTTGTGTGAAGATACCGAGAAGGTTGAGCCTGGGCCCGAAGGGGAGATTCTTAGCAACGAATCTGGAAACTTTACGCAGGTAGTTCCTGAGTCCCATAATTCACCTGCGACACCTCCTCAAAAAGAGGGTGCGCCAACTGATAGAACTCGGGAATTCTTTGGGTATTTTTTCATAACCCTGGGCGTCTTGGCCTTGATAAAGAAATACGTGCCCCATGTATGGCGCTTGCCAGTAGTTTTTGTCAGGACATGGTGGCCAGTAGCTATAATTGCCCTTGGAATCGCGCTGATCGTAACCGGGTTGAGAGGAGGAAAATGACTGTGGGGAGCCGGATTGNNTTGGCGTGGTCTGTTTGGAGAACGGCCCTTGGTCTTTGGCCTATAATTATAATAGGAATTGGGTTACACCTCATTTTTCCGGAGAAAAAAGTGCCTTGGATTGCCTTATCGCTGATAGTAATATTGGTAGTTGCGACTATTAGCTCATATTATGTTGCCACATCACACAAGCCTTGGGGAATACACAGAGTACCCAAAAAGGCAAATGGTGCAGTCGTGTTAGAGCACAAGAAGGTGTTTAGTGTACCTGTAGATCCTGAAACATCATTTCTGCACGTCACGTTTATTAGCGATGCTCTCGCGCTAGATGGGGAAGGAGATCCAGAATTAGACAATCCAGATTCTCGGATGGCCATGCATGGGGAGTTATACTGGGATAAAGAAGAGCCTCTCGTCAATATTTCCTTGCGGGAGGATGCAGGCGTTCGTGTTAGTGTGGCGTCCCCATCTGCTGGAGTTGAGGATAGGAAAGATCTAAGGTATGTTTGCATCGGAAAGTTTAACCCTGGGTTTGCTACTCAAATCGATATAGCCGCAGGGACGGCTGATATAGATTTGGATGCTACATCTTTTCATCTTAGTCAGTTATCTTTGGCTACTGCCGTTGCTGATGTGAGGCTAGTCTTTGGATTAACTGGAAAGGAAACAAGGGTGAGTATAGCTTCTGGTGTCGTCAACACTGAAGTAATTGTGCCCCAAGATGCAGGAGTTAGGGTTTTCGTCTCAAGTGCGCCAATTTTCACGCAAGTGAAATTCGAGGAACTGGAGTTTACCAAACAAGGTAATACATGGGCGTCCAAAAACTTCTCCAGCGCTTCAACTAAAATCGATTTCCAAGTCGATTGCGGTATAGGAAGTATTACCGTCAAAAAAGCCCCGTAGTTTCACCAAAGGTGCAATAAAGGTAGATATAATAAGTCTATGAGTTATAATACTTTTACACCGGATTAGCTGATTACTTTGGTCGCAACACCTCATAATAGATGGTAAAAAAGAAGCAGGTATGTCAATATTAGGAAGGTGATAGAGAATCGTGCGTGTAGGAATACCACGATGCCTAAGCTTTTATTATTTGTTTCCTTTATATAGGACCTTTCTAGACGAACTAGGGGTTCCTTTTGTTGAAACCTCTCCTTCTACTTTGAAGGATTTGGAGAATCTAGGTTTGTGCCCTACAGATGAGCCTTGCGTTTCTGTAAAGGTGGTTTTCCCTCACGCTGCTAAGTTACTTGAGCAGGGNNAGGCGAATTCAGCGCGCTTTCGACAAAGCCTGGAACACCTGGAAGGACACAGAGCGAATGATGAGCCAATTTGGATTGCCAGTGGCTAATGTAATCGACAGTTATTATACAGGTGAAACTCGGGAACAGGTTATAGATAGATACGGGCTCGTTTCCTGCGGTGCAAATCTGGGCGATCGGCAAGGGCTTCCGGCTATAGATCGCATCGAGTCAGATGAACCTATAACAGCGGTTATGGGCCACAGCTATATTTTGAACGATATCTTTGGTCAGGTTATTTTAAAGTATGCATCAACGCACGGTCCCGTCATTCTGCCTGAAATGGTCCCTGAAGAGTATGGGAGGCAGGCTTTGGCGAGCATATTTGAAGGGGAAAAAATGTGGACCATTGAAGGGCATATATTGGGTGGCTGTCTCCATCTCATCAGGAATCATAAGGTAGATAGGATAATATTAGTGACTTCGTTTTCGTGTGGCCCTCTTTCTATAATCGAGAATTATATAGAAAAAGAGGCCGATGAGTATGGTATTCCCCTTTTGTATCTAGCTGTAGATGAGCATACTGGTGAGGCAGGTCTTATCACTAGGATGGAAGCTTTTATGGATGCCTGCAAGTCCAGGCATCGCGAGCAATTAAGTGATATACCAGTTGCGATAGCAGGTCCTACTTCATCTGTAGATTGTCACGAAGAAACTGCACCTTTGGTAGTCCCGGTTGCAAGAAACGATCGGGTAGGCGTAGTTAACATGGGACACCTTGATGTGGCGGTAGGCACTGTTTTTGAAAAGTTGGGTGTGAACGCGAAAATAGCCGACCCGTTATCTGACGATGTTGTGAACCTGGGTAGGGAGCTTGCGCCTGAGTTCATATGCTACCCTATGGTCACCCTCTTGGGGCAGATCCGTTCCCTTCTTCATGAGGGGATATCCAGGATAGTAATGATTCAAGGCAAAGGGAAGTGTCGATTGGGATGGTATGCTCAAATCATGGAAGAACTACTGCTACGTGCAGGGTACGATGTTAAGATTTACAAAGTAGATTCGCCGTTTCCATTACAAGAAAAGTTGAGACCGCTCCTGGCAGAGCTTAAAGAGATATTTGGCAGTCCAAAAGTAGGGGACGTTATAAATGCCCTTGTTCTAGCCTTAAAGAAAATGTTTTTCACAGATGAGGCCAACGATATACTTTTCGAAGTACGCGCCAAAGAAAAGGTAAGAGGTAGTGGAGACAAGATATATAATAGATTCATAAGAAGGATGGAGAAGGCAGAGAGCCTAAGTGAGTTGAAAGCCCTTTTTAAAGAATATAAACGGCAGATGGACAGTGTTTCTCTTGGCGACGTTGAACCTTTAAAGGTTATGATAGTTGGCGAGATTTACGTAATCAACGAGCCGTTCGTTACAAAAGAAATCGAGAGAATGCTTGGGTCCTTGGAGCAAAGAGTCAGGGTATATAAGAATCTTGATGTAAGCTCTTGGGTGAAAACCCATTTGTTGTTTATGCCCGACGCGTTATTGAGGCACAGGCGCGTAGCTAAGGCAGCTAGTAGTTACCTACCTGTAGGCGTAGGAGGCCATGGCCTGGAGTCCATTGGAGAAACTGTACTCGCCAAGAAGGCGGGTATGGATGGGGTAGTTCATCTGTTTCCGTTTACGTGCATGCCTGAGATCATAGCCCAGAATATACTGGTACAGGTATCAGAAGATCTTGATATGCCGGTTTTATCGCTGATGATCTCAGAGCAGACAGGTGTTGCAGGACTCAAAACTAGAGTGGAAGCTTTTTGCGATGTGCTATATGGAAGAAACAAAAAGCCGATGTCCTTACAGATCGCCATGTAAGAGGTAGTACTTTGGCGCTTAGAAGGAGACAAATTGCATGACGCAACCTGTGGAGAATTCCCGTAGAAAGCGGGTTCGAAATCGTAAACCCTTAGATCTCACCTCCAATATGGTTGGGGCTGAGCGAGATAGGTTTTTGGGTGTAGATGTAGGTAGCGTGACCACTAAGATAGTAATAATAGATGGTCTGGGCAACATAGTCTTTGAAGATTACCTACGTAATGAGGGCGGCCCCATACCTGCAATCCAGAGAGGATTTAACAATGTTTTGGATGCAGGATTTGTAGATTCGATCAAAATGGTAGGTACTACAGGTTCTGGTAGAGAGCTTGCGGGCGTAATTATTGGTGCAGACACTATAAAGAATGAAATTTCCTGTCATGCCAGAGCTGCCTCTACAGCGTACCCTGATGTTGGTACTGTGATCGATATAGGAGGGCAAGATTCAAAGATAATTTTCTTCAAAGATGGATACCCAATTGGATTTAACATGAATACAGTCTGTGCTGCAGGAACAGGGTCGTTTCTAGATCATCAAGCGACTAGGTTAGGCATTTCCATAGAAGATTTCGGGGACCTCGCCCTTAAGGCAGAAGCTCCTGCAAGAATCGCCGGTCGCTGCGGGGTATTTGCAGAGTCAGATCTAATCCACAAGCAACAGTTAGGGTTTGGAATCGAAAATCTGATTGCAGGATTGTGTCTTGCACTAGCGACTAATTACATGACTAACGTAGCAAGGGGGCAACCAATTAGACCTAGAGTACTGTTCCAAGGGGGAGTTGCGGCTAATGCAGGTATGCTTTGGGCCCTTGAACAAAAGATTGGGTTGGAAATAACGGTACCGCCTCATTTTAAGGTCATGGGGGCGTGGGGTGCGGCCCTTTTCGCCCGCGAGAAATACTATGAAAGCGAAGAAGCAACCAAGTTTCGCAATGTGGAGCATATTGCGTCGCTAACAGCACAGAGTAAGGGATTCATCTGCAATGACTGCGCAAACAGTTGTGAAATTCAAGAGATCTTTATCGATGGAACTTTATGCGCTAGGTGGGGTTCCAGATGTGGAAAATGGGACGATTTAACAGTACCTCGAAAGCCCAGACGGCACAAGCAAAAACTGGAATTAACTGTAGAAGATCATATTGTAGAACCGATAGGCGACAGAAAATTGAAATCGAGGACAGGTAGCTCGGAATCTGGTACACAATGATGCTCTGCTAGTTTAGCGTAGATTTTGCACAATGGCCTGTTGGGGGAAAATCATGCTTAGAATAGTTCATGCAGGAGACATACATGCAGGAAGACCTCTTTCGCTTGAATTGGATAGGGAACGCGGATATGTACGGCGTCGAGAAATTGAAATCAGTTTATGGCGGATCGTGGAATTTGCAAAAGAAGAAAATGCTCAAATAATTCTTCTTTCTGGAGACTTATTTGAGCATATTTATACCCGTCAGTCATGGGTTAAAGATGTCTCTTTGCTGTTGGGGACCGTTCCAGGGATTCGTATTTTCATTTCTCCTGGGAACCATGATCCAATGCTTCCCGATTCTTTATACAGGTCAGTGCAATGGCCTGATAACGTTACTATATTCGCTTCTGATAATTTCGCAAAAGTATCCCTGGAAGATATTGGAGTGGATGTATACGGATTAGGATGGGTTTCTTTCACAGAGCGGAGGCGACTCGTCCAGGGATTCAAACCTGAAAGGGCTGACCGCTTTAATATAGTATTGCTTCACGGTGATCTGTCTGAAACCTCAACGTATTTACCAATATCTCCTCGGGACATTGAAATGTCAGGTGCAGACTATTTTGCTTTAGGGCATTACCATGCTCCAACAGTTAGGGACATAGGGAGAACAAAGGTGATATACCCAGGTTGCCCAGAACCGTTGGACTTTGGTGATAAGGGAGAAAGGGGTATTTACTTTGTAACTGCAGAACCTGTAGATTGGGAAGAAGATTTTGTGGTGACCGCGGAGTTTGTACCTATGGCGTCCAGGATGGTTAGGGAAGAAGAACTAGATGTGACAGGTATAGATACAGGCGAAAAAATAAGGAACGCAATTTTGTCTGTTGCGAGTCCTGATATTCGGAAAAGGGATATGTGGCAGTTGAGCCTTACAGGCAGATTGGATCCAGATTTACCTTTGGAGTTAGATGTCTTGGAGCAAGAACTCAGGGACAATTTCTTCCATCTCAGGCTACTGCCTAAATTTGTGCCAGACTACGATTTGGATCCCTTGTTGGATCCTTCCAATAAAAGCTTGGAGGCCAGGTTTGTTCGAACCCTTAAGGAACTTGAGAGACAAGCTCTTAAAGATGGGGATGATAGGGCAGCTAAGGTGGCGAATCTCGCCATGTACTACGGACTGGATGCCTTACGTCAAGGTGAGATCATTGCGAGGAGGAGAATGACTTAGTTGAAGTTAGTGAGTCTTTGGCCCATCGCGTTTGGGAAATTTCACGCTCAGGAACCTATCGTGCTTGAAGATGGCCTGAATATAATTTTGGGAGATAACGAAAGCGGCAAGAGCACGCTTGGGGCGTTCATATCAGGCATGCTGTACGGTTTTAAGAAAGAAGGTAGGACTCGAATATCCAGAACGCCTGAACATGAAAAGTACCGACCATGGTCAGGTGATGAGTATAGGGGTACCATCGTATACGAGCATGAAGGACGAATTTATCGGGTGGAAAGATGGTTTGATCCAGATATCGTGAAAATCTACGATGAGATTACCGGGGAAGACATTACTGGTGAGTTCGCCCAGGATTCCCGAAAAGAATGTAATTTTGCCGAACTTCATTTGGGCCTTTCGGCTAAGGAGTTTAGGAACACTATTTGGATTGGGCAACTCCAAAGCGCTCAGGATAGCGATCTAGGCCTTGAAATCCAAGGTAAACTGGAGAACATCCTGCAAGGGGGAGCCGAAGATCTTTCGTTTGCAAAAGCCCTTTCAGTACTGAATGTGGAGCGATCTAAGATACAAACACCTCGCAGCACAAAGGGTAAATTAGATTTGATCCAAGAGAAAATAGGGGAGTTGGAGATCGAACTTAAAGAAGCCAGAGAAAGAGAAGCTGGAATAAGAAAAGCTCTGGTTGATTTGCGAAACATGCAGCTTGAAGAAGATGAGATAGCTAGAAGGTGTAGAGAAGCTGAGATTAAGGTGGAGCAGATACGTGGATTAATGTTGCATAGAGTCGTTTCTTCAGCCCGTGAATTAGAATACAAGGTGAATGCTCAACGGGATATTCTCGAAAAGCTAAATTGGGCCCAAGACTTACCCGCAGGAATTGAAACTAGGATGGAAAGACTGATCCAGGAAAAGGAGAACCTTGCGGCGCGGATGAACGAGATAAAAGAGGAAAAGGACAAACTTTTCTACAAAAAGCAAGATCTTCTACAAAGATTAGAGAAACATCGATCACTGCTCAATACTGGATTGGATGAGGTAAAAGTTTCTGGGCTTCATTCTAGGTATCTTGCGTGCAAGGCAAGCGCCACGAGGGCAGAGAGACACGCAAATGATGCTCGAAGGCAATTGTTAGCATTAGAGGCAAAAAAGGACGAATTAGGTTTTCCCCATTCTTACGCTGGGGATGCTTTGCTTTCTAAGGCGGAAGAGCTTAGAGAAATTGCGATCTTAGCCGAAAGAGAAAAAACCAGGTGCGATATGGAGATAGAAAAAGCCAGAGCTGCCTTAGATTACGTGGATTCCTCCAAAAGCACGTCTTGGATATATGCGCTCTCCTTGGCCGTTTTGGGATTAGCTATCGCTTTTACTGTTATGGGCTTGCCACTTGCTTTTCCAGCGTTTGGTCTCTCGGTAGTGGTTTTTGGAATAGGGTCATATAGACAGATGAAGGTTCAAAACGCTAGAAATAGGCGTGAGGCGGAGTTAGATGAAAAGATAGAACAAGGTGAAGAACAGGCCAGGCGGGTTATGGAAGCCCGATTAGCCCTGAACGAGTTTCTAGCATTGCAGGATGTAGGATCTGTAGAAGAACTAAGAGTTCGAGTTAGGGAAGTGTCTGCTTTTTATGAAAAGTTAAACAATGCCCGGGAACAATATGAACTTGCTCGCAGATATTGGTTTGAGTGTTCTCAGGAACTTTCCTCTGTAGAAAAGGAATTGACTTCAATATTGGTAAACTCAGGTTGCTTAGNNGCGCGCCTGAACGATTTAGAGGCAACTTTAACTCAGTTGCAGATGAAGTTAGAAAATTTGGCGCTTGAACAAGATAAAATCTTTCAGGCAGCAGGTGTTACGTCTGAGGATGAGTTCACCGAAAAGGTTGCGTCTTACCACCTATATGTCAAGACTAAAGAAGAACTTTCTCATCTTACACAGAGACTCGCGGCGATCTTGTCAGGTAGAGATCTTCATGATCTAGAGAAAGAACTGGCAGATATTGAAGGCAGGATAGGTCCAGTGTCTGACCTTGATGCTCTAATAGATGGCAGTTTAGTCTTTGTAGGTGAGCACAGCATCACTGAAAAAGATTATCAGGAGGCCCTTAAACATGCCGATGAACTTAAGGCTCAACTGAGCAATATTAGGGCTGACTTGGCATCTAAAGAAAAAGAGGTATACCTAAGACAGAGAGAGGGAAGACCTGTATACGCCATTGAAGAAGAGTTGTCTGCACAGAGGCGAAAAGAGCTGGAGTTGGCCGAAGATAGAGACGCATTGGAACTTGCTCTTTCAACTCTTGAAAATCTTTCTAGAAACCTGCGGAGAGAGTTTGCACCTGTGCTAAAAGATCGAGTTGGAGGGATTTTGAGCGAAATAACTGGTGGCAAGTATTTTGATGTAAGGATATCTCCAGATTTGGAGATGAGCGTTATACATCCTGGAGATGAAAGGCAAGTTCCCATTGTAGCTTTNNCAAAGACTTGAAGGGGTTTTGGGGATCGTCTCAGACTTGGCGAAGCGCTATCAAGTTCTTCTTTTCTCATGCCACGGGCGGGAAGCAGTTCAAGCGCAGAAAATGGGTATCCCATGCAATATAATTAGATTAAGTTAGATGGGTGAGTTTACAGAACCTATTTTCGAGGTGTAAGCACAAATCTCCACAAGAAATCTTTTGCCTCATCTGCGTAGTCTATTCCTATTCTTGGTGTTTTCTCAATCTCGAACTGGTTCCTTATTATTCCCAAATCAGGTGGAGTGGCTATGTACAGATCGCCGGTTACAAGGTCAGCTTGGTTTTGTTCTCTCCCTATGGCCATGGCCTGACATAACCTAGCGGGGCCAGAAGCTAGAGGAAGTTTACCTTTCCTTCTTTCGAGCATAATGTCTTCACCTAGCAATGGCTCTATCGATCTTATAAGGATTGCGTGGGGTAATCCTTCAGCCCCTACTACTACATTAAAGCAATAATGCATTCCGTATATAAAGTACACATAAGCGGTACCAGGTTGGCCATACATGGCTTCGTTTCTTCTCGTTCTCCGAAAGTTGTAAGCATGGCTTGCCTTATCTTCGGGTCCTACATATGCTTCTGTTTCCGTTATTAGACCTGCAGTTACTCCCTGGTTTGTTTCGTGGACTAGCATAAGACCCAAAAGGTCTGGAGCCACTTCTAAGGCGCTGCGTTCATAGAACTGCCGGGGAACCCTCTTCGTTCCTTTCAGGCCTTTTGACTTCAAAGGGTCAATGATCGAAATTAAACTTTGGTCATTCTCTTTTTGGTGCGGTTTCCGGTTTTCCATAGTGAGTATATTATAACTTGATAGATTATGATGTAATATAACGGGAAGAAAAAATATGGGCTCTTTGAGAGAAAGTTTTTCGCTAGATTGAGAAGGACTGGTGGTGAGTTTTATGAAACCGATCCCTATAGGGACCGTAGGCAGTAAAACGGTGTGGGTTACTCGAGCGGATTTGGCTTCTTCTACTGGCAGCGGGGGAGTAGATGTGTTTTCTACCCCATGTTTGGTACTGCTTATGGAAGAAGCTGCAGTAGAAGCCTTGGAGGAGTTTCTGGAAGAAGGAGAAACTACGGTAGGGACTCGTATCTGCATCGATCATATGGCTCCTACGCCTCCTGGACTTAAGGTAACTGCCGAGGCTGAAGTCATGGCAGTGGATGGAAAAAAGATTACATTAAAGGTAAAAGCCTTCGATGATGTGGAGACAGTTGGCGAAGGCATCCACGAACGATTCTTAGTCCTCACAGAAAAATTTACTACTAAAGCGTACGAAAAATTAGATATCCACAAGGAATAATATATGTGGTGTAGAATACAAAGATTGTACCTACATGTAGTGGAAACAAATGTTTGATAGCCTGTAAATTAATTCTTGGAAGAGGTGCGATTGTAGTTGAAGTGTCCTTTTTGCGGGTATCTAGATTCGAAAGTAATTGAGTCGCGGGCCACTGAAGAAATGACTGCAGTAAGGAGAAGAAGGGAATGTCTCTCTTGTGGCCAACGCTTTACTACCTATGAAAGGATCGAAGAGCACCCTATTTTGGTTATCAAAAAGGACGGAAGTAGGGAGGCTTTCTCCAGAAACAAAATACTGACCGGTATTTTGAAAGCATGCGAAAAGCGACCTACACCCCTTGATGTTCTGGAACAACTCACTTTTGATATTGAAAGGCAGATTCGGCAAACTGGACGGGGAGAAGTTACCTCTAAGGAAATTGGTGAGATGGTGATGGAAAGGTTGAAAGACATAGATGATGTGGCTTATGTGAGATTCGCATCGGTCTACAGGGATTTTAGAGATGTGGATGGATTTAAAGAAGAAGTGGAGCGGATATTAGCAGAAAAAGACAGAAAGCAGGAATAATAACAATAAGAGGAGAGTCAGTTAGGCAACATTACTTACGTGTAGATTGTAGGTCATAGTATTAGGAGGATAAGAGATGCCCGAAAATGTTGAAACTGAATGCAATGA
>MTKW01001739.1_pt1 | contig 11153 bp, 10 predicted proteins | sample 1042761 | NCBI WGS metagenome assembly MTKW01 (sample SAMN06205366, study PRJNA360243) | anaerobic digester metagenome | biome: Wastewater treatment plant; feature: Anaerobic digester sludge; material: sludge; isolation source: anaerobic digester fed with sludge from wastewater treatment plant ...
CCGAGATTATGGTATGGCAGCATCTCCATTTTCTTCCATGTCATGTGTTGGTAAACAAACCGTGCAGTGTGCCTTATGTTTTCCTCGCTATCGTTGACGTCTTTGATAAGGGGAACGCGGATGACCGTCTCAATCCCCGTAGCGCCAATGCGCCTGATGTTATCGAGAATAACGCTGTTTTCCACTCCCGTAAGCCGCTTATGTTCAAGGCAGTCCATATGCTTAATGTCAGCAAATATAAAGTCCAGCTTTGCCACTATATCTGCCACCTCTTCCCAACTGAAAAAGCAGGAAGTCTCTACCGCCTGGGAAATGCCGAAGTGTGAAAGGGCGTTTACTAAGAGGCGCAACGACTCGGGAGAAAAGAATGGTTCACCCCCAGACCACGTAACGCCCCCGCCTGAAGCTCTATAGAAAATAAAATAGCGCTTAAGTTCTCGAACAATTTCTTCCACCGTCATAAAACGACCCATTATCTCGCGCATCCCCGAAGGCAGCATGCTTTCCTTGGGAACTGGTGTCCATGTCTCGGGATTGCAACACCAAAGGCACCGCAAAGGACATCCACTTAGGAAAACAGTGGAGCGGATCCCTTCTCCGTCGTTCACGGTAAAATGAAGTATCTGCGATACACAGATTTTCTTGTCTTTCATCTTAAAGGTTAATAGGAGCCATGCTCCGTTCGGGCTATGATGGCATCCTGCATCTCTCGAGAGAGATTGACAAACTGGGTGCTGTACCCTGCTACTCGAACGAGAAGATCTCGATACTGTTCCGGATGAGCCTGCGCCTTCCTCAACACCTCCGTGGAGACGGTATTAAACTGAACATGAAAAGCACCAAGGGAAAAGTATGCCTGGATCATGGCCGCTAAATTTCTGCGTCCCCTTGGGGTGTCGACCAACGATTTATTAAGCCTGAGGTTAAGTAGAGTTCCGCCGCTATGAAGATCGTGGTTCACTTTTGCAGCAGAGCGCATAACTGCAAGGGGCGTGGACACATCGCTTCCNNGCAAAAGGAGAGACCCCCTCCGAGAGAGGCTCCCTTGCCCTTCTGCCGCATGGAAGGGCCCCCACTATTTTACCTGTGGGAACGTAGTTTGATATGCCCATAAAGGCAGTATTGAAGGGCGAACCAAAGACGTCTTTGTATTTTCGCGTCTCCTTAAAATAAAAGTCAGAAATTTCCCTAGCTAAAGAATCCACATAATCATCGTCATTTCCATACTTGGGGACGCCAAGAGCCTGATTGCGCAATTCCTCGAAACCCTCCCAATTTTTATCTAGGGCAAGGTTGAGCTCTCCCAGAGATGTAATTTTGTCCTCAAAGACAAGTTTCTTTATCGCAGCCAGAGAATTGGCCACTACCCCAAGGCCGATCCCGGTTAACACGGGCCCCATGTTATAATTTGCCCCACCCTTACTGAGATCTGCCCCCTTTTTCAGACATCCATCTACGCAGGCAGACAAAAAGGGGCGCGGGACCATTTCCATATGAATTTTTTGGGCTACGACCGTTCCTATCACGGCATGTTCTATTAGATTAGAAAGTTGTCTAAAAAAGGCTTCCTTCACTTCCTCAAAATGGGCAAACTCCTCTATAGGTTTTTCCGGTAACCCCATAGGTTTACCCGACAGACGACTCTTCCCTTGATTTAATGCATACTCTAAGGCTGCTCCAAAGTTGACGTTAACGGCGGAAGTCCATTCTCCCGTCTTTCTGAAATGGGGAACGACACAACCACAATTGCTCCAATCCCTTGCATCTTCGGGATCGTACCCCATCTGAAGTAACATTTCATATCCTGCCCTATCGCTATGGATGGCGGGAAATCCCAACCCCTTGCTCACGAGTTCGGCCACGGCCATGAGGAATTCATCTGGGGAATCGGGATGAATTCGTACGCTCAAGCCCGGCTGATGGGTCCTGACGCTCTCCGTGGCTTTCAGGCAAATATAAGATAACTCATTGGTGCCGTCGCTTCCGTCTCGTTTTCGGCCACCCACGGTTAGATTTTGAAACTGGTTATATCCGGCGAAGTAATTGGCCGTGTTAGAGGAGATGGTCCACACCCACTCTGAAAGTTTAAGCCAGAGGCATTCCACGAGCTCTTGCGTCTTTTTGCGATCCAAACGGCCAGCCCTTACATCGGCTTCATAGAAGGGATACATATATTGGTCGAAGCGCCCGAGGTTTAGGGCAAGGGGATTTTCTGAGATGATGCCGCCCAGCTGAACAAACCACACGTACTGACACGCTTCATGAAACGTGCGAGGCGGATCGGCGGGAACGCGACTGCATATGCGAGCAATGGCAAGGAGTTCTTCTTTTCGCCCCTCGTCTTTTTCGGAGGCGGCAAGCGATTTGGCCGCATCCGAATAGCGCTTTGCCAGGCGCATAATTCCATCACATGCAATGATTACCGATTCGTAAAATTCTATCTTCTCGATGTTTGAAATCGAATCTGCCTTTAGAGCCTCACGCCTTATTTTCGCCTCCTCTCGAATTTTTCTAAATCCCTTGGGGAAGAGGACATCCTGGTAGTCAGGAGTAATTTCGCCCACGGCTTGTCTCCACTTTGAATCGTTATCAAGAATTCCCGTGTCGACTAAAAGTTTTGCCGTTTCCCCGGGAATCCGCTTGAGAAAGGCTTCTTCCAGGGAATTTCCCTTCCAGTAGGGCCAAACTTCTTCCCGCAAAAAATTGCGCTGCTCTTCCGTGATGACGTAAGGGTCTTGGGGTCGTTGATCGAAGGCGTCCATCTCTTTATCCACCCACATCCAGGAAAACTCGGGTGTCAAGATGGCGGTACGACGAAATTCTCCCGCCGTTCCAACTATGAGCTCGTCAGGGAAAATCAATGCAGGAAGTTGATCGCAGGCTTCTGCAAAGGCCTTTGCCCGGCGAATACAGATGGGCTCTCCTTCCGTCTCCTTGTGGGACTTTGTCCAAATTTCAGCTCTGAGGCAGCTGATAGAGGGCTTATTGTTCAAATACTCCTGCCGAATCCTTTCCGTTCTTTCACTAATACTCACATCTTTCCCTCCCTGCTTTAAGTGCTATTCCGGGTAAAACATTACGTTGCAAAATCGCGCTACGCCATCACCTGAATTATGGTAGGAATGGGCGCGATCCGCGCGGAACTTGATGGCCTCCCCCGCCTTCAGGACATACTCTTCTGATCCTGCCATAATAGTAACCTCTCCCTCAAAGACCAGAACATATTCCACAGTTCGCGTGTTGTGGGCTTCGGAAGAAGAATAAGCTCCTTTCTCGAGGACAATGGCCAAAATCTCAGATCTAGTCTCCCCATCAAAAGGAAAAACAGGATATACCCGAAATAGTCCGTTATCACTGACGATGGGAGAAATATTCTCTTTTGAGATGACCACCGTTTCTGACCTAGGAACCTCGGTAAGATCCGTGAGCGATACTCGCAGTCCATTTGCTATTTTCCAGACTGTCTGAAGAGTGGGGTTTGATTCTCCGCGCTCGATTTGACCCAACATGCTCTTGCTCACGCCTGTCAGTTCCGATACCTTATCGAGGCTGAGCCTGCGCTCCTCTCTAATTCTTCGGAGATTAGAAGCCAAAATCAGTTGCATATTTTCCATCGACAACTCCCCTCATTCTGTTTATTATAACGATCAATATGTGCGTTATAACGGTTTATTAACCATACCACTCTATTGGTGTTTTAGTCAACCTAGACTCGTTCGTTATCGTAAATAATACCGATGCGTCATTGTGGCATGTTATAATATCTTAGTAGCAGATGAATTAATAATTTATAAAGGGGGATTGAGCCATGAAATCAATGAAAAGGGCAGTCTTTCTCCTTTTCTTGATAACTGCCTCGATGCTGTTTGTAAATTCTGCCTTCGCTGCCATGGGTGAAATACAAAGTTTTACTTTCAAAGGCACCGAAACGGACCTTCTGGGGACGAAGGAGACCTTGAAACCGGACGGCAAACCTGATGCTCATTTCATTGTTTCCATTAAAGGCGCCGGAGCTGTCACGGGGGTGGAGCTTAAAGCTCTAGGAACGGATAGGGCGTGGGACACGATTCCCGGCAACGAGAAATGGGGAATGATCGTACAAGACGGCAAGGGAGAGGATTTAACAACTGCCTCGGGGTCTTTTTCGACCAAACCATTTCTCGCCCTAATTACCCTTCATCTTTACGTTGCCGACGACGGTACTGCCTTTTCGGAAACACGGGAATATGAGGTCACCGTTTCATTCATGGACGGGAGCACCGCAACGGCGAAGACAACAGTCCCGGGGATGCCCGATATCTTTAAGCCCAAAGAAGCTGAAAAGGTCGAATTGCCCGAGTCCGAAGAACTATCGGCGGTCTTATTGGGAATTGGAGACAAAGACGTCGTAGGAAAGTCAGAGAAGATCAAAGGAGACGGCGTAAGAGACGCTCACTTTAAAATCCGATTTAACACCGTATCCGTAGTTGAAGAAATTTCGATAAGAAACGTGGATGGCACATCTTCTGCCTGGGATACCGTCCCCGGCAATGGAATATGGGCCATAGCGGTGTACACCGACGGCAAGCTGCGAAACAGGGAGGACGGAAGCGTAAAATTTGCCGTAGAGGGCGATACGACCTTGGACCTTTGGGTTGCCGACAACGGCTCCATTGCAGCCGGCGCTACGCGATATGAAGTGATCGTTAAGTTCAATGACGGCACGGTCTTGCGCAAAGTAGCAGAGCGTCAGGAAGTTGCAAAAACGGCCGTCGACAAAGGCATCCTCTCTGCTGTTTTGATTGAGCCTACAAGAGGAGATCTGACCTCAAGAAGCGAGGCACTAAAGGGCGACGGAAAGCCCGACTGGAAGATCGCCCTTGAACTGGTAGCCGAGGGAAAGATCATCAACTTCATCGTCCGCGGCGATGATGGAGCCTCGGAATGGGATACGATACCAGGAAACGGGAAATGGCTGGTGGCGGTGACGGATTCCTCCGGAAACGTCTTAAACGAAAGCAATGGCTCAGTTTCTTTAGATGTGTCCGGGAAGAAGGACTTCAACCTATGGCTCACCGATAACGGCACCATCACAGAAGGTGACGTGAAATATAAAGTCCTTGTAGTAATGAGCGACGGAAGCATCCTGGAAAAGGATGTTGTCCGCGTCATTGAAGGAGAGCAAGCTTCAAAAACTACTGCTCCTTCTGCCACTGCTCAGGTTTCAGACAAAATTCGGGCAACTTATGTCGGTAAGGGCCCGATGAACTACCTGAAAAAGGGCGAGGTTTCATCTCTTCTTGCTACGCCCGACGCAAATCCCGACGCTCACGTGCTGCTCAAGCTCATTAATACCAAAGGGACCATAGAAAGCATAACCATTAAGGCAAAAGACAGCAAAAGCGGAACCTGGGATACCATTCCGGGAAACGGCATATGGAATATAGTAGTTACCCGCGCGGCGTCTGGGGGAATACTGTCTAATACGGACGGGTCTTTCAATATGGAGGTCGAAGGAGACACGGAACTGCACCTCTGGCTGGCTGACAACGGCAATTTCGGCGCCGCACCAGAGAAGTTCGATGTTTATATTGCCTTTGAAGACGGGCGCTTGCTGAAAAACACCATAAAAAAGTAACCGCACAATTTATATGAAAGGGTCGCTATGCACATGAGCGACCCTTTTTTTTAATTTACGTTAAGCTATCTCGAAAAATCCGCGTTCAAGACATTAAAGCTCTAGCTCCAAGTCGATGAAGCTTACCAGCAATTTTACTGCGCCTTCCACGTCGTTTAAGCTTACCGTTTCGCTTGGCGAATGGACGTATCTCGTAGGTATAGAAAGCGTCGCCGAAGGAATGCCTTCCTTTGTCCTTTGAAGGACGGCAGCGTTAGTGCCGCCAAAGGTCAAAACTTCCTTTTGGTAAGGTACGCCTGCCTTTTGTGCTGCCTGCTCCAGCAGTTCGACGACCTTCCTGTGGCTTATCGAGGCTCGATCTTTGATCTTTATTGCAGGGCCTTTGCCCAAAGCCATGGCATGTCTTTTAAGCCCTTTGGGATAGTCTGCCGAGTCAGTCACGTCTACGGCAACGCAAAGCAGGGGAGAAAAATCGTATGCGGCCACTGATGCTCCAACAAGCCCAATTTCTTCCTGAACGGAAAAAGACCCTATAACCGTGTGCCTGGGGTCTTTTAAATTCTTGAAGACTTCAACTAAAACGGCACAGCCGATCCTGTCGTCCATGGATTTGGAAACAAGATATTTGCCGTTTTCGTAAAAATATGAATCATAGACGCCAAAGGTGCCTATGGGGACTATGCTTTCCGCTTCCTTTCGGTCACAGGCGCCGATGTCCACAAAAAGGTGATCGAAGGTCAGGTTCGATAAATTTTTCTTTTGCTCCTCGGGCGTTTCACCTTCGTAGTAAACTACGCCCGTGGCCTTGGGGAATCTGACCCTGTGGCCCACGTAGGTATAAGGAGAAACTCCGCCAACCGGTTCTATCCTCAGGAACCCTTTATCGTCGATGTTTGTGACTACAAGTCCGATTTCGTCTATATGGGCATCGAGCAGCACCTTTTTGTCACTTTTGCCTTTTTTCCAAACCAGCAAATTGCCCAAGGGGTCAAATCTATGGCCGTCTATGTGGCCTTCAAGGTGTTTTAAAACGACTTTTTGAACTTCCTCTTCCCTGCCGCTTGGACCGTAACTTTCGGTGAGTTCCTTTATCAGATCAATCATCTTGCAAAACCCTCTCCTTCTTCTAAGATCTTGCCCACCAGTGAAACCGTGTTTTTAAAATCATCCACGTCGATTACAGATAGGGGACTGTGAATGTAGCGAGCCGGAACGGAAATTACGCCGGCAGGCACTCCCCCGCCAGTCTTAGCGAGGCGCGCAGCGTCGGTCCCTCCTGCGGTCCTCCTTTTCGGCTGGTGTTTGATGTCGTATTTTTGAGCAACCTGCAGTATTGATTCGTAAATCTTTTTATTTACTACGTATCCTCTGTGCATGAAGGTGATGGCCGGACCGTCTCCCAGGTGAGTCGCCCACTGATGTTCGGGAAGCCCGGGATCGTCTCCTGCGGTCGTTCCCTCGATCACCAGGGCCAGGTTGGGTTGAAGCTGTTCAAATAACACCGCGCTTCCCCGCAGGCCTGTTTCTTCCTGCACCAAAAAGGCGAAGTAAAGATCGTCTTCGAAACGTTCACTTCTTTCTATTATCTCCATAAGTACTGCGCATCCTGCCCTGTCGTCGAAGGCCTTTCCGGTTGCGCGTGAATTTTCACACCTGAAGTCCGTCGCAAAGGAGACGTAATCGCCAATCTCTACTTTTTGGGTGGCCTCGTCTTTTGAACTTGCGCCGATATTTATGCGGAGATTTTCGTATTTAGGTGACTCCAGGATCTCGTTTCTCTTTTGAAGGTGTATGGCCTTGTAGCCAATGACGCCGGGCACTTCTCCCTTGATCCTGACGTGTTTTCCCACGATGACCCTGGGATCGACGCCCCCTACTGGAGCAAAGGACAAAGTCCCGTCGTCTTCGACGTTTGTCACCATGAAGCCAACCTCGTCCATGTGTGCAGCTAAGACGAACTTTCTGTTTGACTTAGTCCCTTTTTTGAAAGCAATTAAGTTGCCCAGCACATCCACCTTGACACTATCGACCTTGCTTTCTATTTTTTCTTTTATGAAATCCCTGACGCGCCCCTCGTCTCCCGAGACGCCGTCAAGCTCTGTCAATTCCTTCAGGTACAACGCCTTCACCTCTTTCCTTACACGCCTTATATGGTGCTTGCCAAGGCAATAAGTCTTGCCGTTTCTTCTATGTCACGGGGGTCTGCTACTTCAACGGGCGTGTGCATGTACATGAGCGGTATGGAAACGAGCGCCGTTTTGATGCCGGACCCGGTAATTTGCACTTCGTCCGTGTCCGTACCGGACCTTCCCGGCGTGGGTTCAAGCTGTACTTTTACGCCGTTACGCTTCGCCACATCTGAAAGGGCCTTGTAAAACTCCCTGTTTATGACGGGACCAACGGCTAAGGCTGGACCCTCAGAAATCTTTATTTGGGGAAATTGAGGGATCTTTTCATTGCCGTGAGTCACGTCTACCACTATGGCCTCATCCAGTCCCAGCTCGTAAGCCACGGAAACCGCTCCGGGACCTGCGATCTCCTCCTGGCTTGAAAATATGAAGTAAACGTCCGCCCTGTTTTTTATAGCCTGAAGATTTTGAGCCGCCAAGATCAAGGCGGCACAGCTTGCCCTGTTGTCCAGGGCTTTGCCGGAGACTTTGCTTCCAAGCTCAGTACATTCTCCTTCGATTACGCAAATATCTCCCACGCTCACATGTTCTCCCAAGGATGAACATGAAACATCTACGAAAATATCATCGAAGCTGGGGACTTTCCCTCTTTGGTCCTCCTTTTGAAGGTGCGGGGGAAGAAAGCCAACGACGCCTGAAACAACGCCTTGCTTCGTAAATATCTTTATCCGCTGGGACAAAACGACTTTGGGATCGACACCGCCGATGGGCTCAAGCCTTATAAAACCTCTTTCTTCTACTTTGGCGACGACAAAACCTAACTCATCGACGTGTGCGAATATCCCGAGTTTTTTTGTGCCCTCGCCGCGTTTTAGAGCTATTAAGGTATTAAGCCTGCTTGTTTTTAAAACGTCCGCGTAAGGTTTTATTTTTTCTTCGATGAGCTTTAGCGCCTCATCTTCGTACCCTGAGGGTCCGTCCACGCCTGAAAGACATTTAAGCAAAGAAACCGTCTCCAATGACATCACCCCTTTAAATGAGCTTAACAGATTCTGCTTTATTTTTGAACAGGCTCATATCAAGTATAATCAGTATCAGCTACAAAAGGGGGATGTGAGAGCAGATGATAAAAATTGCTGCCTCCTGTGGGATAAAAATCTATGCTCCGCGTCAAAGCAGGGTGTCTTTTTTCAACAGTCCTTACTTGGCGCATTTCGAGCATCGAGCTGTTGANNATTTACCCTCTTTCTTCAAAAGCGCCTTCTCCAGTAGAGGGTAGGGTTAGATATATTTATGAATTTTCCGCTCCGAAGACGAAGCAATTTCAGATGCCTACGAAAGAATATCTGATCGCCATCGAAACACCGATCAGTTCCGAGTATCTCGTTCGCATACTTCACGTTAAACCCAGCGTTATGGTAGGCGATTACGTAAATGTGGGTGAGCCGCTAGGTGAAATGATAAGAAATGGCCACTTTGATACCTGGACGGATCGTCATTTGCACGTGGAAATAAGGCCGTGCGATAATCTGCTCAGGGCAAGAGGCGGCCTTCCAATTCACTTGATATTTGAAGGAAAATCAAACGACACGGATTCAACGTCAAAAAAGACGCGGTGTAGCATGTTTACCCACAACGAACGCACAAAACTATCTGCATTTATGGGAAAGGTTGTGGCCTTAAAACCACGATCCGTCTTAGCGGAAGGCCCAAACACATGCATTGGTCCTTTTGTCGGAATGCCGGTCTTCGTCGGTAATGGAATAGGAATTTTAGACGGAGGCGTGCCGCATTACGGCTTTGGCGGAGTATTATCGCTTGATGAAGTGAAAATCGGCGACCCCGTGTTTCTTGGCGGCGTAAAGATAGGACGTGTGGCAGAAAGGTTCGCCGACGGCTTTTCAAGGTTTGAAGCCCTGTCATTTTCGGTCAAATTGGAAGAACTTTCCATGAAGGGCATTTCAAGCTATATAAGTTTGGACGGCGCCTACAGATGGAAATTCATCCCCCAAGCCGGCAAGGAAATAAACTTAGAAGGCGAAATAGCAATTAATATCTGCCCGCAAGGCCGAGTTCATCTTTGATCGATTCGATCTCTCCTTCCGTAGGCTTTCTCGGATAGTTGTAGATGGGGCCCAGGGGCGATTCGTTATAAAAGGGCCTGTTACACCCGGGACATCCAGAAGTCATGAAGGGCGCGCCGCTATTTACCACAAGTTCTAACGTATTTTCGTCCACGCCAAAGCTGATTGCCCTGCCATTTTCAAACTTCATCTTTTCTGCCCTGACAAAGCCGTTTACGATCAAGTAATGGGCAAGCTGAACCCGCCTGTAAGCGGATACATCGGGGCTAGAGTTTTTGGCCAAAGGCGTCCCCTTTATTGGCGTAAAGGCGAAAAGCCCCACAGTTATACCTTGGTCGTGCAGGACTTGGATAGTACTTACCATCTCCTCTTCGCTTTCGCCCAGGCCGGCTACCAGGTGGGTGGTTGCCTTGTCAACTATCTTTTTTACCTCCTGGAGGGCGTGCAAATGAGTCCGCCAGGAATAAAAAGAATTTGCCCCCTTGCCTTTTATGGCTTCAAAAAGTTCTGGTGTGGCCGCGTCAAGGGCAATCCCGATGCGTTCTGCCCCGGCGTCTGCCANNTTCTTAGCGATTCGATGACTCCCTCAAGCTCGAGCTTTGGCCACTCTACCCTCGAGAGCATCTTTTGGTCCGAAAAACTTTCCCTCGCCTGGGGGCAAAACTTGCAATTGGCCAAACACTTTCCCTCAAAATAAGTGAGAAGATGAGCCGTAGTCGGGGCAACTTGAAGTTTAGCCTTGCAAAAACCCAAAAGGACACCCGTTCCGAGAGCTACTCTTATATACTTAACCATTTTTTATCCTCCAAACCCGAGCGGAACCGCACAACATCCTTCAACGCTTTGCACGATCAGACCAAGGCTCTTTGCGCCTTTGAGCGTTTCCTGTCTTGGCATCACGATCCCGTCAACACCGGCATTAAGGGCTGAAATTTCATACTCGAGCAGACGCGGCCTCATGCAGCCAAGCATTATGGGAATATCGGGCCTTTTAAGCCGGGCGGCAGAAATTAGTTTTCCAACTTCTTCTGCCACAGGAGGGAGGGCCTTTTCAAAGGCGGTACCGGCCGTCGGCACGAGCACTAAAAACACTAATGCGCTTATCGTTTTTGAGCTTGCGATTTCAAGCGCCCTTTCTTCGCCCAATAATTTGCCCCCGTGCAAGCCTATCGTGATGTGGGGCACAACGGATGAAACAGATGTGACCAAGGCATCCAGCGAGCGCTCATAATCCTCGACCCTTTTTTCGATTCCTATTACCTCTTTTATGGACTCGTCAGCTCCTATGAGATCAAAGGATATTACGTCTATGCCCGCCTTGCC
>MTKW01011051.1_pt1 | contig 11153 bp, 11 predicted proteins | sample 1042761 | NCBI WGS metagenome assembly MTKW01 (sample SAMN06205366, study PRJNA360243) | anaerobic digester metagenome | biome: Wastewater treatment plant; feature: Anaerobic digester sludge; material: sludge; isolation source: anaerobic digester fed with sludge from wastewater treatment plant ...
CAGCATGTCGGCGGTATTGTGGAAAATCCCGAGATGTATAAAGAACTGACCGGACGCACCAATTTGATCATGTACGCACGTGTGCAGGGCAATGTACCGAAAGAAAGAATTGACGAAGTATTGAAACTGGTCGGTCTCGAAAAACGTGCCGATGAGAAAGTCAAACGTTACTCACTCGGCATGAAACAGCGAATCAGTCTCGCCCAGGCGCTTTTGCACCGGCCGAAACTGCTCATTTTGGACGAGCCGACTAACGGCCTCGATCCGGCCGGTATCAGAGAACTGCGCGACATTTTAAAATCGCTGGCGCATAACGACGGAATCGGTATTATGGTCAGTTCGCATCAGTTGGCTGAAATGCAGTTGATGTGTGATCGCGTCGCGATCATTTCGAACGGACGTGTTCTCGGCGAATTCAAGATTGAATCCCTGTCCGACGGTTCCCGCGCGAAAAACCATATCCGCTATATCGTTGAAGCGGAAGATCAGGAGAATGCCAAGCAAGTGATCGAAAAAAGCGGACATGAGATGGAGATGTCGGCACCAGGTGTCTTCGATGTAACCTTACCGAAACCCGAATCATCGGTTCTACTCAAAGAACTGGTCTTAGCCGACGTCCGGGTCACCGGTATGACGACGCTTCAAACATCGCTTGAACAAGCATTCCTAGAGATCACGGGAGGAGGGTCGAGCATTGAATAAGCTGTTTGCACTGTATCGCAATGAGATGACCAAGGTCTGGCGCCGACCGGTGCTCTACATCATGGCACTCATCATGCTGGCCTTGATCGTCGGTGTCAGTTTCCTACTCCGTGAAGTCTCACAATTCGCGGCATTCGAGCCGATCTCAGAACTGGAGATCGAAGCCGATATCGCAGGCAATCGTGAACATTACACAAGCGTCTTGCAGAGCACCGATCAAATGCTGAAAGCCGCGGAATCTGCGGGCAGAGAAAACCGGCCGTCGACGCTCTCTCAATACCAGCAGTACGGTCAGGCTAAAGCCGAGCTCGATCGTGTCGACTGGATTGAGTCCCATAAAGAGTTGTATCGCGATCTAGGTCGCATGGGGTCAGGGCTGTTGCGGCCTTACACCGAACTGAAAGCGCGGCAGCACACGTATGAAAGAAAGCCTGCCTCAGTTAGAACGATCGAGGAAACAACCGCCTACCTGATGTTGAAAGCGACCTTGCCGACTTTTGAAGCGCGCTTCGAAAGTGGCACGTTAATCGACCTGATCGAGATGATGAATGAGTTTCGAAACCTAGTTCCGAACGGCACTGACGAGAATAAAGAAATAAATGACAAGGTCGCCGCTTATGAATTGGAACTGGCAAGAAGCGGTGCCTCGGCGACTAAGCTCTTCGCGCTTTCTACAGGCTATCGAAATGCGTTGGAAGAAAAGGCCGGTGCCGTTACAAGTGTCGGAAGCAAACAACATGTCTATCTGCCGTCCGAGCTTACGGATCTGGACAACAACATCCTGATCTATGAGTATCGGGCGACGGCGCCGGGCGGTGATCCGATCGAGAGCGCAACCGCCAACATCTACTACTATGTCCTGGTCTCTTTCGCTGCGTTCATTATCGGCATCCTAGTCATTATCGTAGCCGGCAGCCAGATCTCTTCGGAACGTTCGAGCGGCTCGATCAAATCGTTGATCTTGTCTCCGGTCAAACGCTGGAAAATCGTCACGGCAAAACTGCTCGTTTGCATCACGGTGCTGCTCGCCTTTATCGTGCTCAGTTGGCTCATTTGCATCTTGAGCATGCGCCTGATTCTCGGGCAATCGCTGCAGCCGTATCTGTTTGTCAGACATGGTGAAGTGCATGCATTCGGCGGCTGGCTCTACGGGCTTTTCACGTCGGCGTTGCAAAACATCGGATCGCTCTTTTTCATGCTCTTTGCCTTTATGCTGTCGTCTGTCGGTTTAAGCACGGCGGCTTCCGTCGGCATCAGTATGGGGATCCGGTTCGGTGCGCAACCGCTCGTCTTTTTGCTGACAAGCCTCCTGCCGAACGCGACCTGGATGCGCTTCTTGCCGTTTGAGCATTTCGATCTGCAACACCACATCCTGCCTCTCGACTTCACGAGCGGAGGGATCGATTTGGGTCGCATGTTCGGAGCCAGTCAGATGGATGGCGGCGGATCACCGTTGACCTTCTCGCTCGTTTGGCTTGGCGCCTTGTCCCTGGTCATGCTGGTCTCGTCATACGATACGTTTATGCGAAAGGATCTCTAACGACGCTCCGGCTATTTCGTGTCGCCCACCTGTTTCTTGATGCGCGCGATCTCACGCTTCAGGCCGGCCTTAAAACGCTTTTTCTCAAATGATTTGGGAAAGAACTGCATCTTGTTCGTGCGTTCGGCGTCCAGCACCATCGCAAGCTCCTCAGCCGACAATCGCCGATTGTTTCGCATCAGATAATTGTCGGTGCCGGGTGCTTCATAATAAAAGCGGTAGATCGCCCCGTACGCATCGCCGAGTCCCATCAGATGACCGAACTCATGAGCGGCAACCGACTCGACCTGCCAGACATGCGGGTATGGCGCCATCGTCATGATACCGCGCTCTTTGCGCGTCCAGTTGAGACCGAGCCCCTCGATCTGAAACACCCGGAAAAAGCCCCAGGCGCGACGCCACAAAGGCGATCCGACACGGGACGGCAAAAGCGTCGTCCGCGACAAACGGATGTGTATCGGCTTAGCGGCCGGTTTCACCGTTTCGCCATACGTCATTCCGTGTACCGAATGACGGTAGATCTTCACTTCTACCTGCAGCGGTCTCGTGACATCCGGCCGATTTTTCTTCGGCAGATTCCGGCTGTCGGCGAAACGATCGAGCGCTCGTTGAAGCCGCTCGTCCACCTCAAAGCTGGTCGTCCATTTGCGCCTTATGCCCGCTTCGATCAGGTCGGCATAGGCGATTTGACTGGCCGGATGCAAGTTGAAACAAGAAGCGCCATAGCGAAACGTCGCTTCTATCGTCAATGTCTGCTTATCGAGGGTAATTCGAACCGGCTCACGAGGTGAGCGTGTCATCGTCATGTTTTCTTTCGACTTTCAGATCGAGCGTTGCTTTTCTAAACTGACCGGTCGCCGTATTCTCAAGATCGGGCATCGGAGTGACACGATCTTCTTCAATCGCTTCGAGCTCAGAAATATCAACCGCGTGATCATTCTCGTCGGTTGACACGTCATCTTCTAACTCCTCAGTCGCCGGAGCATCAGCCAAGTCTAGACCGTCCGGATCGATCGGAGGCAGCGATAAGGTTACCGGTCTGACACCGGCTTCTTCCGCCGACAGCACTTCCGGTTCGCTGAATCGTTCTCCCCTGGCGAGCGGCCTGTCTTCCCTGATACGTGTTTTCAAGAAACGTCTCAGCGCGTCTTGCAACCAGCGGTGGTGGATCCGGATCAAGGAGCGGTCGAGTGGATAAAACAACCGTCCGAACTGCGTATCGAGCAGCATCGGGGATAAACTTCCTTCAGCGATCTTACCCAGATAATTGACGACACCGGCTGCTGCCGACGTCAACTCGGACTTGTCCTGGCTGTCGGTGATAAACAAGAGATAGTTGCGGCTGGCTGTACGGCGTTTTTTTGTTCGCGTGATCGTCGTCATACAGTCACGAATGACCCCGTCGACGATCAAGACGTTCATGATCGGTTTATAACTCAAAAAAAACTGGTCAACCATCGGTCTTCTGCCGGACGCCTTCCTCAGTCGAGTCTTGGTGTACACAATTCCGTGCCGCCAGCGCGCCGTCTCCTCATAGCCGCGACCGGCAAGGATATGGGACATCTGCACGATCGGCTCTTCCCATTGACGAAGCTTGTCGGCTTCGGCTTTGGACAGATGAAAGCGACGGATCTTTTCAAGTCGCTTCAGACTGTCCGGTTTGACCGGATCGAAACGCTCCAGATAATAGTTGGAAAAGATGCTGTTGATGAAGACGATGAAAAGCACGGCCAGCACGCCGGCACTCAAATAAAGCAGCCAGCGGAGCCAGACGAGGTCGGCCAGATCAGGGGTATCGGCTACTCTTTTCCAGACAAAATAAAGTCCTGTGGCAAAGATCAGGATCAAGATGAAATGCGATATGAAATCTTTTATCCAACCGCGTCCGCGCACGTAAATGTCCTTTTCAGGTACTCATTTTAGCATGGAGTGCAGCGATCGCGAAATAAAGCGCCGCACCATGTGATGCGGCGCCAAAACAGCATATTCCACGATCGTTTTTAGGTGATTCACTCCGCTCTCAGTTCGAGTGTCAAGGTCACCGTTTCATTGTCGCGGATCACTTCGACCTCGACCTTGCTGCCGAGTGCTGCCTGATCTCTTTCTCTTCTCAGTTCATCGATGGTCGCGACTTTGCGACCATTGAACTTGACGATCGTATCGCCAGGTCTGATGCCGGATTCGGCCGCTGCGCTCCGCGGTGTGACTTCTCGCACCAAAACGCCCGGGATCAGGTCTTTTTGCATGTCGGCCATATCTTCTGTGATCGTCACGATGCTGACACCGATCATCGCGCGGGTCACCTTGCCCTCGCGAATCAACACTTCAATGATCGGCTTCGCTTCATCTATCGGAATCGCAAAGTTCAAGCCTTCAAAGGTGCTGATGTCAAACGGATTTGCCATCGGACCGCCACCGGCGGTCGCGATCTTCAGCGTGTTGATACCGACGACTTCACCGAACGAATTGATCAGGACGCCGCCCGAGTTTCCTTTGTTGATCGTCGCGTCGGTCTGGATCAGAGGCAGGCTGAAATCGGACACCTGTCGATCGAGCGCGGAAATAATGCCAGCCGTGACGGTTCCGCTCAAGCGGCCGGTCGGATTGCCGATGGCGACAGCCAACTCGCCGACTTCAAGTGTATCTGAATCGCCGAGTATAACGGTCGGCAGGCCGGTTTCCTCTATCTTCAAGACAGCGAGATCGGTCTGCGTGTCCTCGCCTACGATCGTTGCTTTATAAGAACGACCATCTTCCAAGTTGATCTGTATGCCGGTCGCATTTTTCACGACATGCGCGTTGGTCACGATATAACCGTCTTCAGAGATAATAAATCCTGAACCGGCAGCCTGTCCGCGCATCTCGTCACCGACATAATTGCGTACGGATATATCCGTCGTGATAGCGACGACGGCCGGTTTTACGGTGCGCGCGATCTCCTTGACGGAAAGCGCCGTCTTATCACCGGTGGAAGCGAGTCTGGCCGCTTCTTCAAGCGAGAAATGCTTATTCTGAGACGTTACATCGGCTGACAACCGTTCTATTTTTTCTGAAACGACATCGACAGCCGCGACGGACGTCTGCGGGACTCTCGACTGAGCCGCCGGCAGTGTCAATCTGGCGTTCGCGATCAGCCAGACGGAACCGGCGAGCGCAGAAAACAAGACGGCGATCGCGACAATCGCCGCGAAAACACCGATCGCGCGACGCCCCGGTTGCTCGTTTTGTTCCGGCGGTGTCTCAGGTGTCTCGTACGAATAATAATCATAATCAGACATAGTAAAAACTCCTGTTCATGAATGATCGTTTCACCACGTCAGTCTAAAACCAAATTATGGCTTTATTACTACACATTATTAACATAAAACGAAGCTTTCGTTAAAAAAAGTGCCCTTGTGACCTTTAGAGTCAGCGGCGTCGTCTCACTTCACTGAAAAAGACATTGACGATAAGCAGATCCATCAACTGGCGAAAGCCTTTGATCGCAGCGAGCAACAAGAGTGGGATGGCGACCAGCCCCAAGACGACCAACGCGCCCTCGCCGACCAGCCAAAGTCCGCCGAGGATAATGCCGGCGATCATGCTGAGGAGAGGACCGAGGAAGGAGAACCAGCCGGTCATCAACTCAATACGCAGGTTGATGCGCTCCAGTATCATGTCGGTCAGTACGCCGATATCCGGCTTATACAAAGGCATGACGAGATGGAGCAGCGTGAGAAACGCGAACACGTACTTCAAAATATAGAGCATTAATAAAAGCGGCCGGAGATACGCCGGTATGCGGTAGTAAAAGGCCGAGATAAAAGGCGTTAAAAAAAGCAAGACGACGAACCCGATCGCCGTATAAAGNNACTGCGGCTATGATGAAAGCGATCAGGATATGTATCATCACGTGTCTTCGCGTCTGATACTCCGTATCACTCCAGACGGGTCCGATCAAAAACCCTTCTAAATAATCCATCGATCCTATTTGCCTCCGATATCAGCAATTAGCGCGGTGACATGACGCCACACGGCATCGCTGTTGCGACTACCTTCATAGCGTAACACATCTTCACCGATTTTTAGCTGAACCTGCCAGTGTAATAATCCGTTTCCAGGAATCTCAAAAGCCTCATCCAGCGGCCAATTAGCCACATAAGTGGTCACCGTATCGACATCTTTATCCGTCAGTGCACGGACAAAATTATTATTCCACTGATTGCTGTCCTGATAGATGAAAAGTCTCGTCATCAGATCGATATTGATGTGAATGTAGCCGCGCCGTTTTACAGAAACTTCACCCTCGATATGGATATTGGTCGAAGTAGCCCGGGCGATGATACTGTCTTCTTTTGACATCAATACCTCACCCCCTATATCTCTTCTTGCAGAGATTCAGCCAGCTGCATCAGTTTTTTCATGCGGTGATTCATGCCGGATTTGCCGACCGGTGGCGATACCTGCATGCCGAGTTCGGCGAGCGACATATCCGGGTGCATAAGCCTCGCTCTGGCGGCTGTCTCGAGCGAATCGCTCAAGGTGGAAAGACCGATCTCCCGGTCGATCAGTAAAATCGCCTCGGCCTGTAAAGCGCTGGCGTCCGCCACCCGGCGGGCATTCGCCCGATCGCAGTTGACCTGGCGATTCACCTGATTCAGCACCTCTTTATCGACCTTTAACGAGCTGTAGGTGAGAAACGACCGCATCGTGCCCATCCGAATCAGCATATCGCCGATCGACTGACTGTCTTTTAGATAAAGCCGCACGGCGCGCGGTTCACTCAGCATCAATAAGTCGATGTCGAGCTTTTTAGTCGCCTGGGTGAAGGCAGCAGCGACAATCTGATTCTTGATGCGAAACTCCATGTGTGCCGCCTTCTGTGGATTGGTCATCGAACCGCAGGCGGCAAAGAGCAAGGCGAACGCATCTCCGAGGAGACGCTCATCGTCCGTTCGGAGGCATTTCAACGCCGCTTCCAATAAATAATCGGCTGTCACTTCGACACGATAGGGCGGAGTCTCGCTACGCTCTATCCAACCGGATTCAAACAATCGGGTCTTGAGCCAGGAGGCATAATCCTCGTGTCTCGTCTCCAACAAATAACGGGTGCCGACCACTGTTCCTGAAGCAAATAGAACGAGCGAACGGAGCGCGTCAAGACCGATGTCCGTCTGGCGGAGCACCTCCACGCATTCCGTTCTAAGATCAGCCGAAAAACTCACAATCAGTCCTTTAACAAGTCGCGATGGTCGACGATTACGCGATAGCCAAGCCCGCGGATGTACTCACCCAATGCTTCAGCCAAAGCGACGGAGCGATGACGACCGCCCGTACAGCCGACGCCGATCGACAACCGCACTTTTCCTTCCCTCACGTAGTACGGAAGCACAAACTCGTAGAAGGCTTTCTGGTAATCGAGGAAGGTTGTCGTTTCGCTAAAGCCGAAAACGAAATCACGCACATCGTCCTCGAGACCGGAATGTTCCCGCAGCTCCGGCTCGTAAAAGGGATTCGGAATAAAGCGCACATCCATCACGTTGTCGCAGTCGAACGGTATACCGTATTTGAAGCCGAACGACTGAACGACGATCGACAACTGCTGGCCTTTCGACTCGTCTCCGAAGAGTCGAAAGATCATCTCTCTCAGATCGGCATTACTCATACCCGACGTATCGATGATGTCGGTGGCGATGCCGCGCAGCGTATCGAGCATGTCCCTCTCCATCGCGATCGCTTCACTCAAGGTTCGCTGCTTGGCGAGCGGATGGTTGCGCCTCGTCTGCTTGTAGCGGCTGACGAGCGTCTGATCGGACGCATCGAGAAAGAGCAGTCTGACCTTGATTTCGTTGTTCTTCAGGGCTTCCAACTCAGGCAGAAGCTGCTCCACCAGGTTCGGGTTTCTCACGTCCATAACGAGGGCGAGATTCTGCTGAGCGAGCACATGCTGTCCGTCCGCGCCCGTCTTCGTAAAGACATGCAGTAAGTCGGTGACGAGCTGCGGCGGTAAATTATCGATGCAAAAATAGCCTATATCTTCAAGATGTGAGGCGACCGTACTTTTGCCGCCTCCACTCATACCTGTCACAATAATCATTTCTGTCATAACGTCTATCCACCAAATAACGGATCCAATGTATGGGCGTGTGCCGGTATCCGGTCGAAATGACCGGCGAAACGTACTTCAGGTTCGAGTAATACACCGAAGCGTTCCAGCACCGTATCCTGTACATGGTTAAATACATCGACGATATCAGCTGAGGACGCGTCTCCGTGATTTACGATGAACCCGGCATGTTTCGCCGACACACCGGCGTTATTGCCCGTATACCCTTTGAGACCGGCATCGGAGATAAGCTTTCCGGCAAAATACCCTTCCGGTCGTTTGAATGCGCTGCCGCAGCTGAGGCTTGAAAGTGGCTGGCTGTCGCGTCGTTTCTTAGCCAACACCGCCATCTTATGATACATATTCTCTTCCGGTTCTCCAAGTATCATCTTGCTTGTCAAGATTAGAGACCGGTCTGCGATGAACCGACTCTGCCGGTATCCGAAACGATGCTCATCTCCATGACAGACATGAATCTCACCCTTCGCATCGAGATAACGTGTCTCTTTAACGATATCGGCAAACTGTCCATCGTAGGCACCGGCATTGATCAGGATGGAAGCCCCGAGCGTACCGGGAATGCCGCAGGCGAACTCGAGTCCGCTCAAGTAATGTCTGGCCGCAATGGCTGAGAGGCGGGAGAGCCAGATGCCGGCTTCTGCCGTGATCGTACTGTGCTCAACATGCGCCTTACTGAAAGCATGTCCGAGGAGCATGACGACGCCATCCAGACCCTCGTCGGAGACGAGCACATTACTCAGCTGTCCGACGACATAGAGCGGGATGTTCGCTTCTATACACTGCCGCGCGATAGCGACGACGGCACGTTCACTTTGCGGGATGACGAGCAGACCTGCCTTCCCTCCGGTGCGGAAGTGTGAGTGAGTGTGTAAAGGAGCGGATGCTAAGACGACGGCTTCATCATGACGAATGACGTCGAAATTGATCACTGCAACGACTCCTGTCTGAACACCCGATCGGTCAGGGCTCTGGCCGCGTTATACCCCATCTTCTTCTGGCGGAAATTGATAGCCGCAACTTCCACGATGACAGCGAGGTTTCGACCGGGGCGAACCGGTATCGTGATCGACGGCACCTTGATGCCTAAAATGTTCGTTGATTCTTCCTGTAGACCGAGCCGGTCATACACCTTCTTTTCGTCCCACAGCTCGAGGTTGATCACAAAGTGGATGTTCTCTTGCATCTTTACCGACGACACGCCGTAAAGTTCCTTGACATCCAGGATGCCGAGTCCGCGAATCTCGATCAGATGCCGGATGATCTCCGGCGCTCTGCCGAGCAATGTCGCTTCCGACACACGGCGCACCTCGACCAAATCGTCGGCGATAAGACGGTGACCGCGTTTGACGATCTCGAGTGCCGTTTCTGATTTACCGACACCTGATTCACCGAGCATCAGGATGCCTTCACCGTAGACCTCGATCAGGACCCCGTGCATCGAGATACGCGGTGCCAACTCGACATTCAAGTATTTGACGAGCGAGCTCGTAAAAGACGACGTCGTATCGGCACTTCGCAAAATCGGGATCTTGTACTTATCGGCGCACTGCATCATCACGTTACTCGCCTCATGATGACGCGTAATGACGAGGCACGGAATGCCGGTCGCAAAGAGCTGCGAAATACGGGTCCTTCTTTCCGGTTCCTGCAGCGAATTGAGGTACGCCATTTCCATATTCCCGACGACTTGAATCCGGTCGGGACCGAAATGCTCAAAGTTCCCGGTCAGTTGCAGGCCGGGACGGGTGACGTCCGCGACCGCAATTTCCGTCGTATCGAGTTTGCCAAAATCTCGAATCGTTTCGAGGTTAAACTCCGAGATGATTTCACGTAATCTGACGCTATTCATTACGGCGTTACGTTAAAGTCCTGTTCCACGCGCACATTACCATCGTCGTAGATGACGCGCACGATCATCGGCGTACCGGTCGGCGTCGTCGTCGCATATTGCAGGATCGTTCCAGGTTCGACATTCGGCACGCCCTGCACCATCGAGTTACCAAAATCAGCAGCGGGTACAGAGAGGAATGCACCGCCGGTCGCGTTCGCCACGCTCGCAAGTTCAGGCACTGAGATGCCGGACGGTGCCACAATATGAATCTTAACTCTCTTGGCAATCGCCTCTTCTTGCAGGCTCAGGGCCGTCGCTGTGCTGCCCGTGTCAGCACCACTGACAAAGGCGATGACAACACGGTTGGCTGACGCCGTACCGACACTATCGACTGCCGACAGGAGACCGTCGTAGATCACGCGTCCTTCATCACCGGCTTGTACTTGGGCGATGGCACCGTCGATCTGACTGGCATCGGAGGTCAACCCGAGTAGCGAGTGGACAGCTCCGTCGACCGCGATAACACCCATCGAATCGGGAGCAGCTGCGGAGAGCTTGAGACTTGATTTCAGCGTCGTAAAGGCACCACGCACCTGTTCGCCGTTTGGCGTCATAAATTCTGAGTGGATATCACCAACGACCATAACCGCATCGTTGTAATTCGGTTGCGTGATCGTTTTTTGTGCAAACGTCGCACCACCATCGACAGACTCATGGATCTCAAAGTTCGTCACACCGTCATGGTTGATCGGATTGCCGTTGGCATCACGGACGCTGAAAGAGGTCAGCTTGATCGTCGGATATTCTCCGACATTCGGTGTCCCGACGATGGTCCAGCCTTGACTCGGATCTTCCGTCGGTTCCTCGGTCGGCTCTTCGGTCGGCTCCTCGGTCGGTTCTTCGGTAGGTTCCTCCGTCGGTTCCGCGGTCGGTTCCTCCGTGGGCTCAGCAGTCGGCTCCTCGGTCGGCTCCGC
>MTKW01003385.1_pt1 | contig 11152 bp, 6 predicted proteins | sample 1042761 | NCBI WGS metagenome assembly MTKW01 (sample SAMN06205366, study PRJNA360243) | anaerobic digester metagenome | biome: Wastewater treatment plant; feature: Anaerobic digester sludge; material: sludge; isolation source: anaerobic digester fed with sludge from wastewater treatment plant ...
ATGTACCGCTCGAAGAAGGATAAAGCCCTGCCGAGGACAGATCGAGGTGGCGGGTGTGTATCGCTCTTCATCGGAGGTACTACCGCATGACGGGCAAGCATCTTAACCAATACCGACTTATGAAACACATCGCCAAACTGCGTAACAGTCCGGGGCATTTCCATTGGCAGATAGTTGGCTCCCAGGCGGTCTGAGATATCGCAGAACGAATTGAAAAGGTATATGGCCTTTTCTTTCGTAACTTAAAGACCGGGATTAGGACTTCGCCTCCTGGTTTCAAAAAGGCGAGGAACACAACAAGGTCCACCCTGTGAAGTCCCCTAGCCTTAAGCAGGCGGTAGTACTCACTCCAACCTTCATACGTTTCACTATCCCCTATCTTGATGCCCAGGACCCCCCTTTGCCCCCAAGCATTGATCCCTGTGGCCAACATGATGCTTTGGCTTCGGACGCGACCAAACTTGCGTACTTTAATCACGATTGCATCCATGAGGACGAAGGGACACTCACTTAAAGGCCGTTCGTTCCATTCCTTCACGATGGGATCCAGGTTTTTGCATAGTAGAGACCGTAAACTTCCTCCCCCTCCCCCAACACAACGCACCAACCTACGGTGTGGGTAGCTGGGTCCTCCACTCCAAACACGTCAGCGTTCTCCATCCACTGCCACGGCGCAAGCTCCGCAAACTCTCTCACTAGGCTGTAAAGGTGCTTCATTTGAGATTTTGTGGGTACAGAGATTGCTTTACTCGCCACTTCATTCACCCCATATCGACCGTTTCCGTCATACTGTTCCAAAAGACCCGGGGAGCCAACATGAAACAGCACTGAAAAGGCATACGCGGCCAAAGTATTTTTCCGTCATCCCTGAGCATCTACTCGTTCGTATCCCTGTGTGCAACCGCATCCTCATCCACCCAGTCCTCCTCGATATACACCAGACCTCTGCGTCCCGGGACTCTTCGTTTCGGCCCAGCTTTGTAGAATTTGCACGACAACGGTCCGTAGCAAAAGGTCTCGAACCTGTAGCTGCTCATGACCCTTTTATCAAAAGGATCTATGATCATCTCTACGGGCATTTCACAACCCCATATGCAGGAAAGGCATTTCGCTTGATACGTCCTACCAGAAAGTCTGCGACAACCCCTTTCCTCGTAGACCTTGAGGCCCGGGGGCGTCATTTCCCAAGGGGTCGATGTACGTCCTTGCCCCCCTACCGAGATCTTTGACAAGTTGGACACTTCCTCGTATTGAACGAGATCTATGTCAGGATTACGCGAGGGTGAGCATTCACCTGATGCTACATCATTCACTTTGAACCCGTGTTCACAGAACAGCGTTTCATCGACGCCCACGGAAAACTCCCCTTCTCTGCCATCCAAGATCCCTGTCAACCACAGGACATATCCCAGGTAAAAGTGATAGGATTCATCGAACGAACGAATCAGCTTTATCCACGGCTGAACAGCTGTGATTTTTCCTTCAAAAACCAGTTTAATCATCCACTCAATACTCCTTTCATGGTCTTTCAGCTGTGCCAAGTTCCCAAAGATGTCTGATACCCTATGTCTTCTTTTAATCTAACGGATGGAAAGCTGCCTGTCTGCATCCCTTACAGTTCTCGCCAGTTTTTTGTCCGCATGCCCCTGGTACTAGATGACTGGGGGCTTGGCCCTTTCACGGCAGCAGAAAGCTGCAGTTTACTTCAGGTGCCCAAAGTCCGCACACAGTTGAGAACGACCATCATTTCAACTCCCGGTAGAAAAGTAGTATCAGCTCATCCTAGACCCGATCGTGGCGGATGCCATTATGGATAGAGTGATCCCCAGGATTGCTCTTAACGGCGAGTCTATGGGTAAAACAGCAACCTCCCCCAGGAAAGGGGGTGATAGTTAAGCCTTACCTACAAGATATGGTAAACCAGAACCAGGGCGTTGCTGAGGTTGTAATGTGGTCGACTATTTCCGGATCAGGTGGTCGAAGAATCCCGGATTGGCTGGTCGGCAGTTGGCGGATCCACTGGTCGATTGTTCCGGAATAAGCAGCGCGATCACGCAGGGTCTGTCAAGCCTACCATGACCTCACTTACCCCTTGCCTGAACACGGTGAGGCGGGGGTTTTGTCTCACCACATAATCGGTGGTGTTTTCAGGCCTGATGTGGAAGGGGAAGGTACCAGGCGAATTGATGAGGCTGAAAAGGGGTCTCGAGGAACCTTTCGCGTGCAGCAGGGCCTCCACGAGCCAGGCCAAGAGAGCCTCGTTTACAACATCCAGGGGTTCGCTTTTGGAATAAGTTCCTGTCCCATCCAAGGGGCTTGCTAGTACCCCCCAATCCACGAAGGATCTGATGATCTTCGTTACAGCGTAGTAAACCGTGGGTCGTTCGCCGGCCATGTCGTGCATTCTCTCCCTGACTTGCCTCAAGCGAAAGGTCCTTTGCAGGCTCAAAAGCCTGCCCACCACTTCTGCTGTCTCGAGCACAAAAGGGTAGACGGCCGATGTCATCCCCCAGTGAAGAAGCAACCGTTCTTTCGGTTCTACCTCTTCGTAGTGCTTCAGGGCGGCATTTCTCAAGGAGACCAATTTTTCAGGAACTGAAAGCCAGATCCGGGAAAGCAGCCCTGTAGCCTTTTGCCCGCTTACAGAGAGCGGGGATGAAGAACCGCCCATGTGCTTCGCTACATACCTGCCTATCTCGTGGCGTAGAACCATCAAAGTGCAGTTGTCCAAGGGTTGGTCATCGTAAAGGGCCCGGCAGGAGTATGCGGCGAGATCTGCCGCATGCTCCAACCACTCATACCTTATCCTTCTGCTGAAACCCACGGTTTTGTTTTCGTTGTTGCGTGCCATTTCAACCATTCCTCGTGAGCGTGATTTCCGAAAAGGGTACTATCACTTCGTCGATGCTGATGCCCCCGTGACACACCCGGGTCTCCCCTGTCCTGATGAAGGCGGTTCTGCCCGGTGCAAGAAGGGGCAAATAGTCCTGGGGAAGCCCCACAGGGGGCCAAGGCAAGGCGTTTGGAAACTCATCTCGGGTAGCTTGTCGCAAGAGGGATTTGTCGTAGATCCTTACCCTTTCTCCTCGAACCTCTGCGACAGTGCCTTCTTGGATGTCCCCGCAACCTATAGCCTCGGTGTTGCCGTGATCCGATGTGAGGAAAACTCGAAAGCCGGAACGTAAGAGGAATTTGACCAGATCGCCCAGGTAACCCCCTGCGGCCCATTGCCTCACTTGATTGTGCATGCCCCCTGTGCCCAACCTTATGCCGTGGGCGATTCTGTCCACCTTCCCCACCACCAGGCCCAAGGCTGTACAGGAAACCATCCCCTGCAACACTTCTAAGTCCCCATTAGCGGCAGCGTGGACCTCCTCATCCTCATCTGGTTGGGAACCCTCAGCCCCTTCAGCCAAGTATTCTTGAGCCCCGCTCCAGCTTCTCCCCCTGACTTTTCCATAAGCTATTTGGTTTTCTGGCAGCCCTCGATCCTTCCAAAAGGCTTTCCACAGGCTCGCCTCCCCGGAGGTGGATTTCAAGCTTCCCAAAAACATGGGGATTTTGCCACCGAAGAGGCTTTGCCTTGAGACGTTTGTGAGCGTGGGGATCCACGCAAAAACACCCGAGTCCCTGAACCTTACTCCGGGGTCTACCTTTGAGATCTCTTCTTTGATGATAGCCCACTGATCCATGGCCAACCCGTCAACCACTACCAATGCCACCTTTTCACTGGGTTTTTTGGCCAGCAAACTTGCCAAAAAGCGTGGCACATGGTGCACCATCACAGGGGGGACTGAGGGTTGATTGTGAAGGACAGAGAACCTTTCGAAAAGCCACTGGGTGAAGGTTCTGTCCACTTTATCCTGTAGTCTCAGGTAACTCTTCAACAGGGCTCGTTTTTCATCGTCCCCTCTTTGTGAGGTATAGCGGGTGCTTGCCCCATGAACCAGCATTTTCAGCCGGCCCCAGGCCATAGCAAACGAGACCCACTCATCGTGGGACGACTCTTTCTGCGGGATTGCATCTTCTACCGCTAGAAGGGTTTGTCGTGTGCGCTGCGCAATTCTTTCCTCTTCATCGATGTGGATGCCCAGTTTGGCCCACGGCTCGCGCATGGTTTCCAGCCTGTGGTACTGTGCACTGTCCAGCACCGCCGGGGTCAATAGGCCCTCCAAGAAGAAGTTGTCCAAAAGGGTCCTGACGTCCTCGTCAAGAAACGGGATGTTAATGTCCGCGGCGGGGGGCGTGGGGGCATCTGCCACTTTCAACCCCAACTTATCTTCAAGGAAGAAGGGCCAGCGCTGCTGTAAAAAGCGCAGGAATTCGTGTCTGTCAGGTACTATGGTTTCCAGAGGCCAGTTTTCGAACGTGGGGTTTGCGCGTAAAGAGGCAAGGTACCGCTCGTTTAGGATTTCTGGTATCTTTCTGTTCCTGTAGTGCCTGCGCATGAGCGCAAGGAGCAAATCTCGCTCGTTCAGTGTGTACTTGCCTGGGATGATATCGAACACCTCGTCGAGTAGAAAATCCTTTGTCAAGTTCTCACCCAAAGGCTCCGACACCTTGGTGTACGCTTCCCAAAGCCTATCCAAATCCCCCTTGTCAAGGCGGGATATCACTGGGTAGCTTAGTTTGGGAAACAGATCTGCCAGGCTGAAATCAACCTGCCGAGCTTTCTTTTCTAGCGGAAACGGTACCCGGCAAGTTTCTCTTTCTGATGAAAGCACCACTATCAAAGATCGCGGGTTTCTTTCCCCCCTAAAGCGAGTCTCGTAGGAGTACCAAAGTTCGATGGGATCATCAAGCACGATTACCTCGTACCCCGAGACTTCCAGGGCGCTGGAGACCCTTTCTTCCGTGAGCAATCCGTCAGGGTCTTTGGCGATGATGAGGGCATTCGGAATGCTTTTGAGCCTGTCTACAATGTGTTTGCGCCACCCTTTATCCACGGGATCCCCCCCACTGCTGCACTTTCACCACTAACAAGGCCTCGATGTAGGGGCTGTACTCGCTTTTTGTCTTCATCTCCTGCTTCCACGCGGCCACTTCTTGCTCCAGTTGTCTCAGCCTGTGGGCCCGAACGTTGGCAAGGCCTATCCTGTCTATGGCTTTCCTGCGGGCTTCGAACGCGCCCAGGCCCTTTTTTGTCTCTGCCCTGATCTTTCTTTCGAAAAGCCCGGCTAGCTCACGGTAAACCCTCCTGCCTTCTTCAAAGGCGGACTCTTTTACGGCCAAAAAGACATCCTCCCTGCAAGGATGAGGGGATACAAACAGATCATCTCCTCCATTTGTCACCAAGGCGTTCCACACGAACCTGGCTGTGGGCACCGAACTACGCCCTTCCTTTGTGAGGAAATGGGGCATGATCCTGCTCTTTTCAAACCCTTGGCCCCTCAAAGCTATTTGCCATAGGGACCAGTAGCCCACAAGGCCTTGGGCCAAACCAGATATATGCACCTTTGGTATTGGCTGGCCGGGAACGAACCGGGGCAGGTTCTTGACGAGCCCCTTGACCCTCACATCCTCTAGGGTAAGGTGGGTAGCCTCGGGGTTTTCCCGGGCTTCTTGGGAAGAAAACACCACATCCTTGGAGGTCTCTTTGCCAGGCCAGGTCAGATCCCAGGTGCGAAGATTCTTTTGAGCCCGGCCCCCGTAGGAGGATAGATAGCTGGTGACCATCCTTTCCGTCCACGTCTGTAGGGGGGTGTCGTAGGCTTTCCGTGCCCAAGCGGGGTCCAGGTTCTCCTCGGATCCAAGTTCCAACAGGCCTGTTCTGGATGCCTCCATTTCCCGTCGGACTCGATCCAACAACCCCTGTATTTCGGCATCCGCGGATTCCGGTCTTAAGATGGCTTCCCGGTAGACTTCTTCGAACAGGCGACCTCCTTGGGCCGAGTCCAGCACATCTTGGGTTTTGTCCACACCGAATTCTTTTAAGATAACGGCGAGTTTTTCTTCAAGCACCTCTTGCACCCGGTATTCCGCGGTGTCCTGGAGGACGAAGTTGTAGGCTTGGACGGGCTTTGCCTGGCCGATCCTGTCTACCCTTCCAATACGTTGCTCGAGTTTCATGGGGTTCCAGGGGATGTCGTAGTTTACAACCACGTGACAAAACTGAAGGTTCAACCCCTCTCCCCCGGCATCCGTGGAGATGAGAAACTGACAGGCATCTTTGAACCTGTTTTGGGCCTGTAGTCTTTGGTCCATGGCCATGGAGCCGTTCAGACAACAAACGTCGAACCCTCGTTGGGTAAGGAACTCACTGAGCATGTTCTGGGTAGAGACAAACTCAGTGAACACCAGAAACTTGAGATCCGGGTCCATTTCGTCTCGCCGCAACCCGTAAACCAGGTCCAAAAGGGCGTCGGCTTTGGCGTCTTGGCTCCGTTCTTCCGCTTTTGCTGCGGCAGCCAGGAGTTCTCTCACTTGTGCCTCCTCGCTTCCCACCGCCGCTATCTTTCGGTTCAGCAGGGTTTCAAGCTGAAACTGGCCGTCAAGATCCGCCCAGTCTTCGTCTAAAGTCAGAAAGACGTCCCTCATTTCCCTGTCTGAGGCGGCGAGAACCTCAAGCCGCTTCGCCAAAGCGTCTTTTACGGCCCTTGTGGAGGAGGTGACCAGGCGCTGCATGAGAAGCAGCAAAAAGCCGATGTAATTGCGTTTTTCCTCAAGGGCTTGGTTGTACCCTTTTCGCACGTAATCCGAGACGGCCTCGTACAGCTCTCTTTGAAGTCTATGGGTTTCTTCCCACGCTATGGGCAGAAGTCTGGTGTGTCTGGGCCTGAAAAGGGGTTTCCCGTCCAGGTCTATGGCTTTTCTCTTTTCCGTTCTTATGACGTAGGGTAGGACTTTGTCTTTGCTGATGGTGTCTTCACCTAGGAAAGCCTGTGCATCAAGCAGGGACATAAGCCTGAGGAAGGCATCGGTTTTGCCCTGATGGGGCGTGGCTGAAAGAAGCAGGAGGTGTGGGGCAGCTTCCGACAGACCTTTCCCCAGTTTGTGACGGGCCACTTGGTCTGTGCTGCCGCCCAATCTGTGGGCCTCATCGATTATGACGAGGTCCCACCCGGCTTTTACCAGACTCTCAAAGCGGATTTGGTTGTAGGCTTCCACATCTCCCTTTGTCCAACCTTTTCTTCCTTCCATGGGCTTGAAGGAATCTAGGGGGCAGATGACTTGATCGAACAATGTGAAGGGGTTGGCGGGGCCTGCGGTAACGGGTCTGGTACTCTCCCCCAAATGGGGCAGGGCACCTTCATCCGAATTTGAGTTGAGGGTTTTGCCTCCCGGAAACAGCCTTCGTGCCATCTCGATATCCTCGGGCAGAAGAAGCCGAAAATCCTCTCCGAACCTAAATTTCATTTCGTCTACCCATTGAAGCACGAGACCCCGGGGTACAATTATGAGTATTCGGCGAACGAGGCCCCGAAGCTTAAGTTCCCTCATGATCAGCCCGGCTTCTATGGTTTTGCCAAGCCCCACTTCATCTGCCAACAGGTATCTCACTTGATCTCCGGAAAGGGCCCTAGACAGCGCTTTTATCTGATGGGGAAGCGGGATCAAGGATGATTCTAGGGGCGATATGAGGGTGTCTTGATTCATAGACTCCGCTATTTTTGCTGCTGCTGCCACGTACATGGGGTATTGGGGATGGGTCAGGACAGGGGATTCGCCTAGCGGTGACACTTGGTCCTCTCTAAGATCCACAACCGCCTTTATCCTCGGTAGCCATAGGCTGTAGGTCACGTGTTCCCAGGTTTCTTTCGTCTCCAAAAGCTTACCCGGTTCGTTGTGCTTTGTGCTCCAGACCCACTCCGTTGCCACGGTTTAACCTCTGCCCGTTCTTGTCAGGGCTTGGTGGTAGAACATGAGCAGATTTTCGTCTTCTTGTAGTACCAAGGGGGGGATCTTTTCTCCCACCTTGATGATGGTCTCAAAGTCTCTGTCCTGCCACGCTTTCTTAAAGCCTGCACGCACAGCTTCGAGCCTGAAGACCCTCAAGCGCCTGGCTGTAGACTGTTTGTATTCCTCAAACACCCGAAGCAATTCCTTGTCCCGAAGCTTTTCCAAGTCGGCTGCTTTATTAGGATCCGGTATGTACCAACGATCTTTTGAAGCGTTTATGAGATCTTGATCGTCAGTCTCAAGGCCCAAAGCATCGGGGGCTTGGGCTTTTTCCATCTCACGGATCTTCGGCCGGTGGTGTTCTGATTGCTTGAGCCACGACACGATTTGCCCGGGGATAGGACCTATGCCATCGTAACGCAGGAAGTTTTTCTCCAACAGAGCTTGCAGTTCCACGGGTTCTTCAAACTTGAGCCACCCCCGGGAGTCTTTCGTGAACAGGGGATGAAGCTCCTGAAATGTATGGGGCTTTTTGGTCAGTTGTTGTCTGAGCCACAAGAGTGCGGTTCTTTCATCGGATACGAACAAAGCAAGCTGCTGCACCCGTTCAGCTTTCATTTTCCTTTTATCGTACTCAGCAGCCTGATCAGGCAGAAAGTACATGCCGTCTCGCATAGGGAACCTTTGGTCAAGGCCTGCGTAAAACTCTGCGGCGGACAAAGGTACTGTTATTCCCCTTTGCACGTGGAAGGACACCATCCGGTCATACAGCAGGTAGTTCATCCTCTCCTGCTGTACCTCAAGCACTCCTTTCTTGGCGTTGACCCTCACCAACTGTCTTAGGTGGGCTCGGATGAAATCCCACACGGCCTGTCCTGTTCCTGCTGCAAGCCCGAACCTTTCCTCTAAATCCGCGGTAGGCTTGTACAAAGAAATGACCAAGTCCTGTTTAACTGCTCCCCCTACAGTCACTTGATTAAAAGTGCCCTGTTGTTTGTCAAGCGTGCCGACATCGGCAACCACAAACCCTGCTCCCCACAACGCTTCCTGAATGGCATTCCAGACGCTATTTTTTGAGTTATGAAACACCACTGTCATCCAGTGACCGGGCTTAAGCACTCGGTAATACTCGGCGAAGCACCGTTGCATAATGTGCTGATAGTCAACCAAGGCTTTCCCCTGCACCTTGTTCTCAATGGCCTCGTCTTTGTTGGCAGTAAACACATTGTGCCACGATTCCCATAGGAAGTTCAGCTCGGAGTACATGAGGTTGCTGCCGAAGGGCGGATCTGTAAAAATGTAGTCTATCGTATCAAAATGCGGTGATGTTCGGGCACTGTTATGGGTTGAAATGATATTCGAGTGCACACTTGCTAACAGTCGGAACGCCCGGGTTAACCTTCCAACCTTGTTTCCAAGTATATACCGAGGGGTTACCTCAACCACTTGCGACCCTATATACAGTGTGCCGCTTAGGTATTGATTAGCCTGGGAATAGTGAGAGGGTGCGTACCTGGCAAGTTTGGACATACCTAGAATCACTTGCTCCACCAGAAATGTTATTGTCGTAGTTTGGGAGCGTTGGGCCTTGGCCCAAATCGTCGCTAATACGGACAGGTTTCGTTTAGTATAAAAATGATGAGTGTGGGTTATCCCCAGTCTTAGTGGTTCCCCTGTCTTGTCCCCTTTGGGAATGGCGGTGGTGGGGAACCAGTAGAGTATCTCGGTTTGATCAATGGCATTTAACAGGGCTGTATCGAAGGCATCCGGTGTTTTCTCGAGTCTGCCTTTGTGTGCTGTGTAATTGATGAGGACAGGGACTTGCTTGGCTTGTCTTACGGTGGTGTTGATGGCGCTGTCGAATTTGGTTATCCAGGCTCGTTCAAGGTCGCGTTTTTTAAGATCCCCGAGATGGCAGTGGGGACACGAAAAAGTGGGTTTGACTTTGCCTTGCTTCTTGTCGACGGCCACATCCCAGAAGATGATTTCTTTGGAGCAACTAGGGCATATGAAGACATCGGACCACACGGTGTAGTTGCTTNNGATGATTTCTTTGGAGCAACTAGGGCATATGAAGACATCGGACCACACGGTGTAGTTGATCTTACCCGTGTGTTTTGCGTTGGTTTCCATGATCTTCTTTACCTCATCGATGGATGATGCTTTTTGTACCCTTTGTGCAAGTTCCTCTACCGTTTCAGGGCTCAGGTTTGTCCCTTCAGTGTGCAGGGTCGTGTACATCCAACCGCATTCTTTTTCGGTTTCGGCGAGGATTCTTTTGGCTTCCCGTTCAAACTGCTTCACATCCACAGGGGTGTTGTAGTTGTAGGCGATGAATGTTGCTGCGGGAGACAGGTCGTTAAGGATAGCGCTTCGGGGCCCTAGTTTGGAAAAAGGTTTCCAAGCCCCTTCATCCTCTTCTTCTTTTTGAAGCACGGTCCCATCCTTTTGGACTTTGTACCCCAATGACTCCACTGTCTTTCTGTCACCGCAAAGGTGTGCTGCTACCCCTGTCATGCCTGTGCCACAAAACCCGTCATAGACGATGTCCCCGGGTTCCGTGTAGTGGAGGATGTAGCGCATGATAGCTTTGTGGGGCACCTTGGTGTGGTAGGAGTGAGCGTTGTAGATGGGGTCATTTTTGCCTTCGCTCACATCTGCAGCAAAAGGCTCCCTGTGATATTTCTCATCGGGATCGTAGGGCTTGCCGTGGCGCTTTATGAAGTCCGCTACGAAAGGGTTCGGGCAGGCGGTGTAGTATGGGGGGTCGGACAGGTTCAATATGTCCTCTAAGGTTCCGTGGGGAAACCCTATTTCATCCTTAAAGCGCTGCAACAGGTCTTTTTCCTGCTCGCTGTCCTTCATTCTGGACGCAATGTCCCTCAGGCCATCTTGGCTCCCTACGGGCCACTTGGATAAGGAACTGAGCCTTTCTACGGCATCATCTACGGTGGTGAAGGGTACCCCCGATAGTTTTTCTTCCAGTTCGTGCAAGGCTTCTTGTAGTCTTTTCCTGAAGAATTCCTTGCGCTCATCGTCGTTTTCAAAATACTGGCCAAGACACTCAACCTTACCTTTATCCACCATTTGAAGATCCGGAACCAGTTGCTTTTTCTCACCGGGCATAACGGTTCTCCTCCCGCCGTGTGTAATCACTCAAAAACGATTCGGATTTTGTCTTTGTCGCTTCCTTTGGCCAGATCGGATAAATAGCGTTCGAGGCGCAACGTTAGTTCTTGTACAGTGGTGGGGGCTTTGTCTTTTACTAGGGATTTCTGCAAGTCCCCAAGGTTCAAACGTACCCGGACCAAAC
>MTKW01036792.1_pt1 | contig 11151 bp, 19 predicted proteins | sample 1042761 | NCBI WGS metagenome assembly MTKW01 (sample SAMN06205366, study PRJNA360243) | anaerobic digester metagenome | biome: Wastewater treatment plant; feature: Anaerobic digester sludge; material: sludge; isolation source: anaerobic digester fed with sludge from wastewater treatment plant ...
TGGGTAGTGCCCGAGCTATTGCCCGCGGGGCTAGCCTTCCTGGCCGGGCGACCCAAGCTGGGCAAGAGCTGGCTGGCCCTGCAGATCGCCCTCGGTGTGGCAACCGGCGGCCGCCTGTTTGATCGCCCCATCGAGCGGGGATCCGTGCTATACGCCGCCCTTGAGGATTCGCCGCGACGCCTCCAAGACCGCATGCGCAAGCTTGGCTGGCCTGCTACCCAGCCCGGCGAGGCCGAGTTTTACACCGCTGAGCGCTTTGGCGCTGAGCTCGGGGACCTCGGTGATCCGGTGGCCGTGCTGAAGCTGACCGCTCAGATACGAACCCGCGGCTATCGCCTTGTGGTAGTGGATACCCTGAGCCGATCTATCCGGGGCGATCAGAACGAGGCCGCGATTATGACGGCTGCGCTTGCGCCCCTCCAAATCACAGCCCATGCGTGCAACTGTTGCGTGCTGGTGATAGACCACCACCGCAAAGCTAGTGGCGCCGACCCCGACGCTATCCTTGACTTGGGCGGCTCCACGGCGAAGAGCGCCGTGGCCGACGTGATCTGGGGCCTTTACCGCGAACAGGGCAAGGCGGGGGCGATCCTGCATTGCGTGGGCCGTGACGTGGATGATACGCGCCTCAAACTGAGTTATGACCCGCTCACGAGGGCCTGGCAGTGTGAGGGTGACGCGGACCGAATAACAACCGGGGCGCAAGACGCCGTACTAGATGCAGTAGACAGGCTGGGGCGGTGTGGGCTCATGGACGTGGTGCATGCCCTGGGTAAAGAGGCTGCAGAAAAGGGGCATGTACACACACGTCTGCAACAGCTCGTGAACCTGGGTTACCTCTCTAGGATAGAGCAGGGGACCAGTGTGTTATATGAAGTGGTGTAACTGGTGTAACCGCTGTAACCCCGGTAACTGGTGTAACCGCTGTAACCAGGGCTCGGGTGTTACGCCTGTAACAGCGGTTACACCGGTTACAGCGGTTACACAGCTTCTAAGGGGGGAGCCATGCGCTATGACACCCGGGCCCTGAAAGAGCGCGTGAACCTGATAGAGCTGGCCGGCCAGTCTACGCGGCTACGCAAGAAGACGGCCACGGAGTGGGAGGGGCCATGCCCGCGCTGTGGGGGAACAAACAGGTTCACCGTCAAAGCCGATTGGTGGTTCTGTCGCCAGTGCTACCCGTCTGATAACGGGCTAGACCATGATGCCATCGCCTATATCCAGTGGCGTGACGGTGTGGACTTCAAGGAGGCCTGCGAGGCGCTAGGGGGCGCGCAAACGGCCCTAGAATGCCCTGTGTCGCAACATACGCCGCGTTTTGCCGAGAAACCGACCCTAGAGGCGCCCGTAGAGGCTCCTGGGGCTCTCTGGCAGGAGCGGGCGCGTTCGTTCGCGGCCTACTGCGCGGCCCAGCTGTGGGAGCGGCCCGAGGCGCTGGACTACCTGCGCGGCCGGGGCCTCCATGATGCCACCATAGAGGCGGCTCAGCTGGGCTACAACCCGGCGGCGCCTGAGTATGTACCCGCGGCCCATTGGGGCCTCGAGGGTAAGGGGGTGTGGCTACCGGCGGGCTGGGTGATTCCCTGTGAGATCGGGGGCCAGCTGCAATACGTCAAGGTCCGGCGCCTGGACGCCGATATAGAGGCGGCTCGAGCCTGGAATGCGGCCCACCCCAAGGCCAAGCGCATGAAGCCACAGGCGAAATACCATGCGGTGAAAGGCGGGCCCACGAGTGGCGTGCTGTACGGCCTGGATGACTTGCGGGGCCATACGGACGCCATCCTGTGCGAGGGCGAGCTTGACGCCCTCCTGCTGCGCCAGCAACTAGCGGGCGTGGCCGGGGTGGCCTCCTTGCCGGGCGTGAGCGGCCGCCCTGGGACGGATGCGCTGGGTGTGCTCGTGACGGTTCGGCGCGTATGGGTGGTGTTCGACACAGACGAGCCGGGAGAGAAGGCGCGCGCCCGCTGGGATGCCCTGTCGGCTCGCGTGCGCCCCTTGATTCCGCCAGCGCATGACGTGACCGACGCCTACCTAGCTGGGCATGACGTGGCCGCGTGGGCTATAGGGCAGATCGGCCCGACCGCCCCCGAGCGGCGCATGGCGTGGGCGCGGTGGCACCTGGACCGTCTGCAGGGGGATGGATCCCCGGCCTATGTGGCGCTGACAGCCGAGCTAGAGCGGCTGGAGGCCTCGGAGCCAGCGGAGACCTGCGCGGATGACGGGGACACGCCATACCCGCCCGACCTGACAGATGACGAGCTGGCCTATGTGCGGATGGCAGAGGAGCTAGACCTATGAGCAACCACCCGCCGCGATGGCTACCCGACAGGGCGCGTGCGGTGTATGAGGACACGGCCGCGCGTATCGCCCACTACACCCCCGAGCTAGACGGGCCGGCCCTGCTGGCCTACAGCGTGGCCAGGGCGCATGCCGACACGCTGCGTGAGAGGCTGGAGGGGGGCGTGCTGGGGCCCGGGCTGCGCGGCCTGCTGGGTGAGCTGGTAGAGGCTGATGAACTGCTGTGCGCGGAGCTGGCGGACGTGCTGGCGCTGCGCGAAGGGGAGTAGCGGTAGCCTTCTGCTAGTGGCCTTGTCATAAGCTATTTTACACGGAGGTGACACAGAATGACAGACGATTGGTTAATGGAGCTCGCGCGGGAGGAGCCAGAGACCGGCGACCTTACGGCCCGGCAACGCTTGGCCATCATGCGCCTGGTGCGCAGGTGGTACGAGCCTGATGTGCCATACGACCCGAGAACAAGGGCCGCCGACTTGAAAGTGATAGCGGCGATGCAGGAAAAAGAGAGGAGAGCCGCCGCAAACGAGACGGGGCAGGATGCTGAGGGGGCCGACAAATGCCGACAAAAACCGACAGGCTGAGCGTGGAGCAACGCAACGCGATTGACCTGCTGGTGCTGGGCCAAAGCGATGCGGATGTGGCCGAACGGGTGGGGGTGACGCGCCAGACGGTGTGTGACTGGCGCAACCACCACATCGCGTTTCAAGCGGCACTGAACCGCCGCCGGCTCGAGATATGGGCCGGTAGCGCCGACCGGCTGCGGGGCTTGGTGGAGCGAGCGATAGACGCGCTCGCTGAGGGCCTGGACGCGCAGGCTGACCCGAAGCTGCGTCAAGCGGCGGCTGTGCAGGTGCTGCGGGCTGTTGGACTATGGGGACTGGGTGAGCCAGCGGGGGAAACGAATGAGTTGGCGCTGACACTGGGAAACATGCTATGAACGCAAAGCAGGACCCTGATGATGACGAGCAGGAGCTGGCGCGCATAAAGCGGCTCAAGCGGCGGCAGGCCCTGGCGTTGGCGAACGCCATACGGCGCGCCGGGGCGCGGGAGCGAAACGAGACGGATGATGACGAGCTTTGGGAACTGGTGATTCTAATCAAACGCATGGGGGACTAGACACGATGCAACCGACGAGTGACGAGCTGAAGACTTTGACGAATGGCGAGCTCGAGGCGCGTGTAGCGCGCGGGGCCACAATACCTAGATTTACCAAGGCGGGGCCGCGAGCTCGAGGCGCGTGTAGCGCGCGGGCGGCGGACCGTGGAGGCGACGGAGCCGGTACCGGGCGTGGCCATCGCCAAACAGGAGCTAGACGAGGCGGTACGGCTGGGCTTGCCACAGGCCACCATCGCCGCGCGGCGTGAGCGCCACGAGCACCTGACACGCGCCCGGGAGCAGTTTCTCGCCAAGGCCAAGGGCGAGCTGAAGGCGTGCGAGGGCGAGCTGGCGCGGCGGCGAAAGGCGGCCACCGAGGCGCGGGAGAAGGTAGCGGCGGAAACAGACGAGGCGCGGCGCCGTGAGATGCGCGAAGCCTGGCGCGCCCAGGGGGGCAGCGACAAAGACTTTGACGCGGCCTACCCGGAGCTGTGCAAGCTGCAAACGCTACAGCAAATGAGCCGCCTCATGGAAGAGCGGCGCCGGAAGGCCTGGCAGCCCGGGCTATAGGGCGCTGTATGGCGCCTAGTCGCTATGTCGCTATAGCTACAAAGGGCCAAGTAGCTATAGCGACTTGGCGCTATGGCCATGTGGCCCCCAACTCCGAAAACTCCGAAGGGGTTGGTGGCCCAAAATGTACCGAAATATCCCGCCCCGGCGCACGCCGGGGCCTTGCTTTACAGTGGGGAACAGTGGCCAGGGGCGGCGTGTGAACGCTGTGAGGGGGTGGGGCGCGCAACCTCCACCCCGACGCGGCCAGCCTATTGCGGGGCAGGCTGTACAACATGCGGAAGCGGGAACGCGGCGGTACTGGGGCGAACCAGTACAGTGCGCAGAAGTGTCAAACTGATACTTCTGCTACCGCCGATGTCCTGGCCTCCGACTTGGGCGTATCAGCGGCCACCATCAAGCGCGACGGCTGCGGGCTTGTGCATGCCGGAAATTGCCGGAAATTGCCGGTGTTTGGCGCTGGGGCCTTGACACGGTGAGTAGAAGCTGGTAGAATGTTGCCAAGACAACAGACCGCCAACTTCACAGGAGGGGAAATTGCTAACGACACGCGAGGTGGCTGCCCGCTTTGGTGTTACACAGCAGACCGTAAGGCGCTGGTGCGCGCAGGGCCTCCTCAAGGGGGCGCAGCAAGTGGGCGAAGGCCAGCGCTCCGTGTGGATTGTGCCAGAAAGTGCCTTGGAGGGGTTTGAGCCGCCCCGGCCGCGGCGCCCGAAACGAGAGGACCGCTAGAAAGCGGCCCTGGCAGGTGTTCCGAGCACCTACACAGGGCCTAGCCACAACAGCACACAGGAGGTGCCATCATGGCTAGCCGCATTGTACCTCAGAACTTGCCCCAGACCGAACATTCCGCCGACCCGAACGCTTTGCCCGCATTCCTCAGCGACCTGCTGGCGGCCGTTCGGGAGCAGGTGACTGAGCCCCCGACCCACACCCGCCACACGAGCGAGACATACGCCCTGGTGAGCAGTGCGGCCCGCGTGGCCACCAAGGGCATTCGCCAAGACATGCGCTTTCGCGCCCTGCTGGCCCGCCTGGATGCGCTGGGCATGGCATGGGCCGGGGATGCGCTCTACCGGATCGCCCACGACCCGGCGCGCGGCGAAGCGCTAGCCACGCAGCTTGTCAGCGCCCTCGAGCAGGCGGAGCCCACGCGGCGCGTGCGCCTTATGGGCCAGCTCGTCACTGAGGGGCTGTTGCAGCAGATGAACGCCCGCGGCCTCGAGGCCGTGATTTGTAGCATCGAGAGCCCCGGCGATGACTGCGCCGCGGCGGCGATGGCGTAGGGTGACACGACAGGGGCGCGCGCCCGTAGGTGACGCCCCCCCGTGCTAGTATAGGGCAGTGGTGATTCGCGCATAGATCGCAGGAGGTAAGGGGAGATGCAACCGACGAGCATGACGCGCATTATCGAGGGCAAGCGCTACAGCACGGACACGGCCACTTTGCTGGCGTCCGACGCCTACTGGGACGGCAACAACTTTGAGCGCCACGGCCGCAACACGTTTCTGTACCGCACCCGCAAGGGGGGCTACTTTGCTTTGCACCGCACCTGCTGGCAGGGCGAGCACGACACGATACAGCCCCTGACGCCAGAGGAGGCACAGGAGATCTACGAGGGCATGGCAGCTCACGACATGGCGGAGCTGCCCTTTGAGGAGGCGTTCCCCGGCGTGGCGGTAGAGGAGGCGTGATGCGGATTATGAGCACGCAGCACGCGGGATGGGACCGGCGCCGCCAGTGGTGGTTTTGCGCCTGTGGCGAGCCGCTACCTGCTGCGCCCCGGCGCGATGGTGGCGTGGTGAGCTGCGCCTGTGGCCGGCTGTGGGAGTATGGTCACTGGGCGCTGAACCGATGGGCCGGTGACACGGCCAGTACCCAGCTGCAGCCACGGCGCGCGTGACGAGAGACGACAGGGGGGGCTCGAGCCCCCCTTTTTCGGGCAAGAATAGGTCACGATAACCCCTCTAATCGGGAACAAAGGAGATGGCCATGAGTGTAGTACCCGCCATAGCCCAGGGCGCCAAGGTTGCGGCGCTTGTGCGGACCGTCGAGGACTCGGTGACGAGCCCCAACACCAAGCGGGCCTATCGCCGGGCGCTAGAGGACTTTCTGACCTGGTACGGCACAAACGGGAGATTGGGCTTTCAGAAGGCCACCGTTCAGGAATACAAAGAGGCGCTCCTCAAGGAGGGCAAGAGCCCGGCCAACGTGAACCAACGCCTTGCGGCGATCCGCAAGCTGGCCACCGAGGCGGCCGAGAACAAAGCCCTAGATGACAGGTTGGCCGCGGGGATCCGTCACATCAAGGGGATCCCCCAGCGTGGGGAGCACCGCGGCAACTGGCTCACCAAGCGCCAGGCCGAGCTCCTGCTGGATGCCCCCGACACGTCAAGCCTGCTGGGACTGCGTGACCGGGCCATGCTGGCGATCCTGCTGGGCTGCGCCCTCCGGCGCCAGGAGCTTGCCGGCCTCACGTTCGAGCAGATTCAGCAACGCCAGGCCCGCTGGGTGATTGTGGACCTGATAGGCAAGGGAAACCGAATCCGAACCGTACCTATGCCCGCCTGGGCCAAGGTACTGATAGACCGCTGGGCCGAACGCGCGGGCCTCCACACCGGGCGCGTGCTGCGCCCCCTCAACAAGGCGGGCGAGCTGGCGGGGGACGGCATGACCGATTCGGGGATCTACAAAGCGCTCAAGCGCTACACTGAGCCGCTGGGCATGGTCGGGATCGCTCCCCACGATCTGCGCCGCACATTCGCCCAGCTAGCGCTTGACGGCCACGCCCCCATGCACCAAATCCAGCTCACGCTAGGCCACGCCTCAGTAGTGACCACCGAGAGGTATCTGGGCGTCAAGCAGAACCTTGCGGATGCCCCCTGTGACCGGCTGGGGCTGGCTGTGGAGCTGTAGACGCGCGGCTATGGCCCCGTGTATACTTGGCGCTGTGGTGACATAGCTACAAAGCGCTTTGGCGACAAGGAGACAAAGCACCATGCGTACTATTGCGATCGCCAACCACAAGGGCGGCGTGGGCAAGACGGCCACGGCCCACGCCCTCGGCGCCGCGCTCTCTCTCACCCGGCGCGTGCTCCTGGTGGACACGGACCCGCAAGCCAGCCTATCGGCGGCGTGTGGCGTGCGCGATGCAGCCGGCCGCTCCTTGGCGGAAGTGCTGGGCGGGGCGGAGCCCGGGACCTTGCCCTTGCGTGACGCCATACGGCCCATTACGGACACGCTGGCCCTCGTGCCCGCGGACATAGCGCTTGCGACTACGGAGCTCGCGCTTGTGTCGCGGATGGGCCGCGAGAACGCGCTACGGCGGGTCCTGGCCCAGGTCCGGGGCTATGACGTGTGCCTGATTGACTGCCCGCCCAGCCTGAGCCTGCTGACCGTCAACGCCCTCGCCGCGGCCGATGGGGTGCTAGTGCCTACCATGCCCCAAGCGGCCGATCTCCGCGGACTTGGGCTGTTCCTGGCCACCGTGAGCCAGATACGTGAGCAGGTGAACCCGGGGCTCGAGCTGTTGGGCGTGCTCGTCACGTGCCTGGATGCGCGCCTGTTGCACCACCAGGAGGCGCTAGACGCGCTGCGTGGGGCGGGCTTGCCCCTGTTCGACACAACGATAGGGCGCAGCGTGCGGGTGGCTGAGGCGGCCGGCGTGGGGGAGTCTATCATCACGTATGAGCCGCACAACCCGCGCGCTGAGGAGTATATAGCGCTAGCACAACAGGAGGTGGCCACATGGCTAAACGACCGTCTACAGTAGACGATGCGACCCGCGAAGGCCTCAGTTTTAACCCGATGGCCCGCACAGAGGCCGCCCAGCAGGAGGGCGATAAAGCGCCAAAGCGCCAAGGTGACACGGTTACGCCCAAAATCAGTGTCTATCTACCCGATGACCTGCTAGACGAGCTCGAGCGGCGCCTCCTAGAGGAGCGGGCACAGGAGCGCGCCGCTAGACGCGCCGGCGGGGATCCCCAGCGCGTGAGCCGCAGCTCCATTGTGGCCGCGGCCTTGCGGCGCTACTTGGGCGATCCAGAATAATCCAGGAAATTCCAGGTTTATCCAGGTCCAGCTACAAAGCCTTGACAATCATACGGGCTGGCTGTATAATACAGGCAGAACGTAGGAGGTGGCAGGCGAGTGACCGAGAGGACGTTGACACCGGACGAAGTGGCTGAGCGTTACGACGTGCATCCTGACACGGTTCGGCGCTGGTGCACCCTCGGCTACCTGCCCGGGGCGCGCAAGGAAGGAGACAAGTATCGGGGGTACTGGATCATCCCAGAGTCGGCGCTAGAGGGATTCAAGCCGCCGAAACCGGGACCGAGGCGAAACCGCTGACAAAGCGGCCCTGAGAGGTGCTGGAACACCAACCCAGGGCCTGACCACCAAGCACGCAGGAGGTGCGAGATGGCTGAGAGCATTGTACCACGCTGCGCCCGCTGCCGCGATTCGCGGCTAGTTATGGTCGGCGGGACCACCGGCCCCTACGGTGACGACCCGGCCGAGTTTCTGGATTGCCCCGTTTGCGTCCGCGGCACTGAGGAGCCCGAGTGGCCCGACCTGCCCGAGTGGCCCGACTTGGGCGCATGGACCGACGACGGCGACTGGGCGCCTGAGCCCAGCCCCACGCCCGCCGACCCCACTACGCAGCGCTTGACGCGCGACTGGCTGCGGGCCCCCTCGGATGACGCCGCTATGGACGTGGTGATTCGCTATGCAGGAGGTGGGTGATGGACGCACAGCAACAGGCCGGCTACAGCGAGGCGCCCGCCTCGTGGAACGTGCGCTATCGCACAGCAGATGGGTTCGAGTGCCAGCTGACGCTACGCGGCTCGAGCGGGGCAGACCTATTGCCCCGCACCGAGGCTGCGGTGCGGTGGCTCGTGGACCACGGATGCAGCCCCACGAACGGCCAGCGGCCGCCGCAAGCCGAGGCGCAGGACCCGCCGGCCGCCGGGGCCCCGGGCCAGCAGGCAGAGGGCTGGTGCGCTGAGCACGGCGTGCAGATGCAGCGCCGGGAGCGCAACGGGCAGACCTGGTGGAGCCACAAGGCCCCCGATGGGAGCTGGTGTCGCGGAACGGCTGGGCGGTGAGCGGGCAGAGGCCAAAGCGCGCATGACCCATGCCAACGACACCTATGGAAACTTACCACAGGTGTCGTTAGGTCCAACCCGCGACAAAGTGGGCGCGGCCCTGGGCATAGTGCCCAGCTGGGCAGGGAAAATGCTAAGAAATGCTAAGGTTGGCGGCGCATGCGGTGAAAAAGGGTGATGCGCGCTGATGGGGCATGCTCAATGCACCTTGACTTGGCAGCTACTCTGCGCCTATAATGAATCGTGACGGAGCACCTATGTCAACACCGCACCTTGGACACGTAATCCATAGCCGAACGAATCACAAGAGGGGGGAGACGCCAGCTGGCGTGCCCCCCTCTTTATTTTGCGGACTTTGCACTAGGGGGAGTGTGCATGTATAGACCGCATATGTGCTGCGTCTGCCAGGAGCGCGAGAGCAAGTACTATCGGAGCTGGCTGTGCGGCCGGTGCTATTACGAGAACAGGGAGCTACAGTGCCCCGTCTCAGAGTGGCCCGCATGGGGGAAGGCGCTCAAGGCCCAAGAGGAACGTGAGCGGCGGCTAGCTCGACGGACGCCATACACCGTGGCAGGCTTTAACCTCTTTGAGGGCGAGCCAAACGCCGATGCTACAGGGCCCAACGCCGACTATCGGGAGGCCGACTCTGAGCAGGTGCATACCCCGCTCGAGTCGTGGGGCGAGACTCTGCGCGCAGACCTTGGTGACAAACATGGTGTGGAGGCTGAGCTCTTGGCCGCACAGGAGGCCCAGGACGGCCAAGCCAGAGTGAGGCGCGCCCTAGATGAGATGGCCCCTGAGGATCGGCGGGTGCTCGAGCTGCGCTACTATCGGGATCCACCATGCACCCAATCCGAGATCGCCGTGATTCTGGGCGTCTCACAGTCTACGGCGCGCAACCGGCTACATGACGCGACCATCCGTCTGGCAGCCCGCCTAAAGGCGCCCAAGGGGCTCCTAGAGTGGCACGCCGCGAAATTCGGGCGAAATTTGGCTCGAGTTTTGGCCAAAGTCCGATAATTTGGCGCGTGCGTGCATATATAGGAGTAGGAGGGCATGTCGTGTCGTATGGAGGGGGGACGGGAATGAGGACCGAACCACGAACGGCTGAGGTAAGAGTGACGATGCAGCCGTGGCAGAAAGAGCTACTTATCGAACTGGCCGAGAATACGGCAACGACGCCGGAGAGGGTAGCGCGGACGTTCCTACTGGGCGGCCTGCTCGCTGAACAGCCACGGGTGCAGGTGGACCTCGCTGTATACCGTATCCAGCGGTATGCCGCGCGGGCCATCGAGGGCGGCGGGGAGCCCGAGCCAGAGCCCGAAAGCACATTGGAGCTGTGTCACGATTTTATGGTGAGCACGGCGCAGTACCTACGGGATATCGTCTACAGCATCGCGGGGGGCAGGATCGCCCGACTGGTAGACGAGATAGCGCGGAAGGTGGCGCGGCGAATCGTAACGGTGGACTTGGGCGCTACAGCCAAGGAGATGGCCGCGAAAGCGCTCGCGTTCTGCCGAGCCGCCTAGAATCTAGCAGGGACCGAGGGGCTATGGCCCCTAAATAGCAGAGCACCCGGGCGGGGACCCGGGGGCTCGGCGGCGGTGCATACAATGCTGGGCTAGCATTCGTATGTACAATAGCATATCCCTAACATCGTGTCAACTATGCTTCACAGCCGCTGATACCCCAGGCCCCCCCGGACGCACCGTCTGGGGGAGTACCACACCATATGGCCGCCTATGCTCGACCCCCAGCGAGCGGCGGCGGCCGCCTGGGGGAACCTATGAATCAGCTACTCGACTCCGACCGACTAGCACATCTAGCCTCTCTATTTGTCACTCCTGAGGCTGGCACATCGCCGCCCGACTCTATGGGCTATGGTGATCCGCTGGACTGGGGCGCCTATGCGCCCTACGTGGCCTTGCGCCAGCAGGGCATGCCCGCTGAGGACGTGGTGCGGATCATGCCCGCCGACCTCCGCGGCGAGCTTTTCCAGCACGACGCCGGCAGTGCGGGCGTAGCACCCCTGACGACGTTATCTGCGAAGTATCTCCTCACCGCTACGTGGCCCGAACCCGTC
>MTKW01028865.1_pt1 | contig 11139 bp, 10 predicted proteins | sample 1042761 | NCBI WGS metagenome assembly MTKW01 (sample SAMN06205366, study PRJNA360243) | anaerobic digester metagenome | biome: Wastewater treatment plant; feature: Anaerobic digester sludge; material: sludge; isolation source: anaerobic digester fed with sludge from wastewater treatment plant ...
TCAAAAACCTGTAGTTTATTCGGACAACTGTCGGATATTCTTCGCTGCCTACCGGACCTACCTGGCAGGGCTAAGCATATACAACCTATGTACTTTAGCCTTTGCATCAAAACACGAGACCAGAATCCACCCTTCATCAGTGACCTCAAAAGGCCTCTCCAGGATTTGGCCGTTTACCTTAAGAACCGGTACTACTCCTTTTAGTACTGACGGCGGACTTACATAGTCCTGATGCCCGCTGAGCATATCACCGGTGACGGTTGAACCAGAAGACGTAGTTTTGGCAGGCTTCTTTTGAGAAGGGTCGTTTTGAGAAGACTTGCTCTCAGAGAACAAGTCCTCGGAGAACATGATCCCGTCATAATCTGCCTTCGTCAAATACAGAAGATACTCATGTTGCCTGTACTGCCATGACGCGAACCTGTCGGGTTCAGTCAAGGGGTAATTTGCACCGGTCGCAAGGTTCAGAAGGTGACAATATCGAAGGTCAACACCTTCTCTACCGGAACTGCCATATGATGCGACATCTAGCATAAGTTCGGCCACCGGTTCAGCCATTGGTTCGCCCATTGGTTCGGCCATGGGTGCGACAATGGATTCAGCCTTGAGTCCGGCCTTGGGTTCGGCTGAAGGCCTAAACCTCACGCTGCGAATCTGGGGAAATAGGCCTGCTGGAACTCGGTATTCCCCGAGACATTCTCCGTTTTCCAGATCGAGAATTGCTCCATACTCCTTCATCATTACAGCTACACGGCCTTCAAATACAACAAGGCGAGGATGGGCGGCCTTACCGAACTCCGGGTTGCCGACTCTCCAAACTNNCTCACCGGTTACAGCATCAAGACTGCTGCAATAGCCGTCTTGGGACAGCCATGTGAAGCGCCCATCGCTCAGAACATAGGTGGCGAATTGAGGAAATTCCGCCAGCCACCTGGGGCTAACCGGATTATCGGGTGTGCCGGTTTGAAACACCTGGCTTGAAATATCGAATCTCTGCAACAACCCTGACTGATACCCGTAGCGAGTAACTCCCTCGTGGCCGAACCAGTACTCGCCTGAATCCCGCCAATCGCCTGCTCCCCAAATCTCCCATGCTACCTTACCGTTGTCAGGATCAAGCCCATATAGGCAGCCAACGCCGGGAAGAGGATCTTCACTCCAACTGTCAGGTATATATTCCATGTCACTTCGAACGCAAAATACCTGAATCCCTGCGCCGCCCGGGCTTTGATACACCCAGGGCCCGACCAGCCTGGTAGGGTAACTCCTCACAGGCACTTGCATCCCATCAGGGACTGGCAATGTATGCACAGTTGAATCACCTGTTTCCAGGTTCAGGGTCATATACCGGGGATCGCGACTTTCGATAACAACAACAAGATACCCGGGAAATACTACGGCTTTGGCCTGATCCCTGTAAACAAAGGGCTGGAGTTTGATCCCGGCCTTCTCCCAGATAGGCGTCCCGTCTTCCCAGTTGAACCCATAGGCATCGAGAGTTGGGGCCCCATCTGGGTCAAAAAGGTTTTTGTATACAAGCAAATATACATTACCACCCTGAAAGGCCACGTCTATTTCGCATGTAGGCGATGGTATCTGTGAAGGAATCTTGAAATCGTGCCGCCTATGCCACACCTCATTGCCTTCCGCCATGGAAATCCTGGCGATTTGAGACGAAGTGATAACAAGGCCGTCTTCCCTTATGCTTACCGGCGAATTCTCGATAAAACCAAACTCTTTGGAGTAACCTGGCTGGCCACGCCCGGCTTCACGGGACGGAAACCACATACCCAGAAGGGTACCGGCCCGTTCATCTCTCAATTCGTACTGCCAAGCCAAATTCAACCTTGGGTCCAATACAACAGGTGCTACAGCCATGTCAAGGGCAAGAAACGGCCTTAGAACTAAGACACACCCTGCGGCAACAACAAGCGCCCACAAAGCAAACTGCCTCATTAGAGAGATAAACTGACGCTCATCTCTGTATGTTTTCCATATGAGTTCCCTTACCCACGTTGCAATGCCGGCAGATGCCAGAGCCAAGCCAATACCCGGGATATTGGGCAAAGCTCCCCGGCACCAAACCCAGATGGGGCGCAGGGCTTCAAAGCGCCAGAAAAGGGATATATGAATCAGGAGAAAGATGAAACTGTTAACCCAGAATACAGGCCTTGTCTCTGCCTCGAACATCGCAGCGGCTGCAAATCCGGCAATCAGCCCAAAACCAAGTGGCGATGCAACGGCCAGAACCTCCTCCTGAGCTTTGAGGAAGGATCCAGCCATCCCTGAAGCACCGCCAAACTCGTACACCGAGGCAAAACCGAGGACGGCTGCCAAAATCAACATCGACGCGACAGGAAGTACCATGCCCTTGCGGTTCGCCTTCAACCATTGGAGCATCTCCTGTAACGTGGGGCGAGACGGTCTGTCAGGCTTATCTTGGTTTGTAGAGCCATTGCCACCATCACAAGAGCCATTGCAGTCATCACGAGAACCGTTGCAATCATCAGAAGAGCCCCTGCAATCATCGAAAGAACCACTGCAGCCATCACAAGAACTACTGCAATCATCAAGACTTGGAGGCTGTCCTTGCATCATGGGCCACCTCCTCAAAATACAGNNAGATATTTCTGGTCAGTCAGCAGATGTGTCACTCTAATCGCTGGCAGGTAATTCAAGTCCGGACGCTGAATACCTCAAAAGTTCGATAGACTAAATAACTTACATTGAGATGTGCGAGGAGGCATAACAATTGAAAATTCTCGCTATAAGCGGAAGCCCTCGTCCTAAAGGAAACACTGCATCCCTCATGAAAGCAGTTTTGGATTCAGCAAAGAATTCAGACCCTACTGCAGAGATAATCGAATACAACATAAACAGACTCAGCTGCAAAGGGTGCCAGGGTTGTCTGGCCTGCAAGAAACCTGATATTCAGACATGTGTGCAGCAAGACGACCTCTCCCCTGTACTGGAACAGATGATTGAAGCGGACGTCTGGGTTTTGGGGACTCCGGTATACATGGGCCACACTTCTGCACAGCTAAAGCTTCTGCTGGACAGAATGTACTGTTTCACAGGCCCTAACCGGTCGGTGCGAATTCCAGAAGGGAAAAAGTGCCTATTTGTGATTACGCAAGGAGCTGCAGGCGACCGCCACCAGGACATAATGGACTTGTTTTCACGATTTATGTCGTGGAGAGGCGTCTCTACAAAGTTCATCAGGGCCGCAGGGCTTACTCTGTCTCCAGGATTTACCCCTGAAACGTTGGAAGAAGCAAAGGAACTTGGAAGGTGGATAGTGCGAGAAGAATAGGTTGTTCAGCAAGGCTTTCCGGCCAAATGAGCCCGGCCTGCCCTTGAACCGGGGGTGGCTTTGACGAAGAAGGCCAGGCCGTTTTACCTGATCCAGGTTAGCCAGGGCTGCTAAGACTACGGAACCCGGTTCTCCATCTCAATTAGCCCGGCAGATCAAGGCGAAATTTCTTGTCAAAGGAGTTGAAAGTTAAGACATGTCTTTCGACGGAGAAAGAGCAATGGAGTTTCTAAGGAAAATCGCATTCACAAGGTGTGCAGGCACGCCTGAAGAAGAGAAAGCGGCGGGCATTATCTGTGACGAACTGCGAAGTTTCGGCCTTAAACCAGAAGTTGAAGAGTTTGACCTGTTTGCGTACGCCAATGACCAGGCCTGGGTTGAGATCCTTGAACCATACCAGGCCAGGTACGAAGGGTCGGCCCTGGGGCTAAGCGGTACAACACCGGCTGAAGGCCTCGAAGCATCTATTAAATATGTAGAAACAGGACAGCCCGAGTTTCTACACGATATCTCAGGCACCATAATCCTTGCCAGCAGCGGCGGTGGTTTCAAAGCCCTTGAGAAAGCAAAGAAAGAAGGAGCCGTAGGCCGGATATTCATAGCCAGCGCAGGTAGGGACACGCCAAACATCTCTATGAACCGGTGCTTACGCGACCGCCTAGGCACACTGCCCACTGCCTATGTCAAATATGAGCATGCTCTGGAGATGATAACCAGCGGCGCAAGTAAAGTGCGGCTGTTTGTGGCACAGGACGAATTCTGGTCCAAGTCCAGGAACGTAATAGTCGAAATACCAGGTACACATGAGCCTGAAGAGATCATCCTGGTAGGGGCTCACTTCGACAGCGTATACAGAAATCAGGGCGCCCACGATAATGCTGCAGGATCGGCAACGATAATGGAGATGGCCAGGTACTTCAGCCAAAACCCGCCAAGACGAACTCTCAGGTTCGTGTGGTTTGGAGGCGAAGAAATGGGCCTTATGGGAAGCTGGGCCCATGTGGAAACACGCAGCGATGATGTTGGCCAATACATATTCATGGTAAACGTTGACGTAGCAGGAGGAATCATAGGCAGCAACTCTGCATCGGTCATGGGGCCGGAGAAGCTCGTAAATTACCTGGACATACTGGGCAAGGAATTTGGACCGGGCCTCAATGCCAGACAGTCTATCTACTCAGGAGATTGCATACCAATGGGGCACAAAGGAGTTCCGTCAGTAACATTTGCACGTGGAGGCGGCGGCACGTCCTTCATTCATGCGCCTGGCGATACCATAGAGCATATCGACGGAGACCACCTGGCCATGCTAGGCGACATGGCGCTTGAGTTCACCCGGCGCATAGTCAACGCCGGCAAATTCCCATTTGAAAAGGAAATCCCCGAGAAGATTAAGAAAGACATCAGAGAATACATGGAACGAGGCGGCCGGTTAACCGAAGAAAAGGAAAACCGGGAATGAAACACCGGTGAAACGCGGGGACGGTTCTAGTGTTTCACCAATACGGAACAACAGGTAAACAGAAAAGGCAGTTCCAGCCCTTTAGAAAGACTGAGAAACACCGGGACGGTTCTAATGTTTCACCACCATAAAACAACAGGTAGAACAGCAAAAACAGTCCCGGTCCTTCGCCATAAGACTCAAACAATAGGACCGTCCCCAATGTCCAAATGTCCAATTCAACGCGCACAGGTCTGGCCGCGCCCTCCGTCAATCAAGACTGTTTCGCCTGTAATCCAGCCAGCCTTGTCTGACGCCAGGAAGAAGATCAGTTCGGCCACTTCGTCTGGGTTACCTACTCTGCCAAGGGGATGGGTAGTCTTGCTTCGTTCCAGGAATTGGCCGTATACCTCTTCGCTCATACCGCTGCTCCTGTGCAGCTGAGTACGTACAACTCCTGGATTCACAGCGTTGACCCTAACTCCTTTGCCTGCAAGTTCAAGGGCTGAACACCTGGTAAGGTGGTCAACTCCCGCCTTACTCACACAGTACGCCAGCACATTTGGAAACGCCCGCTGCCCATTGACGCTTGACACATTAACCACCGAACCTTTGCGTTCAATAAGATAGGGCACTGCACATTTCATCATGTAGAACGGGGCCCGGAGGTTAAGGTTCATAAGCCGGTCCCAATCTTCCAGGGTGGTATTTTCGATGGTGCCATTGGAGATAATCCCGGCGGCATTTACCAGAACATCTATCCCGCCAAGGGTCTCAACGACACTGGTTACGATTCTTTCGATATCACCATCCTTGCTCAGATCNNGCAATCTCGTCTTCGCGCCTTGCCACCAGGGCAACAGAAAACCCCTCACTGGCAAACCTAAACCCGCATGCACGGCCGATTCCACTGCTGGCTCCTGTAATTACTGCCACTCTATCTGCTGTACTACGTGAACTCATGATGCCTGCGCCTCCTCATGAACTTCCGAAAATGTCGTAAATATGCCTCTTAGATAGTGGGTCCCAATATGGAGTTGTGATTCTCGACGACGCGTGTCCGGTTGAGTTACAGTGTCATCCTAATTGGTGAAACGCTAGAACCGTCCCGGCGTTTCAGTTCCCGACGATGTCTGCACCGTTACCTCCGTCTCATGCTGATAAGTGGAACGCTAGAACCGTCCCCGCGTTTCTTACCGTTACCTCATCTCATCCTGATAAGTGGAACGCTAGAACCGTCCCCCCGTTCCACCGTTTCACGCTGGGTAGTTGCCTCTCGCTTTGTCGAGTTCCTTGATGACTTGCTGCCTGAGCTCGTCGGGTTCAAGAATCCTGGCGTGGCTTCCGAAGCTCATGACCCAGCGCATTATCTCCCCTGTGCTTCCAGTGGTTAGGGTCATCCTGAGGCCGCCGCCGGGAAGGTCTTCTATCTTCTGGCTATGGTGCCACTGCTTTTCCCGGATATACGGTACCTGGGTACTGTCAAACTCGATAGCAACCTGCCTGGGAACTCCCCGCTCTATGGTCCAGCTGTCTCTTAGGTAGTCGTCAATAGAAAAGTCAGCCGGAATTCTATAGTGCTCTCCTGTAACAGAAAGGGACAATATCCTGTCAAGGGCAAATGTTCGTACCTCGCGCCTTTCATGGCAAAAGCCGATACAATACCATGTTCCGTCTACCAACCTCAAATGGTATGGGTTAATCTTCCTGCCTGACACTGCTTTCCGGCCTGCGCTGTAATACTCCATCTCGACTACCTTGCGCTCTTCCAGGGCCTTTACCAAAACCTGATACATTTGGGCAACTGCTACTTCCTCTCCACGCAAAGGGTCTACGTGGAAAGATACTGCTTCCAAAGCACGCTCGAGATTCACTTCGATCTCCTGAGGCATAAGTCTCCTTATCTTTAGCATTGCCCTCTTGACAAACTCCTCTAGGGGAGTGCCCTTGCATTGCATTAGAAGTTTCTGCCCTAAGAAAAGAGCGATTGCCTCGCCTTCTCGCAATTTGACCTCAGTAAGCACAAATGGTTCTGAGTAATAATACCCCTTCCGCCGGCGGTCATACTCAATTGGGGCACCAAACATGTCCCGGAGCCGCTCGATGTCACGTTCCACAGTCCGCCTATTTACCTCAAGGTAATCCGACAAATAAGAGCAGTTTGGATAGACCTCCTGGGATATGAGCCTGTCTATCTCGTATAACCTCCAAAATCCAGTGATGTTAACCCCCAGGCCACCCCTTACGGCCTCATCCTGAGTTTTGTAATGAATCCTGGTTTGCGGTAATCGGACCCGGGCTTTACTCATGTACTTCATACTCCTTTGTTCTTATCTGAGAGAATCAAATCCTATGCCGCACTAACTCACTCGCCTATATCGAGATTCGTCCCATGTTGGATAGGTAAAGTATCGAGTGTCGATTTGACGCCGGTTATCCGCTTCTGAGGCCCATGGCCGTTCATGAGGCAGGTCCCCATCTGTGGCATGTTTCATCAGTTATATACTCCATAAACCAGGGATTTCCTGCCACCAGGCACATAGAACCTAACAACACGTGCTTTGGGTTAACAGAATACAATGTTACAGTAATTTACTTGGAGGCATCTTGTATGTCGGGAACCACAGGTACCGGCTGCATAGCCAATAGGCAACCACAAATCGGTGGGCTGAAACGCAATTCTAGCAAACGGTCCGGCCAGTCCCTTGACTTCGAACGGATTCTCCAGGAAGCGATAGTAGGAGCCGTCAGCGCCATTGCCTATGACGCAGGGATTGCCCTGGTAGGAGGCCCTCCCCTCACCGCCAATCAGGTGCTGGCAGATATCATAAGCGGTGCTGTAGGCGGAGCCACAGGTGAAATCGTGCTGGAGTTAACTCAAAATGAGATCCTTGCTGTTGCAGTCAGTGCTCTCATTACGGGAATCGTGTTTCAGCTTGTGATTAGTGAACCCGATCCTCCACCGGGAATCAGAAGGCAGGGGCTCACCGCGTAATTGATATTCATAATTTCGGAAAACCTGTACGGATTTCAGGCAGCTGTCCGGCAGAACTACAGGTTCTGGCAAAAGCTGTACGAATTTCAGGCAGTTGTCCGGTAAAACTACAGGTTCAAGCAAGTACTATGGAGAACAGGAATCTCTGCGCCGTGCGTAGAATATGCGTGACGGATAATAGACGCAAGACTCCGAATAGCCTGACAACCATGGGCGTTGAATGAGGGCGTGAAGATAGTGAACCACTTGCAGCGATGGGTAAATCGCAATCGCCTGACAATCATGGTTATTGCATGAAGCAAAGTTTTACGACCACCTTGATGACTAGATGACTACATAAAGACATGCGTTTGTTAAGACGAAAATAGAAACTGCCGGAGGTATTTTCATCATGGCCAAAAGAATCGCGTTGATTAATGGAAAGATATTGACGTCAGCTGGAATTGGGTCCATGGAGGCAGACGAAGTCGAAGCTCTCCTAATAGAAGGAAACAGGATTGTCGAGATAGGAACTACAGCCCGTATTCTTGAAATGATCGGGAGCCCGATAACTCCGTCCATTCCGGTTGTGGACCTTCAAGGAATGACGGTTATCCCCGGCCTAGTTGACTCCCACAACCACATTCTGTCAACTGCCGATCTCATAGAAGGAGTCAACTGCTTCGGGCTAAACACCATAGATGAACTCAAGGAAGCAGTATCTCAGGCGGCAGCCAAAGCAGAACCAGGCCAATGGATAACAGGAGGAGGTTGGATCGAGAGTCAGTTTGCCGATCGACGGATGCCTACCCGCCATGACCTGGACGAGGCTGCTCCACACAACCCGGCTTGCCTGTCCCGATTGTTCGGAATGTCAGCCGTAAACTCAATGGCGCTCAACGCAGCGGGAATAGGCAAAGGATTCGTCCCTCAGGCAGGCAGAGTCGATCTGGATGCCTCAGGTGGACCTACTGGTATAGTCAGGGAATCCGCCCAGGGCCTCATAAGCAAAGTAATCCGTGAGGCAATGGCCACAGAGCAAAAAGGTTCCGTACAGGAAGAGCTCGAAAGGCGAATTACACTGGCACTCAAGGAATTGCTGAAATACGGCATTACGTCAGTCCTGGATCCGGGAGTTTCAGGCGAATTGATGCGGGCATACACCAGCCTGTGGGCCAAGAAGGCCCTACCCATTAGGGTAACCGCCATGCCAACATGGCACGGGAAATCAGTCATTTCAGGCGATTACGTCATCAATCCGGCCATTGAAGCAGGTTTGCAGCCAGGCCTGGGTGACCGATGGTTTCGGGTAGGCAACCTCAAAATGGCCATAGACGGCGGATTAGGCGCCAAAACCGCCATGATGCACGAACCCTACAAGGATTGGTCCCGGTCTACATTTCCGGCCAGGGTCGACCTGAACAATCTAGGCTCATACATCCTTGATTCCCACCTAGCAGGCTGGGGAGCCGGAATCCACTGCTGCGGAGACCTGGCCCAGGATATCGCTGTATCCCACATGGTAGCAGCTATATCCAAGAGGAAACCCCTCCCTCACCAAAGGCATCACATTATCCATGGCTACTTCCCTACTGAATACGCCCTGAGGGCAATGTCTGAACACGACATCGCCATTTCGCTTCAGCCCGGATTTATCTACGTTGAAGGTGATATATATCCAGATGCTCTTAATGAAAAAAGGCTTCTGGAGTTCAAACCGGCAAAGACATACCTGGGCAGAGGTATCCGGGTTGCCATCAACACAGACGTGTCATCTGGCCCCATTGATCCATTTGTCGCGATTTATGGAGCGGTGGCCAGGAAAACCATTGCAGGCCTGGACTTTGGCCATGAAGAAGCCCTAACGCCACGGGAAGCGATTGAGTGCTTCACCCAAGGCGGAGCATACCTGGCATACAGAGACAGAGAGTGCGGCGCCCTTGTTCCTGGCCGGTTCGCAGACCTGGCTATCCTGGACCGCAATATCCTAGACGGAGGCCCAGAGAAACTGCTCAAAACCAGGGTAGCCGCCACAATGCTGGATGGAAAGTTCGTGCACCTCATAGAAGATGCTCCTGTAGTGCCAGAAGAATTCATAGAGGACCCAAGCACCAGTCACAACATACCTGCTCGAGTACGAGTTCCTTATTGAGTTTCTCCCGAAACCACTTGATGACGTCATCCATCGTCTCAGGATCAGATTTCGCTCGGCGAATGTCGCAATCAGAGCAATCAATCCCACATACTGCGATAATTTCTGCTTTTTCCTCTGCCACGGTTAACCCCTCCCGCTACCCAAACATTTGTTTCCGTAGCGCAATCATAGCATAGCCTAAAACATGGATCAACTGGAAATGTGATAAAGGGTGCCGAACATTCGGCAGTTTAGCTTTGCTTGAAACGAGATAGTAATGGCTTGTCACCTAGTCTATTTTGCTTTCCGGCACGACTTCAGTATTGTGAGGCTGGCAATCTAATATTTCAAAACATGAGTGAAACCTGCAGAACAATGAGACGTAGTAACCCCATGGATGTGCTATTTTGAGGAGCTGTTGTTCAAGAGAAGTGTTGGTCTGCAGTGCCGCTGTTCAGGAGTACTGCCGTTCGGGAGTACTTCCGTTCATAAGTACTTCTTATTCAGGAGAAACGCCGTTCAGGAGTGACTGGCACGGGTTGGATGATCACTCGGTGAATGATGCTGTCCAGAGTTCAGAAGTACCGAATGGCAACTGGCACCAAGTTCAAAACCATGAGTCGCCGACAGATTTGCGACTTGCTGTGAAAAGGAGTGTGAAGCCAAATGGGTTGCCTGTTGTGGGCTATACTTTTTGCACTGAGCTGGCCTGTGGCCCTCCTGTTCGTAGTGCTTTATCCCTTTGTCTGGATCATAATGCTGCCGTTTAGGTTTTTCGGGTTCGCTGTTGAGAGCGTGTTTCAACTGCTGCGGTGGCTCATCCTGTTGCCGACAAGGCTGATTCCGTAATGGCGAACCTATGCAGTCTGTTCTGTCAAGGCAAAGGATATCTTATGAAATGAGTGGCACCTGTACGGCTGCCGATCGTCGTCACGGGCTGCGAGGCAAGGGATGCTCTATGAAACAAGGCTGCCCCAAGGGTACCAGGAACGGTTCAGTCGACAGGTTACTGCAGGTTTGAGTGAAGGCCTGATGCACAACGCAAAAGGCCTTCATAAATCCAAACACAATCCCATAATCAACCGTCGGCACATTCCCACGTCTGATAACATCGAAGACAGCCTTTCCTAAATTGTACTATGCCCCGCATTTCCCAACCATACGCTCGAATCCACAGTTAGACAGCCTTCTATATTCAACTATGCCCCCACTTCAGCATGAGGCGGAAACTACCACAGTTACACCTCTCCCCCACAAGACTTCAAGAACTAGTCGAG
>MTKW01007874.1_pt2 | contig 11122 bp, 9 predicted proteins | sample 1042761 | NCBI WGS metagenome assembly MTKW01 (sample SAMN06205366, study PRJNA360243) | anaerobic digester metagenome | biome: Wastewater treatment plant; feature: Anaerobic digester sludge; material: sludge; isolation source: anaerobic digester fed with sludge from wastewater treatment plant ...
GCACCCGGGCAGGGAGGATATCAGGGCTGCGGTGCGCCGGGCGGTAGCCCTGGCCGGGGGTTTGCCGGAACAGATCCGGCCCGGAGCAACAGTGCTGTTGAAACCCAACCTGGTGGAGGTCCCCCATACCAGGGAAAGCGGCGCCGTAACCCACCCCCAGCTTTGCCGGGCGGTGGCGGAGATGGTTCTGGAAAGAGGAGCGGTCCCGCTAATTGGCGATTCGGCCGGGATGGGATCCGACACCGAGGCCGTGATCCAATTCATGGGTTACGACGAGCTGCGCCGGGAGGGCTTTCCGGTTATCGATCTAAAAAAAGAGAGGGTCCTGCGGGTAAAAAACCCTGCTGCTGCCGTGCTGCCGCGCATGAGAGTCTTTCAGCCCGCCCTGGAGACCGATGCTCTGATCAACCTGCCCGTTATGAAAACGCATGATCAGACCGAGGTGACCCTGAGCATGAAAAATTTGAAAGGTCTGCTTGCCGACAGCTCCAAAAAGAGGATGCACCGGAGGGCCCTTTTTCGCGGCATTCCGGAGATTGCCGCCTTTTTTAAACCATCCCTGACCATTCTGGACGGGATTTACGGGCAGGAGGGGGTGGGTCCCGTTTACGGTGATCCGGTAGAAATGGATCTGATTATTGCCGGCCGGGATATGGTGGCCCTGGACACGATAGCCGGATTGATCATGGGATACAGCCCCGAAGAGGTACCGGTGACATCGCTGGCTGCAGAGATGGGACTGGGGGTTGCTGATGCAGGGAAGATCGAGATTGCCGGGCTGCCCTGGGAGTCGGTGAGGCGCAGGTTCAAGCGCAGTTCCGAATCCGGGATCTTGCGGGAAATAGATCCGGGAATACTTTGCATCGGCGGCGACACCTGCAGCGGCTGCCGCAACACCGTTATCTCCATGCTCGTCGAGTTGAAAGCGCGGGGTGCCCTCTCCGCCCTGGAGGGCAGGGCTATCGTTACGGGGGCTTCACCGGAGAAACAGTTTTCCGGAAAACCGCTTTTCGTGGGCAACTGCGCTCGCCGGCGCGGCGTAGGTAAAAATTTTGTCCCCGGCTGCCCGCCCGAAAACAGCTGGATTATTGATCTTCTACTTTAACCGGCCGCTTGAGGGTTTACTTATCGACAACTTTTGTTTTCGACAGCGCTTTTCCACGCCCCATTTTCATTTTTAAGCGGTTGATCCTGTGCTGCAGCGCCGCAGGATGGCAGGGGCTGCTGAAAGGAAGCCCGCCCTGATCGCATGCTTCAGCAAGAGCCCGTCTGCTCCAGTCGAGGGCTGTCGCATAATCGCGGGCCCGGTGTTCATGATATTTGGCCAGTTCGACATAAGCGTCCAAATATTTGCCGCCCATTCGCGCCAGCTTCTGCCACAGCTTGACCGCCTCCCTCCAATTTCCCTCCTTTTTGTACAGCAGTCCCAATTGGAAGAGCGCCGCTCCCCCCAGCGCCCCAGCTCCCTGCGCAGCGGCTTGACGGTAATAGGATTTGGCCCTTTCAGCATGCCCCGCTTCGTGGTAGAGCCTGCCCAGGGCGTAGGACTCCGCCGGGTGCTCCGGTCTTTCCGCCGAGGCGGTGGCGGCCACCCGGCCCAGCAGCACGGCCATGGATAGAATGTCGTACACGTTGTGTTCGAACACCTTTTTCAGGAGCGCTGTTTCGCCGCGGCGGAGGTAATTGAAATAGACGGTGGGGATTTGTTCGCCGGGAATATCACCGCGCCGCTGAAATCCGAGAAGGGATTCTTCCAGAAAGCCCAATTTTCGCGAAGGAAAGCGTTCCTTCCAGAGACTGCGTGCACAGATCAGAAGATCCAGATGATTGCGCGGCGCCGTCTGATGCCCGGTCTTCCTCAAGAGCTGGCGGGTCTGGATCAGGGGGAGGTCAAAGGCCTTCCCATTGAAGGTGATCAGCCCGTCGAATGATGCGGCGAAAGCGGTAAAATGGCTCAGCATGGCCTCTTCCTCGGCCGGATGGCGCAAGAAATACTGGCGGAGGCGAAATGTGTCGCCTGCCAGCCATCCCAGGCCGATCAAGAAAACCCAGGTGCCAGTGCCGCCGGAAAGCCCGGTAGTTTCCACATCGAGAAAAAGGTACTGCGAGGGTTCGATTGCCGGGAGGTTTTTGTCGCGCGCCGGCAGGGTCAGGTTGCTGCCGCAGCAGTTCAGCCCCTGTTCCAGAGTAAAGGAGCCGTGCTGCTGTTCAAGAGTGAAGGAGAGTTCACGCAGGTAGCAGCATCCGGAAGCGGTCTGTTCCAGGTTTTCCTCGCCTGGAAAAAGAAAGATCCTTCCCGGTAATTCCCTATTCAGGAGCTTCTTTGCCGGCCGGGCCGGCGCGATTTCGCCGGAGCGCTGCAGCGCCTCCAGACGGGAGCGGAGCTTATCTCTCATGCAAAACAACCTCCAGCAGCCGGCGGGAAAACTTTTTGGCCTCCGCACCGGTTTGATCCGCTGCACCCACGCAGGAGGGGCAGCCCGCTGCACAGCGGCAATTGAGGATGGCTTCATGGGCGGCACGGCAGATCTCCCGGTAGATCCGGAAGAGGAGCTCGCTGCAGCCCACACCGCCCGGGTAGCTGTCGTAAAGATAAAGTGTGGGCATCCCGGTAAAGGGGGCCCTGACCTGACTGACGGCGCGCAGGTCGCGGGGATCGCCCATGATAAAAAGCGAAGCGATCTGGGGGATCAGGTTGGCCAGGCCCAGCAGCCCCGCTTCCAGGGCCGCCGGTGTGAAACCCTCCAGGGAAGCCGGCGGGAAAGCGAGCCAGAACGCAGTGGTATGCATCTCTGTTTCCGGTATATTTACCGGACCGGTACCCAGGTTTTCATGCGTATGGAAGCGGATTTTCTTGAACATGGAGACAAGGGCATTGATCCGCACCTCGCCCCAGGCGCGGGTAACCCCCTTTTCTTCGCAGGCAAAAGTATCGAGAACCTTGAGGTCAACGGAAAGATTGGCGTCTGTAAAATAGTTTACCTGCACAGCGCGGACATAGGCTTTTTTTTCGGCAAAGTCGAGCCGCTCCACCTGGTACTGTCTGCCGCCGTGAATATAGACGGCCTCTTCATGGACCAGCATGGGAGCGCTGAAACGATCCACTTCACCGATAACCTGCGGCTGCGCCGTTGTTGTATCGATGATCACCACATTTTCGCGGGCTGCGCTGCGCAGCGAGATCTCCTCGGCCGGGTAGGCATCCTCCATCCAGTGGAAAGTTCCGCCCGAGTGGTACAGGGCCCCTTCATCGGCGAGAAATTGCAGTATATCGTCAACTGCCGCATGGCCAAATGTTTCACCGCCTTGAAAGGGCAGCTCAAAGGAGGCGCAGCGAACATGATTGGTCAGGATGATCAGATTGTCGGCGTTGATCAGCGCCCGCTCCGGAGAACGTCCGAAAAAATAATCAGGGTTGTTGACGATATACTGGTTCAGCGGGGAGCTGTTTGCCACGAGCAGCCCCAGGGATGCACCGCTGCGTCTCCCCGAGCGCCCGGCCTGCTGCCAGGTGCTGGCGATGGTCCCGGGATAACCGTTGATTATGCAGGCCTCCAGCTCTCCTATGTCAATGCCCAGTTCCAGGGCGCTGGTGCTGACCACAGTTTTTACCAATCCCTGGCGCAGCCCCGCTTCGATGGAGCGCCTCTCCCGGGGCAGGTAGCCCCCCCGGTAGCCGCGGATGCCGCTGTCCTCTCCCGGGATCACTTTCCGGCTCTGCTGCAAATAGGTCAGCAACAGCTCCACCCCCAGGCGGCTGCGGGTAAAGACAATGGTCTGCACAGCCTTCCGGTAGAGCTCGCCGGCCAGGCGCTGCGTTTCCAGAAGGGAGCTGCGCCTGAGGCCCAGCTCCCGGTCTACAACCGGCGGATTGTAAAAGATGAAATGTTTTGTGGACCTGGGCGCTCCGTTTTGATCAATAAGTGTAACGGGCTCCTCGATGAGCGCTCCAGCCAGTTCCGCAGGGTTGGCGATGGTGGCGGAGCAGAGAATAAAGAGGGGAGTGCTGCCGTAAAATCGGCAAATCCGTTTCAACCTGCGGATCACATTGGCAACATGGCTGCCGAAGACGCCGCGGTACTGGTGCATCTCGTCGATGACGATGAATTTCAGGTTTTGGAACAGCCGGACCCACTTGGTATGATGGGGCAGAATGCCCGTGTGGAGCATATCGGGATTTGTGACCACGATATGGCCGCTTTGCCTGATGGCCTGGCGCAGGCCCGGTGCAGTATCGCCGTCGTAGGTATGGGTGCGCAGGTTGATCTGGAGTTCAGCCGCCAGTGATTTCAACTCGGCAACCTGATCCTGGGAAAGCGCCTTTGTAGGGAAAAGATAAAGGGCGCGGCTTTCCCCCTCAGCCATAAACTCGTTTAACACGGGGATGTTGTAGCAAAGGGTCTTCCCCGAGGCGGTGGGGGTAACCACAACAGCGTTCTCCCCGCGGCCGATGGCCTCGAGAGCCTGGGCCTGGTGGCTGTAAAGGTGCTCGATCCCCCGCCGGCGCAGTGTCTCCCGGAGACGACGGTCAAGTGAATCGGGGAAATCAACATATGCGCCGTCCCTGGCCGGCAGCTCTTCCCACCTGGTCACATTGCGCATAAAAGCGGGATCCTCACGCCATCGTGCGAGCAGCTCTTCCAAACCGGACATCTTTTCAACCGCCTTTTGCCTGTTCTGCTGTCTACTAATTTCGATACTACCTCCGCAAACCCTACTTCCTATTGATAGCTTTGCAGCGGTGCGCTGTCAAGGGGAGTATTCCCCCCCGGCTTGATACAGGGTAAGTGATTTTCCAATTAGACATTTAGGCCAAGTATCTTCAGCAAAAAGGGTAAAGGGTTCCAGGGGATAACCACGAAATGAAAATAAGGGTATCTCTCCCTGTATTTCCTCCGGAGGAGGGCAACCTGATCAGTTTTAACTTTTATTCACTTGCACCGGATAGCCATTTCAAAAGGAGGTCATGACGATGCGCCGCGGATGCCCGTACGGCACTCACAGGGTTCTGGAACCGAAGGGGCTGCTGCCCCAGCCGGCCTGGAAAATTGACAATACCATGGAGCTTTACGACAATGAGATCTTGATTGATGTTGATGCGTTGAATATCGATTCAGCCAGCTTTACCCAGATCAAGCAAGAGGCGGGGGAGGACGACGCCCGTATCGCTGAAATAATGATGAAAATCGTCGACGATCGGGGCAAGCATCACAACCCCGTAACCGGCTCGGGCGGTATGCTGATCGGCCGGGTGGCGGAGATCGGTCCGGCCCTGGCCGGCCGGATAGATCTTCAAGTTGGCGACCGCCTGGCCACACTGGTTTCCCTCTCCCTGACACCTTTGAAAATTGACCGGATCAAGAAAATCTATCGCGAAAGCGATCGGGTGGAGATCGAAGGAAAGGCTGTTCTTTTCGAAAGCGGCATCTATGCTGTTCTGCCCGATGATCTGCCCGAGAACCTGGCCCTGGCCGTCCTTGATGTTGCCGGTGCGGCAGCCCAGACCGCCAGGCTGGTCAAACCTGGCGACAGGGTTGTCGTTATCGGCGCCGGGGGCAAATCCGGTCTTCTCTGTCTGCATGAGGCGCGCAAGCGGGCGGGGGTGACGGGTCTGGTCATCGGTATTGCGCCCCGTGAAAAAAGCAAAAAGAGAGCCGAATCCACCGGCAGCTGCGACCATGTGATCCTGGCCGACGCCACCAGCGCTCTTGAGGTGATGGAAAAAGTGAAAGAGGCCACCGGTGGGGAGATGGCCGATGTAACCATAAACTGCGTGAATATCCCCAATACGGAGCTCTCCTCCATATTGGCCACGCGCGATGGAGGGACAGTCTACTTTTTTAGCATGGCCACCAGCTTTACGGCAGCCGCCCTGGGAGCGGAGGGGGTGGGCAAGGATATCACCATGATCGTGGGCAATGGCTACACAAAGGGGCATGCTGCAATATCGCTCAACGTGATGCGTGAAAGTCCCGTTCTGCGGCGGATATTCGAAGAGCTTTATACCTAGCCCCGTCAGGGACAGCCCGGTTTTCTCCCCGGGGGAAAGGGGCCGTGAGAATATATATGGCGAACAGGAACTACAAGGGAGGCGATTTGTTTGCAAAAAGCAATGCTGCGGGTCAGGATCAGCGAACGCGATGTTCACTACGCCGGCGGGCTTGTTGACGGCGCCAGGCTCATGAGCTTTTTTGGAGATGTGGCCACGGAGCTGTTGATCCGCCGCGACGGAGATGAAGGCTTGTTTGTAGCCTATGACGATGTAGAGTTCAAGGCGCCGGTCTATGCCGGCGACTACCTGGAGATCAGCGGATGGATCGACAGGGAGGGGAGCAGTTCGCGGCACATGCAGTTCGAGGCATACAAGGTTGTGACCAGCGCAGGGATGAAGGAGCAGCCTTCAGCCTGCACCGTCCTGTCCCCCCCCCGGTTGGCGGCCCGCGCAAGCGGCACCTGTGTGGTCCCCAAAAATCTGCAGCGGGGGCCGCAGCCGCCTGCGGAAAAACAAAGAGGTGATGAATAGTGGAAAAATTGATCATAACTGTGGCCCTGACCGGTGCGGAGACGACCAGGGAGGATAATCCCAACCTGCCGGTAACAGCCGAAGAGATTGGCGAGGCTACTTACGAATGCTATCGCGCCGGGGCGGCCCTGGTGCACCTGCATGTGCGTAAAGGCGACGGCACTCCGACGCAGGATGGAGCTGTATTCAAGGCGGCAATGGAGCAGATTCGCGCCAAATGTGACATCATCATTCAGACCTCCACCGGCGGTGCGGTATGGATGAGTGCCGAGGAGAGGTTGCAGCCCGTTTATCTGAAACCGGAGATGGCCACCCTTACGACCGGTACAGTCAACTTTGGCGATGATGTATTCTCCAACCCCCCGGAATATCTGGATAAATTTGCCCGCGCCATGCAGGAGCACGGGGTTAAACCGGAGATCGAGGTATTTGATGTGGGGATGATCAACAATGCCGCCTACCTGGCCCGGAAAGGGTTGATCGAGGAACCCATGCACTATGATTTTGTCATGGGCGTCCCCGGCGGCATCCCGGCCAGCCTAAAAAATTTGCAGCACATGGTGGAGAGTATTCCGCCGGGAAGCACCTGGACCGTGGCCGGAATGGGCCGCCACGAGCTGCCCCTGGCCACGGCGGCAATCCTGATGGGCGGCCATGTGCGGGTGGGCTTCGAGGATAACATCTTTTTTGAAAAGGGGGTCCTTGCTGAAAGCAATGCCCAGCTTGTAGAGCGGGTGGCCCGGATCGCCAGGATCCACGGCCGTGAGGTGGCCACGCCTGAGGAAGCTCGCCGGATCTTGCGCCTGCCCCAGATTGGATGTTAGAAGCTGGATGTTGAGGGTTGGCAAATCATGTCATAGCCAACAACCTATCTCTTACCCCCGACCTCCAGTTTGCGCCAGGTAAAGCAAAAGCATGGATATATCGGCCGGGGTGACCCCCTCCGTCCGGGCGGCCTGTCCCACGGTAAGGGGCTGCACCCGGGCCAGTTTCTGACGCGCCTCCGCGGAGAGATGTACTGCTCCGGCATAGTCAAAGCCGGGCGGGATCCTTTTCTCGTAATGCCGGGCAGTTTTCTCCACGGAGCGCTTTTGTTTTTCGATATAGCCGCTGTATTTCACCTGGTTTTCCACCTCGTTGAGCGTACCGGGAGGCAGCGCCGGCAGNNGAGCGGCTGCTGCAGCGGTGCCGAGCCCCAGGATACAAGCAGCCGGTTTATCTCCATGCCGGGATAGTAGCGTTTTTCCTGCAGGCGCCGCCGCTCGCTTGCGATAAACTCTTTTTTTTGCCGGTACAATTCTTCGCGTTCGCTGCTGACAAGTCCGATCCGGCGGCCTCTTTCAGTCAGCCTCAGGTCCGCGTTATCCTGCCGCAGCAGCAGGCGGTATTCGCTGCGCGATGTGAAAATGCGGTACGGCTCCTCCACGCCTCGTGTGACCAGATCATCGATCATCACCCCGATATAGGATTCGCTGCGCTTTAGAATGAACGGTTCTTTCCCCTGCAGCCGGAGGGCGGCGTTGATCCCGGCCATCAGGCCCTGGGCCGCCGCCTCCTCGTAACCGGTGGTCCCGTTGACCTGGCCCGCGAAATATAGGCCCTCGATGCGCCTGCTTTCCAGCGACGGTTTCAACTGGGTGGGCTGAACATAGTCATATTCAATGGCATAGGCGGGGCGGATGATCTCGGTTCGCTCCAGCCCGGGGATAGTCTGCAGCAGCCGTTCCTGAATGGGGGGCGGCAGGCCGGTGGAGAGCCCCTGCAGGTACATCTCGTCGGTGTCGGGCCCTTCCGGCTCGATAAAGATAGGGTGGCGTTCGCGGTGGGCGAAACGGACCACCTTGTCTTCGACGGAGGGACAGTAGCGCGGTCCCTTTACCGGGCCGCTGCTGTAAGGCTGCGCCGCGGATAGGTTTTCACGGATGATCCGGTGTGTATCGTTGTTGGTATAGGTGAGCCAGCAGGAAAGCTGCTTTTCCGGAATCCCGGTTGAAAGAAAGGAGAAGGGCTGCGCTTCGCTGTCGCCCGGCACCGCTCTCAGCTTGCTGAAATCAATGCCCCGCCGGTGCACCCGCGGCGGCGTACCCGTTTTGAATCGCTGCAGCTCAATGCCGCACCCCAGCAGATTTTCGGCCAGGGTTACCGGGGGCTGCATCCCCCCGGGAGCAAAGTCGTGCTCCTGCGGGCCGTAGAATATTTTTGAACGCAGGTACACACCGCCGGCCAGGATAACACTGTGTGCCCGGTACAAAGCGCCGCTGCGACCGCGCACACCCTGCAGCAATCCCTCCCCGAAAACAAGTTCCTCCGCCATATCCTCACGCAGCGAAAGCAGGGGCTCGCGCTCCAATGTACGGCGCATGGTTTTCTGATATCCGGCCTTGTCGATCTGTGCCCGCAGCGCTTGCACCGCCGGCCCTTTGCCCGTGTTCAACAGGCGCAGCTGTAATAGATTGGCATCGGCATTGCGGGCCATCTCGCCGCCAAGGGCGTCGATTTCACGCACCAGGTGCCCCTTCCCGGGGCCGCCCAGCGAGGGGTTGCAGGCCATGACCGCCACCAGGTCCAGATTAAGGGTGAGGAGCAGGGTGCGGCAGCCAAGCCTTGCTGCGGCCAGAGCCGCCTCACAGCCGGCATGACCCGCCCCGATGACGGCGATATCATATCCATTGTTTTGCTGTGGAATATTTTCAGCTTTCACCGCTACCCACCTCGATTTCGGGCTTGTCAGGCGTGCATTAGATTATATCTCAGCGGGGCGCCTGCATTCAACCCGCCATTTATTTTGCGCCGCGGGCGATGGGAGTGAGCCTCCGGTTCAGACCGCTGACCACGCGCAGAGCCGGTGCGGCCTGGCGCCGCTTGTATTCGGCGCGGTCAACCAGATCTACAATTCGCCTCACCGTGGCGGCTTCAAAACCGTGCTCGGCGATGGCGTCGGCAGGAAGATGCTGATCCAGGTAAAGACTTAGAATGGGATCAAGGAGGCCGTAGGGAGGCAGTGAATCCTCGTCTTTCTGATGGGGGCGCAGCTCGGCGGAAGGCGGTTTGCTGATGGTTCTGCCGGGGATTGTATCCCTGCCCTGCAGGCTGTTGATCGATCGGGCCAGATCATAGACGACCAGCTTGGGCAGATCGGCCAGTATGGCCAGGGCTCCGGCCATGTCCCCGTACAGGGTGCAGTAGCCCACGGCCAGCTCGGAGCGGTTTCCCGTGGTCAGGAGGAGGCGTCTTTCCCGGTTGGCGATGAGCATCAAAATATCCCCCCGGATGCGGGCCTGCAGGTTCTCTTCGGCCAGGTCCATCTCGGGCCTGCCGGAGCGATTAAGCTCCTGCAGGTACGTTTTGAAAAAGGGTGCTATGGAAATAGTCCTTGTCTGCAGTTCCAAATTGTCTGCCAGTTCCAGGGCATCCTCCAGGCTGTGCGGCGGTGAATATTCCGAGGGCAGCAACACACCGAGCACATTTTCAGGGCCCAGCGCCTCTGCGGCTACCGCCGCCGTTACTGCCGAATCAAGGCCGCCGCTCAACCCGAGGACGGCCCGTTCAAAGCCGCTTTTTGCAAAGTAATCTCTGACCCCGAGAATCAAGGCCCGGTGCAGGGCAATAATGTCGTCGACGGCGGCAGGCTGCTCTTCCCCCGGAGAGGCATAGAGAGCATCGGTGGAAATAAATACAAGATCTTCGGCAAAGGAGGCGCCCCGGCAGATCAGCCTGCCGCGGGGATCAAGGACCAGGGAGGCGCCGTCAAAAACCAGTTCATCGCTGCCGCCGGCCATGTTTACAACAATCAGGGCGCTGTCCTGTTCCGCCGCCAGGGCGGCGGCGGCGCTTTCCCGTTTCGACTGCCCGCCCAGGTAGTATGGAGATGCCGTTGGATTGATCACCAGCCGCTTCTCCCCGGGTGGTCTTTTCGCCCGCGGCTGCGGCAGCAGTGCGCGGTACTCCGGCAACAGGGATTTCTCCCCCACGGCGACTGTTAGGGTGAGGCTGCCCCATCTTTCATTGCCGCTCCGGCCGCCGGCGGCAAAGTAGCTGTTTTCCCGGAAAGGGGCTCTCGCTTCAAGGGCCGCCTTGGGGTAGACGGAAGCGACCTTCCCCCCCCGGAGCAGGATGGCGGCATTGTAAAGAGCGCCCTGCAGGCGGTAGCAGCTTCCCAGCAGCATGGCGCCTCCGGGGGCTTGCGCTGTGAGAGGCGCCAGTTCCTTCTCTACAAGGGCCTCCGCTTCGGCGGTGAAGCTGCTGTAGAGCAGCAGGTCCTGCGGCGGGCCGCCGGTAAGGGCCATTTCCGGAAAGATCACCAGCTCCGCTCCCCGGTCTATCGCCGCCTCGTAGTAGCGCCTGATGGCGGCGGTATTTTTCTGCAGGGCGCCTGCAACAGGATTTATCTGGGCCAGGGCAATCAGCATTTTTTGTCCTCCCGAATTAAAAGCTCACGGAAAAGCCGCACCTCCCGCGAGCAATCTATAAATAGATTATTCTGGAAGCATTATAGCCCTGGGGCCGCTGGAAAGTCAAGTTTGCAGAGGAGAACTTAAAACCCTATTTGTATGCCCCGGCCAGTTCCTCCAGCAGACCGGCCAGGGTTTCGTTGGCATC
>MTKW01004770.1_pt1 | contig 11114 bp, 12 predicted proteins | sample 1042761 | NCBI WGS metagenome assembly MTKW01 (sample SAMN06205366, study PRJNA360243) | anaerobic digester metagenome | biome: Wastewater treatment plant; feature: Anaerobic digester sludge; material: sludge; isolation source: anaerobic digester fed with sludge from wastewater treatment plant ...
CCCCGGGGCGTAAAAAGAACAGGCAGTTGGCCGGTGTCAGCAGGCACAACTCTTCTGGCAAGCTTCAATACCTCCAGGACGTCTTCGGCAAGGCCTTGGAAGTCAAGGACATTGCGACATGAACCTGTACCCCGGTAGACTGTAAGTATATCGTTACCGTCAATGGCTGTTGCTACAAGTGAGCCAAAGAGTACTGTTTTTCGGTAGGAGCCTCCGCCGCCATTGGAGTTGGCAATTGTCACTTCTTCGACTCCACGCGTGAGTTGGGCATCGCAGCGGATCTCAGAATCATAGCCGGTTATGATGCCTATCATGTTCTTGCCGGTATCCACAAGTTCGTCCGCGCCTATCTCAACGATAGATGGGTCATATATTCGAGGCCTGGGCAGTGTAGAATTCTCCGTTGACAGGCCTGGGAAGTCAAATTTCGCTGTTTCACCGATTTCTGATGACTCCACAGCCATTCTAACTAAGTCGTCTTCTCCGGAGCCGTCTATTACTGTAGATGCAGCCAGTCCAATGCGTCCTTGCCAAATGACCCGCAGGGCGCGTCCGGTAGTCCTTTTAGTCTCCAGGCGCTTCAGTCTGTTTGCCTCGAATGACACAGGAACCTCTTCGCTTGTGACACAATATGCTTCAGCCGCGTCGGCGCATCTTACAGCTTTCTTAAGCAAACTCTCCATTGCTACCTACCTCCTACAACCACGTTTCTAATCCTTATGTGCGGGCTACCGTCAGAGACCGGCAGCGGCCATTGCGCGCCTTTCCCACACCCCCCGGTTCCGCCCCCTGAGAGCTTGAAATCATCGCCTATGGCGTCAATATTCTTCAGAGTGTCAAAGACGTTTCCGGTCAATACCACATCACGGACGCGTTCCGCAATTTTCCCGTTGCGGATCATGAATGCCTCTCTCGAACTGAAAGTGAACATTTCCATAGTGGTTTGGCCACCGTATGCATCAACTGCATAAATGCCTTCATCTATGCCGGAAATCATATCTTCAAAGCGTGAAGTGCCGTTTTCAATGAAAGTATTAGTCATGCGCACAATGGGACGATGCCGGTAATCAATTGCGCGGGCGTTTCCTGTAGTCCCCTCTCCGAGCTTTCCGGCGGTCTCCCGGGAATGGAGCCTTCCCACGAGGATACCATCCTTTATCAGATAGGTTTTGGATGCAGGGACTCCCTCGTCATCATANNGCATCCTGTCGTTTTCGTAGATGAAGTCAGATTCGCTTAGATGACCGAAAGCCTCATGAACAAAGACTCCTGCAAGCCCGGGATCAAGAATTACGGTATATTGACCACCCTTTACAGGCTTTGCGTCCAGGCATTCCACTGCCCGCTTGGCTACATCTCGGACATCTTCATGTAATCCTTCCACTACCTGGAATCCCGTTATCCCCCCGGCAGTCGTGAACATTTGCTGGACATTGTCACCGTCTTTAGCGAATGCAGTAAAATTGGCGCCGACATCGCAGTACTGTTGTTCAATGAATGTGCCTTCTGAATTGGCAAAATACTTCTTGGAGTACCTATCCACATAAGCCACGCTGGTAGTTTGTACTTTTGGACTGTAGCCCAACATGATATTGTTGTAATCCTCAAGCAGGGCTTTCTTGTCTGTCAGACTGATTCCTCTCGGGTCCTTGACAAGCTCCGGAGTAACAAAGTCCTCCACCGGTTCTGTGGGAGCGAGGATTGCTCCGCTGTTTCCTACTAGTTTTGCCTGGTTTACGGCGAGCTTCACATGATCTTGGAGATTCTCGATATCATTGAAAGACACAAATCCCCACCCACCGTTCGCCAATGCGCGGACACATCCTCCCATAGAGTGCGCAGTAGAGAGCTCATCTACCTGCTTGCCGCGGAGAGAGATTCTGGTTCGTTCATGGTCTTCAATGCGAATTTCAACATAATCAGCGCCATGCGATTTCAATGCAAGGCTGATGAGGTTTCTCACAATCAATAACCCCCTGTCTTAGGCGATTCTTTCTTACTAAATCGAATGTAGATTTGAATCCGGTTGATTATTAACATTCGACTAACCTTGTTAGTTTCCCTTTTAGGGATTTGCGTGCTCAAGGACTTCAAGAGACTTCTTGGGGAAAAGGGGCTTAGGACAGGTAATACATTTAGGTGTATTCGAGTAGTGTGTTCATGGATAGCGATATGATGGCGCAGGCAAATAGAGTCGCCAAATGGTTAATTGATATCAAAAGAGAGACCGGGACGAGCTAGGATGTATTTCCCGCCTCCTCCCACATCAGCGACTTTCACCTTGATGTCATAAAGCTGTTCTAAGTGGTCTTCTGTCATGACTTCTTCTGTCGGCCCTTCGTGTATAATCGTTCCATTGTCCAGCATTACTATATGGTCAGCGAACCGTAAAGAGAGATTCGGATCATGCATAGCCACAACTGCTGCGCACTTTTGCTCTTTCACAAGTCCTCGTATTGTGGCAAGTATCATGTGTTGATTTGCGAAATCCAGGTGGGATGTGGGTTCATCAAGAAGGAAGTAGTCGGCTTCTTGCGTAATAGCGCGTGCTATGAAGACGAGCTGTTCCTCTCCGCCGCTTATTTCAGCGCAACTCCGGTCTCTGAGGTGTGAGATGCCCACCCTATCCAAAGCCCTGTCCGCGATCAGGTAATCTTCCCTACTGGGTCTGCTGAAGATGTCCAGGTAAGGGGTTCTGCCCATTACTACCATGTCCAGGACTCCATAAGGGAAAACGTGGTTATGCTTCTGAGGAACGAATCCTAACTTCCGGCCGGTAATCGCTCTTTGTGTGCTGTGGACATCTATTCCGTCCACGGTAACGTGACCGGAATCAGGCTGGAGGGTGCCGTTTATCAGGCGCAATAGAGTGCTTTTCCCTGACCCGTTGCGTCCCAGGAGGCAGCATAGTACCCCTCGTGGAATACGAAAGGAGCAATCTTTGATTACGCAATCTTGGGCGTAACTGAAACGGAGATTGTTTACTTCGATACAGCCGTTATTATCTAAAGGCACTTTTCTGCCCTTCCTTTATTAGCAAGTATGCGAAAAACGGAGCGCCGATAGCTGAGGTAAGTATGCTGATTGGGATTTCAGATGCAGTCATTGTCCTGGCGAGGTCGTCCACAAGGAGGATGAAACCTGATCCCAATAACATTGACATAGGCATGGAAGTATCGTGGTTGACCCCGGCTGTAAGGCGAGCTATGTGGGGGATGACCAGTCCTACCCAAGAAACGGTTCCTGATACGCTTACACAGCAGGAAGTCATGAGAGTAGCTACTATGATCAGGACAGGCCTCAGTAGTTTGACATTTACGCCAAGTGAGGCTGCCTCTTCGTCTCCTAATGAAAGGACGTTCAGGCGCCATGAAGTCAGAATCAGAAACACCATACAAGGGACGAGTAGAAAGAGAAGTGTTCGTACCATGTCCCACGACGCCCTGTGGAATCCCCCCATTATCCAAAAGACAATTGCAGGCAACTGTTCATAAGGGTCTGCGATATACTTTAGGAACGACAGGGCTGCAAAGAAGAAAGCGGAAATCACGCTTCCGGCAAGCACCAGCATGACCACACGTTGTCCTCGGCTGAGTGAGGCTATAGTATATGTAAGGATCACAGCCAGAATACCGAATGAGAAAGCCAGCAACTGAATGAGAAGAGGGCTTGTCCCAGGATAGAGTATGCCGAGGGCTGCCCCGAAGCAGCATCCTGATGTGACGCCGAGAATGTCCGGGGAAACTAAAGGGTTGCGGAACATGCCTTGAAATAATGTGCCTGACATTGACAAAGACGCACCGACTAACAAAGCAAGGAAGATACGTGGTAATCGAATATGATACAGGACATTGACAGCCGGTTCTTGAAACCTCACGACGGAATGGTTTGCCGATAGAAATGTCAGTATGTCCTTGAGTCCTATAGGATATCTTCCGCACATCATTGAACCCAAGAAGACAATTACCACAAAGCATGCGGCAAGCAATAGTCTCAGGCTGTTTTTCATTACCTAGAACTCCTGCGAAGTTTTCTCTGGCGGGAGGTCTAATTTACCTCCGAGTCCTGTAAACGTCTTCCCGAAAAACTCTTTGTGAAAAGCATCAGCTTCTTCTAAGACATCCAGATCTGTAAAGACATCAGGATGAAGGATTTTCGCAAGCCAAATCATCCCCAGGATGGATCTGGGCTCAGGGTAATCCCATGGTTCAAGGTTCGACGGGAATAAATAAACTCGTTCGTCCAGAACAGCATTGACGCCTGTAAGTTGTGGACTGCTTTTGATCTCGTCAGGCGTTGCTGAAGGAGAATATACGACAGAGACGATAACATCCGGGTTCCATTTGACCAACTGTTCCGCAGAGATCCTGTTCCAGTGTCCTTCAAGCTCTTCTGCTACATTGATGCCGCCTGCTTGCTCAATGATGAAGTGCTGATACATGTTTTTTGAGCATGTTGACAGCATTCCGTGAGCGCCTGCCAGGTAAACGCGGGGACGATTTTCCGAAGGGATGTCCTTTAGCTTTTCGTTGAGCATTGCAAGCTTCTCATCATAGTAAGCGATGAGTCTTCCTGCCCGGTCTTCACAGCCTAGAAGGTCGCCTAGGATGAATGCTGCTTCTTTCATTTTCTCCAGGTCTTCGGGCACCAGAATAAGAGCAGGTATCCCCATGGATGCTAACTGGTCTATGATATGGGCAGAATCTTTGCCTTCAGACAAAATGACAACATCGGGATCGCACGCTATCATTTGCTCGACGTTCAGGCCGCGGCTCTTGCAGCCGATCTTGGGAAGTCCGGCGATGGGACGATGAACTTGAGTCAGAAAATCGCTCTGCAAAGAGGCACAATCGGCGGCTACCAGCTTAGACTGGCCTCCTACGGCAAACACCATGCATGTGGCCGGTTGCCATGTGGTGATTATCCGGTTTACGGTGGCAGGGATGACAACTTCTCTTCCTGCCTGGTCCACGATTCGGCGGGTTTCGGGGGCTGCTGCGCCTTGAACCCGGCAAGTTAGTATGAGACAGCAAACTATGAATAATGCAAGCGAAAGCGCGCTAACGTTTCTTAATCTCATAAGTGCTCCTCCTCATGTCCTGCGTATCCGGCGACAATCTTCGACGTTTAGCGCGAGAATCCCTCCCTCATGCAATGCGCTCTCGCAATTTGCTGCCAAGCCCTATTTAGCCCCAAGTTCCAGAACATATCGGCTTTTTGAGAGCACGCCGATAATTCAAGATAAATACGACAACCCAGCCATAGAGGAAGTTCGATAGAGTGACTTCAGCAAAGTGCGCCATTCTTATCGCGTCAGGCATGATATCTTGAGGTATTAAGAGAAGGGCGCCCATCAACACGGAGAAAAGCAAGGCTACAGCTAATCCCGCTTCCCACCGGGGACCTTTCATCATGCGAATGACAGGTACAGCAAGGGCCACCCAGATCAGTGCCCTTGCTGCTTGGAGTAGAAGGATCCACTGAGGCATTTCCAAGCCGGCATAGAATTCCTCGAAGGCGTCTCCTGCTAGGGGCATGAAAACGAATTGGCCGAAAGAAATATAGATAAGGATATAGATTACGGCCAGTAATGCCAGCTTCCATGCCCATTGAGAGAAGGGCATCGTGAGAAAGAAGTTAAGAGCGCGTATTGTCCTGCTATCGCCGGATCTACTTGCTGTGAGGAGGCATTTAGGCCTGCTACTTGCGATGCGACAGCCTGGATGATTAGTAGGGCAAAAGTTAAGGCGACAATCTTGATTACTAGAGTAACCACAGCTTTCGTCTTCACATTACTCACTCTTCTCACTCCTACATTTTCTGGTGGAGAACATTATGCCATGCTTCTTCTTGAATAATTGCATTATTCCTTCACCTTGCAGGCGTGAAATTTCTAAAGGCGCTCTGCTAGCAGCAGGGTTTTAGGTGCATCGCGAAATCGTAAGGGATTGCCTCCTTCATACCGGTCATCTCATATGCCTCTTCTGCATGGGGGATGTGCGTCATGTCAGTGGCTTTGCAGTCATCGAATCTTTAGCAAGACTAAGCTTATAGAGTCTGATTCTATGAATTCTCGAAGGATTGGTCTAGGATACTAACGGATAGCGCTATGTATGGATTCAATGCACTGCAAGGAAAAACCCACACTATCGTCGGGTATGATTATTGTGGCGAATCGGTTGAGAACCGAACTATTTATAGGCTAATTGTGTTTAATTAGTGAGGGGAGCGGGGTGAGGACTAAAGATGCGCGATGAGAGATCTCTCGTGAGCCGCGCCAAGCAAAACGATAAGGACGCTATGGAAGAGCTATTTCGACGCAACTACCCGGTGCTCCTGGGGGCGCTTGTTCGTATCATCGGGGACGCCAATCTTGCTGAGGACATCGCTCAAGAGGCGGTCTTAAGCGCTATTGTCAACTTGGAACGATATCAGCCGCAGGCGAAATTCTCTACGTGGCTGATGTCTATCGCGCTGAATAACTACAGGAACAAGCTAAGAACCAAAATTCGGGAAGTATCGATTGAGAGTATAGGTAGGACTGATTCAGAGAAGGAGAGCGTAGAAGACGTTGCTCTTCAACGTCTGGCTGTAGACGAAGCTGCAGGCCTCTTGGAATCCCTCAGTCCTGAAAAAAGGCAGGTGTTCGTTTTGAAACACTACTATGGATTCAAATATAAGGATATAGCTGACATTGTCGGTTGTCCTATAGGGACAGTGAGATCAAGGCTTCATGATTCAGTGAACATACTTAAGCGGGAAATCACCAGGAGGGGCCTTATATGAACAGACAGTGCAAGTTAGTCAGGGATTTGCTGCTTGATATGGCATACGCGAATCCTGGTGTATTAGAGGAACCGGCTGTCTCAAAGTGTCCGGATGTCCAAGACGGCAAGGCTGACCAGACCAACTCAGACCGTCTGACCGCACAGAGAACGATCTTAGGTGAAGCAGAGATTGCAAAGCACCTCAAGGACTGTCCCAAGTGCCGGGACTATGCCGACACACTCGCCAGAATCTCTCAGTTGCTCCGTCCTATTGAGGGTTCTGTTACCTCTGGAAGCGCCGTGGATGGGACTGAGAAAAGCACCCAGGTAGAAGGTGTTATTCCTGACTGGGCAAGGCTCAGCGCAACTATCGGGCAGGGGGTAAAAATGCGGATTGCCAGGGAGCGCAGAATGGTAGCGTTGTTCGCGCTGGCAGCTGCCGGCATTCTGGCTGCTGTGTGGGTTCCACTCTTACTTTGGAATCCTCTGGCGCTCTTAGGCCTGCAGGCAGCAGGGTTTTTCGGAATAGCCATATTCTACTTGCCGATACATTTGCTACGTGAACGAAGAGGTGAGAACGTATGAGTGAATTTCCTCTGATTGCATGGGTTTTCCTAGGCGCTTTAGTGACGATACAGGCTACATGGATATTTCGCGACGCACGCCTGCGCGGAGAGAGTTACGCATGGCTATGGGGTTTGTTCGGACTTATTAACGTTCCGTCCTCTCTTGTTGTCTACATTCTTGTAACCAGACGTGGAAATATCCGGTGCATACAGTGTGGCAAGTCGATTCCCCGGGAATCTCACGTTTGCCCTTATTGCAGGAAGGAGAACAAGTGATATTTCTTTTGAAACCGAAGAACAGAGAAAACAAGATAAAGCCAAGGTGAAGGTGTGTTGCAATGATTCAAGTCGAGGACGTAACGAAACTGTACGGAGAGCAACAGGCTGTCACGGGTCTCAGTTTTCATGTCACAGACGGGGAGATCCTCGGTCTTATCGGGCCCAACGGTGCAGGAAAGACTACCACAATAAGAATACTGTGCGGTGTTGTGAAGCCTGATGCGGGTAAAGTCAGGGTCGCAGGCTATGATCCCGGAAAGCGGGGAGATGAAGTTCGCTCCAAGATTGGCGTGTTGACTGAAACCGCTGCGCTCTATCCAAATCTTTCCGGTATTGAGAATCTCCGCTTCTTTGCGGAGCTGTATGGAGTAGATGATCCTGACAGGCCGGATGAGTTAATAGAGGAGTTCGGGTTAGGTGAGCACAAGAACAGGAAAGCCGGCAAGTACAGCACCGGGATGAAGAAGCGGCTCGGGCTTGCCAAAGCCTTGCTGCACAAGCCATCAATCCTTCTCTTAGATGAACCTACATCAGGATTGGATCCTGCAGGAATAGCCATGGTGCTTGAAGAGATTGAGCGTTTGAGCAAGGAGAAAGGCGTGACCGTAGTGCTGTGTTCACATGTCCTGCACCAGCTCGAAACAGTGTGTAGGCGCTATGTGATTATCGACAAAGGGCAAGCTTTAGCCCAAGGCACCGTTCGTGAACTGGCGGAAAGTCATCCGGGTCCTTGTGTAGTTGAGGTTGACACGGACTATGCTCTTGAAGGAGATGCCTGCTGCGGCGTTTCGGCAAAACGGTTGCCCACAGGCCGCATTCAGTTTACCGTATTGAGCAGAGACGAAGTCCCCAGGCTTATTCGCGAGCTTTCTCAAAACGCGTCAGTCTATTCTGTCACGCTAAAAGGGGAGGACTTGCAGTCTGCATATTTTAGATTGACGGAGGGAGCGCATGATGAATAGACGAGCTGTCATAGCCATTGCTCGTAAAGACATTAGAAGTATTACCGCTAATATCCAGGTATGGCTCCCCATGTTTATGATTCCGATTTTTTTCTCAGTGCTTCTCCCTATCATCGTATCCTTTGCGGCAAGAGCGAGCAAAGGTGACATTGCCCATGATATGCAGATAATCCTCGACATGCTTGAGAAGCTGCCCGAGTCTTCGCTGAGAAGGATCCTGGATTCACTTGAGACTGATCAGCAGAAAATAGCTTATACAATGTTTAATTACTTTATGTCTCCGTTCTTCTTGATGATCCCTCTGATGGCAGCCAGCACAGTCAGTATTGACAGCTTTGTGGGAGAGAAAGAAAGAGGAACTCTTGAAGGTTTACTGTTAGCGCCTGTCAATATGCGGAGTATTTTTACTGCGAAGGTATTGGCGGCCTTTCTGCCTGCTATAGGGGTATCGCTGGTCTCCTTTGTTCTGTTTGCGATCTGCGCAAACGTATCTGCATGGTCGCTATTTGGGAGAATCTTTTTTCCGCATATTAACTGGGCGCCTCTTGTCTTCTTGGTGATGCCTGCTGTAAGCCTTTTTGCCATACTCATAAATGTATTCATTAGTGCTCGTGTATCTACGTTTCAAGCAGGGTATCAGCTTGGCGCCATTCTTGTGTTGCCGTTAGTCGCAGTCATGATCGGGCAGTTCACAGGACTTATGTTGCTTGATACGAGGATATTGCTTGCCATCGGAGTAGTTCTGATGATTATCGATTACGTGCTTCTTAGAATCATCGTTAGGAGGCTCGATAGAACCTGGCTCTTTGAGAGTCAGGTTAGATAGTTAGTAGTTCGCTCTATTTTCCATTGCGGTTTTGGCGCTTCACTATGCGGGCAATTCAAGATTGGCTGCAATCGCTTGAAATTGCCGGTGACTGTGCAGCTGCGATTCAACTGTGGGTCGTGTAAAGTTTTACTCAGGTTGCGTTCCGCATTCAGCAGGTGTAAAATGCAACAATGGATACAGCACTCTACTTACCGATTAACAGGATCGGATTAGCAGACTCGGAAGTAGACAGGTCACGATTCGACCTGTCAGGATTTACCGAGGGAAACTAAATTCGTAGAAAAACAACCTACGATTGAATGTGAAGGAGACGCAGCAACATGCGAGCAGCAGTTGTCGGACTGCCGGCATCAGGAAAAACCACCTTATTTAACTTGCTTACCGGTTCAACATGGAGCGATGCCGGCGGGAACGGTGGTTTTTCACCCGGTACTGCCACTGAAATGGAACTCCGTATGGCTAAGGTGCCTGATAAGAGAATTTCGTACCTTTCTGATTTCTACAAGCCTAAGAAAACCACGTATGCCCAGATAGAGGTAAGCGATGTTCCCGGCATCTCACCGTCGGGGAACGGGGCAGGAGGCGAGATGACACGTTTCCTAAGTTACCTTCGTACTGTTGACGCATTCGTCTATCTAGTGCGCACGTTTCAGACTGCACAAGGCGCATTGCCTGTGGATTACAAGATTGACCCTGTAGACGAGGTGGAGACTTTAAACCTCAGTCTCGTTCTTGCCGACATGCAAGTCGTGGAGAACCGGATAGAACGACTGAAGAATTCAAGGAAGATGAGTGACCTAGAACGCGAAGAACTCAAACTCCTGGAAGAGGCATATCCACATCTTGCAGATGGGATGAGACTTGACCTCCTTGGCCTTACGCCGGAACAGATAGAGATGCTAAAAGGATATGCGTTTCTTACGCTGAAGCCCGTAGTCTTAGTGGGTAACCTCAGCGAGGATCAATTCTTGGCGCATGACTATCCGGGAAGGAAAGAGTTCAGTGATTACAGTAAGGACAGCAACCTGCCTGTTGTCGAGTTGTCCGCTAAGATTGAATGGGAGATACTTGGCCTTCCCAACGAGGACAGGAGCGTCTTTCTTGAAGAATATGGAATAGAGGAGCCTGCCATAGCTCAGCTTTCGGGGATGCTCTACCGGGCTTTGGGCTTAATATCTTTCTTCACTGTAGGTGAGGATGAGGTAAAAGCCTGGTCAATTCCACAGGGAACATCAGCAAAGCATGCGGCAGGAGCAATACACTCGGATATTGAGAAAGGTTTTATCCGTGCTGAAGTCATCTCATTTGAGGACTTTAAGGAGAGCGGTTCTGTAAGCGCAGCCCGGTCCAAAGGCCTTTACCGACTGGAAGGAAAGGACTACACCGTTCAAGACGGTGATATTATTACGTTTAGGTTCTCAAGGTAGCTCTTATTAGCACAGATGACTGCCTGTTCTTCATTACATGAGTTTCTACCGCCGATTGGCTCTCCCTGAGAGCCAATCAGGCGGATCTGATGGCTACTTTGTGGTTGATTGGCTCTTCCTGAGAGCCATTCAAGAGGATCTGAAGGTCTCTCTGTGGTCGATTGGCTCTTCCTGAGAGCCATTCAAGAGGATCTGAAGGTCTCTCTGTGGTTGATTGGCTCTTCCTGAGAGCCATTCAAGAGGATCTGAAGGTCTCTCTGAGGTCGATTGGCTCTTCCTGAGAG
>MTKW01031379.1_pt1 | contig 11113 bp, 12 predicted proteins | sample 1042761 | NCBI WGS metagenome assembly MTKW01 (sample SAMN06205366, study PRJNA360243) | anaerobic digester metagenome | biome: Wastewater treatment plant; feature: Anaerobic digester sludge; material: sludge; isolation source: anaerobic digester fed with sludge from wastewater treatment plant ...
TGCTGCAGCAGGCCGGCGTTGCCACCCACTATGTCAGCGCCGATGCTGCCAACCGCACCATGGATGTCAAAGCGGCAAGGCCCTTCGGCAAAGGGCTGGAGTTCATCTGCCGCTACCGGGCGGTGGGCAGCTTTTTGCGTCGCTATGGAGCATATGTAGATGAAGGCGACAAGCTGGAAGCCTATGTCGAAGCCACGCTGAAGGACGATGAGCGGGGCGACCCGCTGGTTACCGCGGAAGGCCTGGAGGCTCTCGGCATCATGTCCGCTGCGGAGTTTGCTGCAATCAAGGCGACGACGCAGCAAATCTCGGCCTTAATCAGCGATCTGCTCGCGGCGAAAGGCCTGGAGCTTTACGATATCAAATTGGAGTTTGGCCGCGATGAGAATGGCAACACACTGTTGATCGACGAGATCTCCTCGGGCAACATGCGCGTCTACCGCAACGGCGCCGTTATGGATCCGCTGGAGCTGACCGCGGTGCTCCTGTCGTCGGGAGAGGGCTGCTAGAAGAAACATGGACAATCGATCAAAGCTCTACCGAATGGCAGTCGTCGGTCTGATGGCGGCCGTAATGTGCCTTCTCGGGCCCTGGTCCATCCCTATCGGGGTTGTGCCCATCTCCTTCACCAATCTCGTGATCTATCTGGCCGTTTATGCCCTCGGCAGGAAAAAGAGCACGATCAGCTGTGTCATCTACCTGCTGATCGGGTTGATCGGCCTGCCCGTGTTCTCCAACTTCACCGGCGGTGCCTCCAAACTCCTGGGTCCAACGGGAGGTTATCTGCTCGGGTTTGCCTTCATGGCCTGGATTGCCGGGTCTTTCATCGACAGATTCCTGAACCAGTGGGTGCTCTGTTTCACCGGCCTGGTTCTGGGTACTGCCGTCTGCTATGCCCTCGGCACCGTCTGGCTGGCTCATCAGGCTGGCCTGTCAGCCAGGGCTGCACTGGCGGCCGGTGTGATTCCTTTCATTCCTGGCGATCTGGCAAAGATCGCCATTGCCACTCTGATTGGTCCTCAGCTTCGCCAGCGCCTGATTCGCGCCAACTTGTTCTAGGCTAGGACACATTCGACGAGTCAATTACCAAGTCTCTGGGAGACGAATCTGCTAGGCGTAACAGCTTGCCGTGGCAGTGCTCTGGGGGAGTGAGAGAGATTGTTAGGGATGAGCCTCTGGTGGATGACAGTGCCTACAGTGCTCTTTGCCATGCTGGCAGCCTGTGTAACGGCGGGGATTACAGGCCGTTTCGAGGACTGGGCGTATATTGGATTGCTGGAGAGGCAGTCGCAGCGGATGACGCGCGTCATGGTCGGATTTACGCGCATGGGTGATACTGGCACCGTAGTCGCGTTCTGTGGAGCGCTGTTCCTGGTGCCGCGCTACCGGGCGACCATCGCGCTTCCCATTGCCGTAGCGGTCATCGTATCTACCATCCTCAATATTACCCTCAAGAACCTGTTTGACAGGGAACGGCCGGACCGGATGTGGCTGTTTCAGGAAACCAGCTATAGCTTCCCCAGCGGCCACGCCATGGTCAACACGTCGCTCTACGCAATGCTGCTGCTGCTTGGTCTGCAAGCTGCCGGGCAGGGCTGGTTGAAAGTGGCCCTGCTAGTCGTCTGCCTTTTGCTTCCCCTCGCCATTGGTTGTAGCCGGATCTACCTGGGGGTTCACTACGCGGCCGACGTTCTGGGTGGCTGGCTGATTGGATTTGCCATCGCGGTGCTGGTTTTCTCCGGCTGGAATGCCACCTACTGGCTCGCGCATTAGCGCCGTAGGTCAGGCTGAGCAACATACAAAGCGGAGGAGGAACCGATGATAAAAGAATTCAAGGCGTTTGCGCTCAAGGGAAATGTTATCGATCTGGCGGTAGGTGTGATTATCGGCGGAGCCTTTGGTAAAATTGTCTCCTCTCTCGTCAATGATGTGCTGATGCCGGTTCTGGGCATACTGGTGGGCGGAGTGGATTTCACCGGGCTGAAGTATGTGATCCGCGCTGCCGAGGGGGACGTTGCCGAGGTGGCCATCCTCTATGGCTCGTTTATGCAGGCTGTTGTGGATTTCCTGATCATCGCGCTTTCGCTCTTCGTCATCATCAAGCTTATCTCCATGAGGAAGAGGTCAGAGCCGGAAGCGGCGCCTGCCCCTGCTGAGCCGCCACCGCCGGCGCCGGAAGTGGTGCTGCTGGAGGAGATCCGCGATCTGCTCAAGGCCCAGCAGGAGGGTTAAGCAAAGCATCAGGTCATCATCCCTGCCCAGGCAACATGCCTGGGCATTTCGGCATTGGCCTGTCGAGCGGTTTCGCCTGGCCAGGATGTAACTGACCAGCCATACCAGCTGGCAGCGGAGAAACGAATCTAGACTAGCAGGTGATCACAGGATGACGACAGAGGATTCCTTAAGCCGGCTTTCCCTGAAGACCATTGCCCACATCCGCACGGATTTTCCGACCAAATTCGGTATCCCGCGCCAGAGCGGACTGGTTGCGGCTCTGAAGGCGGTGATCGTCTTCGAGCCGGAATATCGCGATGCCGCTGCCGTACGCGGCCTGGTGGGCTTTACTCACATCTGGCTGATCTGGGGGTTTTCCGAAGTGGCCAGCGGCAGCTGGTCTCCGACAGTGCGCCCACCGCGCCTCGGTGGCAACCGGCGGGTGGGCATTTTCGCCTCTCGCTCGCCGTTTCGCCCCAATCCGCTGGGGCTTTCTTCGGTGCGGCTGGATGAGGTGGAACTGCACCCCCACCTGGGCCCCGTCCTGCATGTATCTGGCGCCGATTTGCTAGACAACACGCCCATCTACGACATCAAGCCCTACCTGCCCTACACCGACAGCCATCCCGACGCAGCCGGGGGATTCGCCGAATCGGTCAGCGACTATCAGCTGGATGTGGAATTTCCCGAGGAGTGGCTCTGCCTGATTCCCGAGGAGCGCCGGCAGGCGTTGCTCGGTGCGCTGGCTCAGGATCCGCGCCCTGGCTACCAGGACGATTCAGAGCGGATCTATGGGCTGGAGTTCGCCGGCTTTGACATCAGGTTTCGGGTGAGTGAGGGAGTGCTCACCGTTTGCGAGGTTGTTATGCCGCGAGAAACGCAGGCCAAAGGAGCTGATACGATATGAAGCGCTGGTATCCAGAGGAGTTCAGTTTCCAGATCACTGTAGTTTCGCTCAGACCGGATAATCAGCCCGAAAACTATTGCCGTAACGGACATGAAGTAGGCGACGAATACCGCTGCGCTTACGAGTGTCCCGCCGGGTTCTGCTCGAAATCGATGCTCAAGCTGTTCCCATTGCTGGAGGCAGTGCGGAGCGGCGGCGACCTGCGTAACCTCGGCGGCAGTGGGCGCTATATCATGGAGTTTGATTGTCCGGATGGAGTCGTCCGCTTTCGCCTCCAGGCCAGCCGGATCTCTCCAGATGGGCCTTCATCGGCAGATAAGACGCGAGAGAGGTAGAGGGGTCAGCCGATTTTGACAAGTAACCAGCCTTACATAACCTGCATTGCGTAGTTGGGAACGGCGCAGTCCGTTCCCGTTTGCTGTTTTGCAGGGGACATACCCCAAAAATCCAGGGTGTTGTCCCGTATCTTATTATGACAGCAGGTGAGATTCGCACTTTGTTCGGCCGGACGGAGTCGCTGGAGGTGACAGAATGCGTGAACTGGATCAAGCGGCTGTCGCGGCGGTAGACGATCCAGAAAGGATAGAGAGCTTCATCAGGCAGCACGAGTCATTCATACTGAGATGTGCTGCCCGGACGGCTGGCAGGTATATATCCAGGCAAGATGACGAATGGTCAGTTGCCCTGTCAGCTTTCTATACGGCATTGCAGAAGTATGACTATCAGGCAGGCAGCTTTCTCGCTTTTGCACAGATGGTGATTCGCCGCAAGTTGATTGACCATTACCGGAGCCAGGCCAGGCACGAGTCCGAGGTGCAGGTGGAAGAGCTGGAGGAATCGTGTTCTGAGCAAACTGCCGACGACAGTATCCGGCTGGAGATCGAGGCGATTGCCCAGCTCTTGGGGCGTTACGGGATCCAGTTCATGGACCTCGCCGATTGCTCGCCTCGGGCCAGAAAGACGCGCGCTGCTTGCGCCAAGGCGGTCTCTCATCTGCTGCACAATCCGCTGCTGATCAATGAACTGAGGGCCTCCAGACATTGGCCGCTCAAAGCGCTGGAGCGGCTGGGGATACCCCGAAAAGGGCTGGAGCGTCATCGTAAATACATTATAGCGGCGGCAGAAATATTGTCTGGGGATTACCCCTGTCTGGCGGAGTATCTGAGTTATATCCGGAAGGAGGAACAAGAATGAAAGCGGTTGTCATGCAGGTGGAGGGCGGCCAGGCTGTGCTGCTCGGGAATGACGGGCGCTTTGTCCGGATAAGAAACAAAGGCTATCAGATTGGAGACGTGGTCACAATGCAGGAACAGAGGCTGGGTAAGGCCCGTTTCAGAGCGATGACGGTAGCAGCGGCGGTATGTATGCTGCTGCTGGGCGGAGTTGGCTGGGCCTATGCTACCCCTTACTACTATGTCAGCCTCGATGTCAATCCCAGCGTGATGCTGGAAGTCAACTACTTCGAACGGGTCATCAGCATACAGGCCGTCAACGAAGATGCTGCCGAAATCCTGGCTGGACTCAACCTGAAGAATAAGAACGTCGATGCGGCCGTATCTGCAGTGGTCGCCAGCATAGCTAACGCGGGGTACCTGGCCGAGGGTGGCAATGTCTACGTTGGCTCGGCCGCAGAAAACGGTCACAAGGCAGAGCGGTTGGCCAGCGAGCTGCAGGAGACAGTCAAGGAAGAAGTGGAGAAGGTTGTCGAGGAGACTGAATCCGAGGTGGAAATTGAGGTCGAATGTAAGGGCCTGGGATACGAGATGGTGCAGAAGGCCAGGGAACTGCAGATTACTCCAGGCAAGCTGAACATCATCACCCATGTGCTGGGACAGGAGCCCACCGAGGAGAATATCAACATGTCAGTGAAAGAACTGATGACCCGGTATCGGTCGGAAAAAGGCAACCATCATCACGAAGACGCTGAGGAGGAAGAGGATTCGGCGGAAGAGGCTGGACCAGGAAACAATGCCGGCAAGAAAAACCACCAAGCCCCCGGTCAGATTAAGAAGCTGGCCAGGCAGGAGCCGCAGGTGCCTGATCAGCCCCCCGTCGATGAAACAGAGATGGATGTTACGACGCCGGATGAATCAACTGAGGTGACGCCGGAAGAGACCGATGACGCTGAGACGCCGAAGGGGAAAGGCAAGGGATCTGATACCCATCCAGGCAAGAAGAAGCCGAACAACCCGGGGAAATCGCCGTCAAAGCCGGGCAAGAAAACAGACTAAATCTCGCTCTCTCGCTTCAGGAAGCCCCCTCGGGTAGTGCACCCGCAGGGGGCTTCCCTGTCCACGAATAGAGGAAGATCGGCTCGCTGGAAGAAATACAGCTGAGGGAGAGGTTTGGCAAAGGAAGACAAGTGGAGACCCAGGCGACGGGTTTGTCACTGCTTGTTCGATTACAGGAAAGATGTGGGGCGGGGGAGAGATGATGGCACAGGTTTTGCTGCAGTTGATGGGGGATGAGCTGGCGCAGGCCCTACCCTGGCTGGAACGCGGTGAGTTTGGACTGGAGGTGCTGGACTTCGCTTCCCCGGCACTGCTGGAGGGAGACTGGAGGGCACGCCTGGGAGAGCTGCAGGCCCTCTGCCGGCGCCTGCCGGGACCGATCAGCATGCACGGCCCGTTTCTGGACCTGCGCCCGGCGAGCCCCGAGCCACGCCTGCGGGATCTGACGCGGCAGCGCTACCGGCAGGCGCTGGAGATCGCCCACGAACTGGACGCGCGCTATCTGGTGCTGCACACCCAGTTTGATCCCAACGTCAGTCAGCCCAATTACCCGCAACTCTGGCTGGAAGGGACGCTGGGTTTTTTCCGCGAGCTCCTGCCGGAGATCAAGGCGGCCGGGACGACTATCCTGCTGGAGAATATGTGGGATCGTCGCCCAGATGTGCTGGCTGAGTTGTTGCAGCAGCTGCCGCCAGAACAGTTTGCTGCCTGTCTGGATGTGGGGCATGCGCATCTTCACTCGGCAGTTGGCTGGGCAGACTGGATCAGTGCACTGGGCGAGCGCCTCGTCTACGTGCATCTCTCGGATAATGAGGGTGAGTGGGATCAGCACCTGCCCCTGGGGAGAGGGACGATCCGCTTCCCGGATTTTCTGCCGGCGCTGCAGGAGCTGAAACGGGATCCCTGGTTTGTGCTGGAGGTCAAACGCTGGCGTGAGGCTCAGGAGAGTCTGGCGCATCTCGGCTGGTGGGAGGGTGACAAGACGTCACGCGTCATGGATGCCAGAGGCTTCGATGAATGGGCTCCTGCCTATGATGCTTCGGTCAGAAGCGCGGAAGCCAGAGACGAATACCCCTTTGCTGCGTACCAGGCGGTCCTGGACGAAGTCCTGGACCAGGTACAGGCTGTTTCCGGCAAGAGAGTGCTTGATCTGGGGTTTGGTACGGCGACATTGACGGAGCAGTTGTACGCCGCAGGCTATTCGATCACCGGCATTGATTTCTCCTCGGAGATGATCCGCATCGCCCAGGCAAAGATGCCGCAGGCGACGCTGCTTGCCCACGATTTTGCCCAGGGTCTGCCTGCGGATTTTGCGGGGAATTACGATGCGGTTCTCTTCACATATTCCATTCACCATCTGCCTTTCGCTAACCAGATTCGCCTCCTGAACCAGTTGCGACAGCATCTGAGCAGGGGAGGAAAGATCATCATCGGTGATGTGATGACCAAAAACGCCGCCGAAATGGAGGCGGCGCAGGCAAAGGATGATCATCTCTGGGACTATGAAGAATCGTATCCGATAGCGGAGGAGCTGCAGCGGGCTCTCCCCTGGGCTCGTGTCACCTTCTATCAGAAATCCTACTGTTCGGGGGTGCTCGTTCTGGAGGAGCGGTAGACTGGACTACCCGGCGGCTTCCAGGCGGGCCAGTTCGGCCTCCAGCCGCTCCAGGACTTCGGATCTCTCCTGGCGGAAGTTATCGGTCTGGAAATAGATCGCCTCTCCCACCCGGATCTCCTGCTGCTTAGCCGGGATGTGCAGGGGAATAAAGGCCACATGCTGCCCGGTCTCCCGATAGTAGAACCGCTCCAGCTGTAAGAACCCCTCGTACATCTGACCCATCTGGGCGCTGGTGTCGGTATACTCCACGTCAGGACAGATGAGGATGTTCTCGCCGGCGGCCAGCGCGGCCACGCTACGGTGGAACGTCTGGAGAATGTCGCGCGAGGCGCGGTAGACGGGGATGGCCCGGATGATCCACATCAGGGCGCTGATCACAAAGGAGGCCAGCCAGGCCAGCACAGCCGCCAGCGGCCTCCAGATACCGAAGCGCTCGGTGAATGTATAGTCGTAGTACTGGCGGAAGCAGGCCTGCCGATCGCAGAAGACGCTGAGCACCCAGACGCGCAGGCGCAAGTCAAACCAGGTGACGCTGAGTATCGGCCCGCGCAGGTTCTGATGATGCACGATATATACGGCAGGTTGAACGGGATGCGCTCCCTCCTGGCGAGAAACCTGCCGCTTGCGCGTGAAGCAGCGGAAGAGAAAGACCACCAGCCAGTAGAGCAGATTGCGAAAGAAGTCGATCATCTTTCTCGCTCCCTGAGCCCGATCATTTGATCAACCCCAGGATCAGCCGCCAGAGGATAAACAGCGAATCACCGATGGTGCTGTAGTGGGAGTTGGCGTTATTGTCGTAGTAGACGGTGGCGATCGGGATGGTCAGCAGTTTCAGGTTGTGCCGCTTGGCATGGATCAGCATATTGATCTCCAGATCGTAGCGCTCGCCTTCCAGGTCGACCATCCAGCTGATGGCCTGCAGGGGGATGCCGCGCAGCCCGGTCTGGGTGTCGTGCAGCTCGACGCCATACCACCAGTGGAATACGCGACTGGTCAGGGTGTTGCCGATGTAGCTGCGCAGCGGCACGTTCTCCTCCTGGAAGTTGCGCACTCCCAAAATAAGTGATTCCTGCTCTGCGGCGAGCCTCTCCCCGATCTTGCAGATATCATCTATCGTATGTTGGCCGTCGGCATCGGCTGTGACGACGCCGTCCAGCTGCTGGTGGTGTTTCAGGACATGGGCAAAAGCCGTCTTTAGCGCCCGGCCCTTGCCGCGGTTTATTGGATGCCTGAGGACAGCGCAGTTATCCATCTTTTCCACTGCGTCAAAGATGGGGTCGTATGATTCATCACTACCATCGTTAACGACTATTACCTGAGCGACCCCTTGCTGCAGCAGCTGGCGGACCAGGTCCACCATGCCGGGAATCGGATTAAGGGCGGGAATAATCACAGCATAGTTTTTTGTCTCCGCACTGGGTAGCGCAGTCTGGGCCGCAGGCGCTGATTCTCTAATCTGTCTCTTCAAAGCGCACCTCCTGCAATCCTGTTCTAAGGGATATTTCTTGATTATGCCCGTTGAGTCCTCTGCCTAACGCAAAACACTGTTCCTTTCCACATGGCTCATCCTGCTGCCAATAGCGGGCGGGTCACTCCTTCCAGCCGCAATAAACATGATATTATACGAACAAATTAGAAGCAACGTCAGCCGCCGGTTGGCCCCTTGCCTAACCGGCGCTGCGCCAGCAAGAGGTCAACCATCCGCCCGTAGCTCTGGATTCCGTCGCGCTGCCGATTGGCCTTGAGATAGGCATCGTTCACCTGTCGCGAGACCTGCTCGACGACGCCGCTATAGCGCGACCAGAACTCCTGGAGCGCCGCCAGGTCGCGCCGGACGGCGGCGTCAATGCCTGACGTAATCTCCTGATACCGGGCTGCATCGCGCTGGCGCAACTGAGAGCCGACCCTGATCATCGCCGAGAGGGTCCCCGAATACTGAAAGTCGGGGTCAGGGTGGGCGGTGCAGACCAGCCAGGCGATGAAGTTGGCCTCGTCCTCGCGGGCGAAACCGCGCTGATGTGCCATCTCGTGGCAGGCGGTGAACGGTATCGGCCAATCAGGCATGGCCAGATTGACGTTGGCCTCCGCCGTGAACGGAAAGTACATGCCGGCAGTGCCTGTGTACGACCAGGGATGCGAGAGCATGACGCCCTTGGGACGTCCGTAATCGCCGCCCAGATAGGGGTAGCGGGCGGCCGCAGCCTCATAGCCGCACGGCGCACGGCGCAAGGCATCCTGTTTGCCGTTCGCCAGCCGCATCACACCGGCGGCGTCCTCCTCCACCAGCCGACGCAACGCGTTCGTCTGGTCCACCAGTTCGGCATACAGCTCGGCCAGCTCGGCCAGCGGGGAGGGTTCCACCGGCAGCCCGGCCAGCTCGGCAAAGGGCAGGCGGCAGTAGTTCAACCCCCAGAGCAGGATAAAGGCGAAGTAAGCGAGACAGGCGGCTGCCAGCACCCGTAAGGCCAGCCGTCCCCAGTGCAGGCTGCTGCGCCGCACGAGCAGCAGGTAAAGCGCCCGGGCGGTCGTAGCCGGCACCGCCAGGAGGATCGCAACGACAACGATCTCGGCCAGAGAGAAGGGGAAGAGGCCGGTCAGGCGGCTGAGGGGACGATTGACAAGCGGAAAGAAGGCCTGTGAGAAGCCTTTCTCCACCCACTGCGGCCGACTGGCGCCCAACTGAACCAGGATGAAACCGAGAGGGGCCAGCCAGAACATCCAGCTCAGCCTGCCTAGCAGTCTTCGCATCAGGCACCCTCCGTTCCCAGCCAGTCAATCAGCCCCCAGGTCTGCTGGAAGCAATCGGCTCGCAGGAAGTCATCGGCATATTTCGGGCTGCAGAGCATCGGGTGGCGGGACATATGTACATTGCCGGCGGCGATTTGTGGTAGAAAACTCTGGGCGCTCTTTCCCCAGAGGAACCAGTGCAGGTCGGGCCTCTGGCCCGAGATGAAGCCGATCAGGTCGGCGGCAAACTCGGCCCAGATCTGTCGGTGGCTGCCGGCACCTGCCCTGACGTCCACCGTCAGGGCTGTGTTCAGCAGCAGGACGCCCTGGGCTTCCCAGGCGGCGAACAGGCGATCCGGCGGCAGGATTGGGAACCGGCCGTGAGCGATCTCCTGCCTAATCTGGCTGAACGGCGGAATGCTGGCATATTCCTCCAGGCCGTGGGCCGTCTTGTAGAGGAGTCTGATCAGGTTCTGCAGCGAACGGTTGGTAAACGGCTCCTGCCAGGACCGGAGGCTGCCCACCTCGAAGGCCCGGCCGGTGGCCGCGCCGGGTTGCAGATAGGGGTCCTGACCGAGGATGACCACCCGCACCGCGCCGAGATCCACCTGGAGAAAACGCAGTACCCGGCCCGGCTCCGGGCGATAGTCAGTCCCGATCCGCGCCTCAACCTGCTGCAGCTGCCGGTGGCGTGCCGCGTCGAGAAAGGGCTGCCAGGCCGGGTGAACCTGCCCGGGGAGGGTACGCAAGTTTCCCATCTGCACTCACCTTCTTTCATCCGCTGTTTGCCTCAATTATACACCCGGAGCAAACAGCGCTGCCAGAGAAGCAACAACACCCACTGCCTCCCTCCGGGTTGCAGTGGGTGTCTTGCCTGACACATAGATCTCGCAAGAAGTCAGGGCATCACCCCTGAGGGTGCATCCCGACAGGACGTTAGTTGAGGGAACGCGAAGCGAGGTGCCTGAAGGGGTGTGCCCTGGCTGAGGGGCCTTGCTCGTGCAACAGGCCCTCCTCCTAACTAGCGCTGATGATATCGGCCAGATGCTTGTGCTGGGTGTTGTAGAGATCGGCGTACATGCCGCCTTTGGCCATCAGTTCCCAGTGGGAGCCCTGCTCCACAATGCGCCCGTCATCGATGACAAAGATAATATCGGCGTTGCGGATCGTCGACAGCCGATGGGCGATGACAAACGACGTGCGCCCCTGCAGCAGGCGCTGCAAGGCGGCCTGGATCATCTGCTCCGTCTCGGTATCGATGCTGGACGTCGCTTCGTCCAGAATCAGAATCCGCGGGTTGGCCAGCAGGGCGCGGGCAAAGGCCAGCAGCTGCCGCTGTCCGGTGGAGAGGGTACCGCCGCGCTCCTCGGTGGGCGTGTCATATCCCTCGCTCAGCTGCTGGATGAAGCTGTGGGC
>MTKW01007912.1_pt1 | contig 11110 bp, 6 predicted proteins | sample 1042761 | NCBI WGS metagenome assembly MTKW01 (sample SAMN06205366, study PRJNA360243) | anaerobic digester metagenome | biome: Wastewater treatment plant; feature: Anaerobic digester sludge; material: sludge; isolation source: anaerobic digester fed with sludge from wastewater treatment plant ...
GAAACTGGGACTCTGGCATGGGCTATCTGATAAACGCCACGCGCCTGGACCTCTTCGTGGAGTCTGATGCCTATCTGGGCTACTGTGTGTACACCCGCCACAACGGCATGGCAAACGTCGGCTTTGCAGATGGCCATGCCAAGGCCGAGGGGCCCGGGTATGTGCATACGCTAGCAAACTTCCAGGCAGTCAAGTAAGACTGCCACTGTGCCCTTGCGGTACATGTGGAGGCCATCCATAGCAGCGGTTCGAACTTCGCCTGCATGGGCGGTCATGCCAGGTGGCTGCCGATCTCGGATTGCATGCGCACCGACATCTGCGGACAGTGCCTGTGGGCCATAGCTTCAAGCAGGAATATAAATGTAGCCTGATCTGCTGTGGCGATGGTGCATATGTCCTCTCAATAGGTGTCCGAAATGGGCACCACATCTATAGTATAGTATAGGTGCGCCGCGGCACAGGCTTTCAGAGCTGTGCCGCGGCCATTTTGTCAGTCCAGCGGAGAGCAGTTGCACAGCGCAGCCGCTGTAGTATACCGCCCGGGCGTGAGGGCACATGCCTGCAAGCGGCGCCAAAGACGCCGCCGCGCGGCAGCAACTGGCATGTCAGCCGCTTCATCCCCGCTCGCCACAACGGCGGTGCGAACATGGCCTTCTGCGATGGTCATGCCAAGTGGCACCAGATGCAGCTAGATCCGGGCGACTATATCGGCCCGTTCACTGTGATACCCTCAGACATATGCTGGAACCCCGACGGCAGCCCGAAGTACTGAGCACTGCCCGAGGGCAGGCATAGCTGTCACGCAAGTAAATCTGATGGCATGCGGTACCACCAGACCTCCCCCCAGGGTTAGGTACGAGCCGTGTGCCGTCATGCTCCACGAGGCTCTATGAGGCTCACACAGTGCGATAAAAGCAGCCGCACAGATAAAGCACCGCCCTGCTGCACCTGTATCGGTGTATGCGCGAGTGCGCGGAGGGCGAGAGATTGCCGCCAGGTACGAAGCCGAAGCCGCGCCGTCTGTGTTAGCGCAGTCGCAGGGGCAGCCGCCCTCGTGGACATCGCACGCTGGTGGCGGACTGCTGATCAGGTGCGCGCATGGTCACAGAGGATGGTTTTCGTCTTCTCAAGATTAGCGCAAAATTTTCCTGCTAAGCCTGAATGCAGCAACTTTGGCCATGAAACGGAGTCTCTAGTATTGGTTGGCAGCCTCTTCCAGCCGCTATCACTATATTTGCTCTTGCAAAATATAGACCAATTGGTGTAGACTGTGCCAAACTAACAAAAGCTCCCGTTGATTTAACGCACACGCCATAGTCCACAGCACAGCTAGCCACTGGTAGTAGCCTTACGGCAGTGGCAGTTAATCACAGCAACAGAAGAGGTGTTAGGCCATGCGGTTAAGCAGGCAGGCTGCTTTGGCGTTGGCCATACTGCTCGGATGCCTGGCAGTCATCCTGGGCTATACCTATCTCCGTGGTGACAAGCCGCCGGCAGAGGAAGTCGTTCAGAAGATAGCGCTGCCAGTGCCCATCAACGATATCCCCGCCCACGCCGACTTGCGTCGCGACATGTTCCACGAGGTCTTTTTCGAGCATGATCAGGTGCCTCGTGGCGCGATCACAGACCCGACGCGCCTCCAGGGGCGGATTGCACTGCGCGAACTACCTAAGAACGAGCCGGTGAAGTCATCGTCGGTGGCCGTGCGCAGCGGCTCTCTGGGGCTGGCCTATGCCGTGCCGCTGCAGAGCAGGGCGATGACCATCCCCATAGACGACATATCCGGTGTGGCAAACTTGCTGCATGCCGGTGACCGGGTGGACGTGCTGGCACTGTTCAACGACGATACCGGCAAGATGTCAACGGTGCAGACTGTGCTGCAGGACATCGAAGTTCTTGCACTTAACGACATCGTCCTGAACGGTCCTGACCTGGAAGAAGAACAGCCTGCCTCTGCGAACGGCAACGGCAACGGTAACGGCGGCGGTACCGGCAACGACGGTACCGGCAAGCCGGCTGAGCGTCGTGGTGAGGGGCCACGTACTGCGACTTTGTCGGTCACTCCCCATCAGGCACAGATCCTCATGCTCAGCCAGCATCGCGGCACACTGCGGCTGTCGCTTCGCCGCACCGGTGATCGGGATATCGTCGCGATAGAGCGCTCGCAGTCGTGGTCACTCATCGGCAGCTTCCCCTCGGCCAAGCCACCGGAGGAGCAGGCGATTGCGCAGCCTGAACAGCGCCTGCAGCCGGGCACATGGGCCGAGATGTGGGGCGGCCCACCGGTGCCTGCACCGACCACCGCTCCGGCACCGGCTGCGGCAGCGGCCAGGGAACCTGCGGTAGAGGTGATCCGTGGCGCCAACCGAGAGTTCATAACCCCGGTGGAGTGACGGCCGGGTGCAGCACAGACGCGACATATCGAAGCGCGCAGTATATAGCAACACACACAGCATATGTTCACAGCGTATATCGAAGCACATAGCAGTAGCCGGATAGATCGTGGCGAGCCATGGTAGGCCGACAAATCAGCCGGACATAGCTGCGATGTGGCACAGCCAGCCGCCCGGTGGCCGGAGAGCCGATAGCGCCGGCCCGCGTAGCCGAGAAAAGCTGCTGATGACAATCAACAGCACGGCGAGGGCCCTGCGCAGCATCGCAACTGCAGCGGCGACGTGCCATAGGCTTGCCCAAAAAAGGAGCGCTGAGATGAAGCAATTGCCCCAGTTGAGAAGGCCCGCAGGCTTTCTGCTGGCGATATGGTTGATGGCCCCGCTGCTGGTGGCAGCGCTACCTGCCCAGGCGCAAACTCTCGCAACATCACGCCGCCCCGGCAGCGTAGTCGTGCCTGAGGGCCGCAGCGTGATGCTGCATTTCGACTCCATGCGCCGCGTGCAGATTGCCAACCCCGAGATAGCCGATGTGGTCATCTCCAGCGTCGCCCAGCTTGCCCTGTATGGCAAGCAGCGCGGCGTGACCAGTCTATATGTATGGGATCGGCGCGGCCTGCATGAGTATGAAGTGACCGTATCGGGACCGACCGTGGCAGAAATTGCCGCTACTGACTTGCGTAAAGCGCTGGGCAACGCCCTGACTTATACGACGGTCGGCGAAGATACTGTGATAGTCGAAGGCTGCCTGCCCAGCTATGAGACTCTAGACCGCGCCCGGCGGGTGATAGCCGCCCGCCAGGATCCGGCGAAGATCCTCGACCTGGTGAGCCTCGCAGGCACCACTCCGGTGGCTGCTGAGGCCGCCGCTGCCGCGATCCAGCAGGCGTTCGGCGATATCCTGGAGTTCCGCATACTATCGCCGGACCGGCTGGTCGTGCAGGGTGATGTACCCGATCCGGCGCTGGCCGAACAGATAGCCAGGGTAGTAAACGCAGCCGCAAGCGACGAACTGACTATCGTCAACCTGGTCGTATACAACGACGAGAAGGCCACGCCACCGCTGGACAAAATCCGCACAGCAGTCGGAGACAGCCTCAAGGTGTGGCAGATAAAAGGCCGCACGGTAGGTGTAGATGGCACCGTCGCCAGCCAGGAGGAGTATGATCGGCTGAACAAGGTACTGGGCACTTTTTCTGAGCAGGCAAACGTGCTCAATCTGGTGCGCGTGGTCAAGCCCAGGCCCGACATCTTCACCTACGCCGGTCAGCTCCAGCAGACCTTCGGCCCCGAGGTAGAGGTCAAACCGATGGGCCCTGAGACCCTGGCGCTGCAGGGCTATGTCACCAGCAAGGAGATGCGCGAACACTACGAGGCGATCCTGGACGCCATGGACCACCCCTACCGTGTGGTGAACTTCCTGCGTATCGTCCAGCCATTCGTGGACCAGATCGAAGTGGCGGTGCTGGTGGCCGAAATCAACCGCGAGGACCTGGACAAAGTCGGCGTAGATTGGGGACGGCTGTCCGCGGGTATAGATAGCATCATCAGCATGGTCGAAAGCCCTGTCCTGTTTTATGCCGGCTCCGGCGACGGCCCCGGGCACGGATCAGAGCGCATCCATCGCATAGGCGCAGGTGTAGACGCCATCCGCCAGAAGATCAACGGCAGGCTGCTTGCCAACCCGCGTGTGATGGTAAACGACGGGAAAGAAGCCGAGATCCTGGTCGGTGGCGAGATCCCGATACCGGTGATCCAGCCCGGCGGCGATGAAGCCACTTCGATGAGCATCGAGTATCGCCCGTACGGCGTGAAGCTGCTCATCACCCCCACGATCATGACCGATGGCAAGACGCTGGACCTGGTCATCGAGCCGGAGGTCAGCTCTCTGGACTGGGCCAACGCGCTGGATGTCAGCGGCTTTCGTATCCCTGCACTGCGCACGCGCAGGGTCAGCACCAGTGTCAGCCTGGGAAACGGCAACACACTGGTTCTCGGAGGCCTGCTACAGCGTGAGGAGATCGAAAGCATACGCAAAATCCCTCTCCTTTCGCAGATACCTATCATCGGCGAACTGTTCAAGCACAGGGAATTCACCGAGGGTGAGACCGAGCTGGTGATCTTCGTCACCCCGCGCATCGCCACTGGCGAGCAGCGCACTGCTGACGAGGCCCATCCCGCCCAGCAGGAGTTGGAAGAAATCCGTCAGATAGCTGACTAGCAGCCGCATCCGGTGTCGGAGGGTGGGCCTATCTGAGCTGCCCTCCGACACCTGTACCTTCTGCCACTACAGGATGAGCAAGCAAGACGCGGCAAGCCAGTGCGGCATGGGCGGCCCTGCTTAACAGAAAATACGATAGTCAGACATGCCATCATAAGCGCAGTCTATCTGGCGCAAATGTACTGGTGCATAACTCAGGCGACTCATGTTTTCATGAGCACGCCTTCATGGGCACCCCACCCAGATCTGCAAAACGCTGAGGGGGGAGACAGACACACCTCAGGAAGGAGGCCATCGCGAGGACAAGTGGCGTACCGAATACAGATTGCGCCAAGCGATGACAATACTCAGGCACAACTACATGACCAGGAGGCATCGGCCGATATATGATGCAGGTGCAGCAGGCCAAGCCACTGTCCTCTGCAAAGCAGCGGACCGATCCGAGTAGCGCCCAGCAATCGCGCCGGTCGGGTCGGTTGTTTGCGTATTGCCGCTGCACAGGCTGGCTGTGCAGATCAAGACCCGCATCATGTCAGCTCGGCCACACGCCGAAGACTACTTGCCGCGCCTTACCTGTTTTCGCGGGAAGCACTCTACAGGGGAAACTGGGCCATACGCAGTGGGCACAATAGCCTGGTCATCAGTGTGCCGGCCGTCAGGGCGTGCATTTGCTGCGAGTAGGTGATGCTCCAATCTCACCTGCACTCTCTCTTTTTACTGACACCATGCGGATATGCGAAGAAGAGGAGGAAAAGAAGAGACGAGACATGCAGCAAACGACATACACGGCTACCGCAGCGTGGCATTCAGCGCAGATAGCTGAGCTCCCTGCCCCGGGACCCGGGCCTGCAATGCATGGATACACCCCCGGCTAAGAGGCAGGCGATAGACAGCCAGCGATGGCCGTATGCAACAGAAATATGAAGAGGACGACATGGAAACAGACGATAAAAGCACTCCTATCAGGGTGGTGGTAACCGAGGTAAATCCCGGCTCGGCTGACGCGCTGCGCGAAACGCTGATGCGGGTGGTCGCGGGTGGTCGCAGGATGCACATAGTCGGTTATGCCCGCGACGGGCTGGAGGTGGCACAGATGGCCGCCCACACCCGCCCTGATTTGATGTTCGTGGATACTGACATGCCGGGCATAGACGGATTTGAGGCCTGCAAGCTGGCGGTGGCGGCCAACCCTGATACTATCTGCGTGATATTGGCCGAGGCGCCCTCGATGGAGGTCCACACCGCTGCTATGCGTGCCGGTGCTCGTGCAGTGCTGGACATGCAGCAGTCCGAGACAAGCCTGCGCACTCTCGTAGACCAGCTGGTGGGGCTGCGTGAGGCCAAAAGTAGACCGGAATTCGCCATCGCTACTGACCCTGAGAAGATGCCTGTATCCATCGCGGTCACTTCCGCCACAGGCGGTGCTGGCAAAACCACGGTGGCCACCAATCTGTCGGTGCTGTTGGCCAGGCGCTACCCCAACCAGGTGGCACTGATAGACTATTTCGGCCAGTTCGGCAACGTAGCACTGAGCCTGGACTTGCACCCCAACGCGGGCATCAGCGACCTTTTGAGCTACCAGGAGCTCGATGTAGACCTGGTGGACAGCCACCTGGTACCTCATGACTCGGGACTGAGGGTGCTTGCCGGGGTGACTCGTGGCACACAGGAGGCCCTGTTACAGGTTGATGTGCCGCAATTGGCTTCACTGCTGGGGATGCTGCGGCGGCGCAATCGCTTCACCGTTTTCGACATCCCCCCGCTGCTGTTCCCCTCGAGTACCTATGTGCTGTCACGCTGCCAGCATATCCTGCTGGTCAGCAACCTCGATGACATCGCCGACATGCGCGACACATCGGCACTAATAGAGTTGCTACTCAACGCCAACGTGCCTGCTGAGCGCATCAAGCTGGTGGTCAATCGTGTGATAAAGGATAGCGAATTCAACATCAAAGATCTCGAGGATAGTACCGGTGTGAAGGTATGGGCACGGCTGCCAAACGACTATCCGGTGGCAAACGCTGCCAGAAATGCGGGCATACCATTTGTGCTCAGCCGCCCACGAGAGCCACTCAGTCGCGCCTTCAACGACATCGTGGAGCGGCTGATGCAGGACGTCAGAAGTCTGCCGCGCTAGGCGTAGCAGCACATAGCGGGCTGCCCCCCACACCGCGAAGCACAGCCGGAGGCGCAGCCAGCAGTATGGGCTGGGCGAACTGAGACGCGGCAAATCCAGTCACTAAGTACAAGCCGTGGCGACGATTATCCGGCGCCGAAGTACAGAGGCAGTGGAGTAGCAAGCAGCCTGCAGTATGGGCAATGGGGCCGGCATCTGACATAGGCGAGAGACAATCCGCCCGTATCTTGCCAGCTTGCTGCTATAGGTGAGAAGGGCAACTGTGTATGACATATGACATACTGCCGATCGGGCGTGTGTACCCGCGCCCTGAGCATGTGACATCAGACAGGCAGGACCAGCGAGGAGAGCAGTATGAGACCTGACGACATCTCTGCGGCCCGCCAGATGGCGGCCGATCTGGGCATCTCAGTCGAAGAAGCCGAAGCGATGGAAAGCATCGGCACCGTGGTGCACCAGCGTTTGCTTTCGGACACCGATTTCCGCGCTCTGCAGATCATGACCGAGCAGGAGCTGATGGATCGGGTGCGCACGCTTATCGAGGTAGTCATCCATGACCGTGACATATCACTTTCGGCCCGCGCCAAGGAGCAGATGCTTGCCGAGGTGCTGAACGAAGTCATCGGCTACGGGCCGATCCAGAACTTCCTGGATGATCCGACCATCTCCGAGGTGATGGTTAACGGCCCTGACCGCATCTATATCGAGCGCAGCGGCCGGGTGGAGACGACCAACCGGCGCTTCATGGATGATGGCCATGTGCGCCGCATCATAGACAAGATCGTAGCACCTCTGGGCCGCCGCCTTGATGAGGCCACTCCCATGGTGGATGCCCGACTGCCAGACGGATCCCGTGTCAACGCCATCATCCCTCCTATCTCGGTCATCGGGCCGTGCATGACCATCCGTAAGTTTTCCGCCGACCCGTTCACCGCTGATGACCTGGTGGCTTTCGGGACCATGTCTGATACCATGCGCGTATTTTTGGAAGGCTGCGTGCTCAGCCGCCTGAACATCCTGGTCTCCGGCGGCACTGGCAGCGGCAAGACCACTACTCTGAACGTGCTTTCATCCATGATCCCGCACGATGAGCGCATCATCACCGTCGAGGACGCCGCCGAGCTGCAGCTTCAGCAGGATCATGTCATCACACTGGAAAGCCGCCCACCGAACCTGGAGGGCCGTGGTGAGATCACCATCCGCGATCTGGTGCGCAACTGTCTGCGTATGCGCCCTGACCGCATAGTGGTCGGGGAGTGTCGAGGTGCCGAGGCGCTGGACATGCTCCAGGCCATGAACACCGGTCACGATGGCTCCATCACCACGGTACACTCCAACAGCCCGCGCGACACCATGTCGCGTATCGAGACGCTGGTGCTGATGGCTAACGCCAACCTGCCGTCGCGGGCCATCCGTGAGCAGGTCAGCTCCGCCCTTGATGTGATCATCCATCAGGAGCGGCTGCGAGATGGCACCCGCCGGATCACCAACATAACCGAGGTGCAGGGCCTCGAGGGCGACACGATCGTGCTTCAAGATCTGTTCACCTTCAAACGCCAGGGCTTTTCGGCTGACGGACGGATTGTCGGCAGCCACGAACCAAGTGGTGTCAGGCCGCTGTTCATGGAGCGTATGGAGGCCGAAGGCATCAGCTTCGGTTGGGAGATTTTCGAGCCGGTCATGCGATAAGAGCCATCCCGTCACGCATACGGGTTTGCGGCAACAGGATAGCGCTTTTGCTCGGGGCGGAGCATCTGTGCGGGGCGGTGGGGCAACCTAGGCGCCGGGGCAACCGACGTACCGTGACAACCGGCGTATCGTGGCAACTGGCGTGTAGTGATAGCTGACGCGTAGCTCAGGCTTCCAGCCTGAGTCTGCGAAGCGTCAGTCGCATACAGGCTGCAGACAAAAGGATAGCGCGTTTCGCCCGGGCCGGAGCATCTGCGCGAAGCCTGATGCACCGGAGCTAGACGAAGATGGTATCGCAGGCGAGAGACCAGTTGCTGTCGCCGCATCAAAACTCTACAGCATAAGATCACTTTGCACTGCCGCCAAAAGGAGGGTCATCATGCCACTGTGGGTACCTCTGGGCTTCATATTTCTCGGTGTCGTAGCCGGCACTCTCGCGCTGCTTTCGGCCGGTATCTCGGCATACGAGGTACGCCAACGCAGACTCGCGGAGGTCAAGGACGGTCGGGCGGCCATGCCGGATATGACCGTTTCGACGCGCACCCGGAAGGTTGATATTGACCCGGCACCGCTGCTGACTGGTCTTTTGCAGCGCTCATCGTTGGGCAAGCAGTTGCAGTTGGCGATTCTGCAGGCGGGGCTGGTATGGCGCCCTTCAGAGTTCGCTGCGTTGACCAGCGGGGCGATGATGGGCGGCTATCTGTTGGGCTTTCTGGCCGGTCGCGGCAACGTCACATTGGGGCTACTGTTGGCTGTACTCGCTGGTGCCGCACCATACGTCTATCTGAAGGCCAAACATGGCCAGCGCCAGCGCCGTCTGAGCGCACAGATTCCGGACATGCTTGACATCCTTGCAGCCTCCTTGCGTTCAGGCCAATCGTTTCTCAGCGGTGTGCAGATTATCGTCAGCCAGATGCAGCCACCGATCACCGACGAGTTCGCCCGTGTCATCCAGGAAGTGAAGTTCGGTGCATCGCTGAGCGATGCGTTAGGTGATATGGTGGAGCGGGCCGACAACTACGACATGGAGCTGATCATATCGGCCGTGCAGACTCAGCTTACAGTTGGAGGCAACCTTGCCGAGGTGCTCGACAACATCGGTGCGATGATACGTGACAGGGTACGACTGGCAGGCGAGATCTCTGCAGCCACCGCTGAAGGGCGGATGTCGGCTATGATCCTGGGCGGCATGCCGTTTCTGCTCGCATTCCTAATCAACGTAGTGAGCCCAGGCTATCTGACACCACTATTTACCGAAACGCTGGGGCGGATGATGCTCGGCGGCGCCCTGGTACTCATGCTGTCAGGGATGCTGATCATCCGAAGCATGCTGAATATAGACCTGTGAGGCCTCGGGGAGGTGTCGGTGGTGCGTATTTGCAGTTGCCCATTCGCACTTGCTGCTTGTGCCTATCCTTTTGGCACAGTGGCGGACACAGAGCATCACGGCGAGCGGTCTCTCGTATCGACGGCAGGCCTGAGCCTGCTGCAACAACTTGCACTTGCCTGCCGGTGCTATGCGACTACTACGAAAATGAGGTGTAGCCGATGATCCCTATACTTCTGATTTTACTCATAGTCGGCATCATCGTGCTGTTGTTTCTGGGGCTCTCGCAGCCGTCTACCGAGGCGCGTGTACAGCGGCGGCGCGAACAGTATCTGCAGCCTTCGGCGCCAACGATATCACGATCGGCGGTGTCCGAGGAGTTGGCTTCCTCCTTCACTGACCGCGTCCTCAAGCCCGTGTGGGAAAACATCGCGCCGCGCCTGGCCGCTGCAGCGCCCGAAGGCATGATCGACAATGCGCGTGCCAAGCTACAGTCGGCGGGCCATCCACTGGGCATGACTGAGCCGGTGTTCCTGATGTCGCGCGGAGCAGCCGCTTTGGCCGGTGCTGGCATATCCTATGCGATCTTCAGTGCGCTCGACAGCATGGACTCTCTAACTCGCATGGGCATCACCCTTTTCGTGCTATTTATCGTGGCGATGATGCCTGACTACTATGTCAGCAACTGCCAGAAGACCCGCCAGGCGCAGATCCGTCGCGCATTGCCTGACTTACTTGACCTGCTGGTAGTCTGCACCGAGGCTGGCATGGGTCTCGATGCCGCGCTAGCCGAGGTGGTGTCGCGCAAGGAAGGGCCGCTGGTGGATGAGTTCGCGCGCACTCTGGTAGAAGTGCGTCTGGGAAAGCAACGCAACGATGCCTGGCAGGACATGGCTGATCGCGCTGATGTGCAGGAGGTCAACACTCTTGTGGCCTCCCTGTACCAGGCCCAGATCATGGGCGTGAGCATCGCTCGCGCCTTGCGCACTCATGCGGACTCTTTGCGCACCCAGCGCAGTATCCGCATCAAGGAGCAAAGCGCGGTGCTATCAACCAAGATGCTCTTCCCGCTGGTACTGTGTATTTTCCCGGCACTCTTCGTTGTCGTCATGGGGCCCGGCGCACTGCAGGTCATGCACAGCTTCAGCGGGGGAGGACCATTGGGTCCTTAGGGCGAATATATACATTACTAGGGCGCCTGTCCGACTCTTTACAGTTCTTCATAACACAGCTTTTCACTAGCCATGTGCCACCATGTCATTGTCTGCATACACCGGAGAGAATAGTAAGCAGATGATGGCGACCGGCACCTGACCGTTCGGAACTGGACGCCCTGTCGGTTGATC
>MTKW01005286.1_pt1 | contig 11108 bp, 6 predicted proteins | sample 1042761 | NCBI WGS metagenome assembly MTKW01 (sample SAMN06205366, study PRJNA360243) | anaerobic digester metagenome | biome: Wastewater treatment plant; feature: Anaerobic digester sludge; material: sludge; isolation source: anaerobic digester fed with sludge from wastewater treatment plant ...
AATAGAAAGCATGGAGGCCTTTACATAATACCCCCCTATATAGGCCGGGGTATGCATGGACTAGGTGAGGGGAGTATAGACCTTATAGCTGCAGCGGGAGGCTTTATAAAAAAGAGCAAGCAAAGCATGTGCCTCTTATCGGATGCCAATATAGTCTTTAATATAGACTTTGATGAGGTTTCAGACTTTCACAATGAGAAAAACGCCGATATTACCCTTATCTATAATGAAGACCCAAATGCAGACCTAAGAGACCTTTCAAACCTCACCATACTAGAAGTTGATGAGGATGACAGGGTCACCGGTATAGAGGTCTGGCCTCGCAGGCCAAAGACCAACAAGACCTATATGAAAATAATGCTCCTTGACAAGGGCCTCTTTAAGTACCTAATAGACGAAGCCCTAGCCAGGGGCGAGCATGATATTGTAAAGGATATTTTGATGAAAAAGATATCCCGCCTAAATGTTTGCGCCTACAAATTTACTGGCTATGTAGGCCGAACCAACAGCATCTGGTCCTATTATGCAAACAATATGGCCATGCTAGACAAGGATATTCGTAGCGAGATATTTAGCCCCAAAAGGCCTATATACACCAAGATCAAGGATCAGATACCCACTAGGTACGGAAACAGTGCAGTAGAGCAAAACTGCCTAATTGCAGATGGCTGCATTATAGAGGGTGAGGTCAGAAATAGTATAATTTTTAGGGGAGCCTATATAGGCAAGGGTGCCAGGGTAAACAACTGTATAGTCATGCAGGATGCTGTGATCCAGGATGATTGTGAACTTGACCATGTGGTACTCGACAAGGAGGTTATAGTCAGGGATTCAAGAAGGCTTATTGGGGATTCTAACTACCCCTTGATAGTCTCAAAGGGAGAGGTAGTCTAAGATAAAACTTAGGCTAGGCCTAAATTAACAAAACTTTGTTTATTTAGCGCCTATGCTGTATAATATTAATGATAGTAAGCAGGGAAGGAAGCGAATATTAATGGCAAAGCTGAGCAAGGGGGTAAAGTTCATATTAGAATGGGTTGAGGTAATAGCGATTTCAGTAGTGCTAGCACTTGTTATAAACCTATTTGTAATCCAGCCCATAAAGGTGGATGGTAGCTCCATGGATCCTACCCTAGAAAATAATGACTTTGTTATAATCTCAAGGCTAGGCCGTACCTTCAAGGTAGATGTTGATTATGGTGATATAGTAGTAGTTGACAACCGAGTAGATTGGAAAAGGACCCTAGTTGACGACCTAAAGGATATAAATATCTTTAAGAGAAACGAGGAAAAAAACCTTTGGATAAAAAGGGTTGTGGGCTTGCCAGGCGATGTTTTAAAGATTGATGAAGGCAGACTCTATAGAAATGGTGAACCTTGTGATGAACCCTACTTAAAAGATCCTTTTATAAATGGACCCTTAATGAAAGATGATTTTATCGCTAGACACGGTTTAGATGAGTCTGCATACTATAGCTACGAGGTGCCAGAGGGCCATATATTTGTGATGGGGGACAATAGAAATAACTCCTTTGACTGTAGGTTTACAGGTGCCATCCCCATGGGTAATGTAAAGGGTGTTATGGCCTTTGATATAAGCAAGCTGTTTAGAAAGACTGGAGATTAACTTAAAAAATTAATAAAGACAGTTCGCAACCATCCTGTCTATAAACAAAACTATTGGATTTAAAGTGAATTTTTTAGTTTGATAAATGGGGGCAGAGTATGCCCCTTTTGTATTTACATAAGGAAGACAGGCATGCCTTATGAGTTAAATACTCACAAAGGCATAAAGCAATTAATATAAAAAGAAGACTTAGCTGGAGGACAAATTTTGAAAAAGACTCGATTTTTAGTACAAGCTGCTGCAATAGCCGCTATATATGTAGTTTTGACCCTAGTTTTTGCACCTATAAGTTATGGGGAGACCCTGGTAGAGTTTAGGATAGCAGAGGCCTTGACTGTCCTGCCCTTTTTTACCTTTTCAGCCGTACCAGGCCTATTTGTTGGTTGCCTTATTGCAAACCTCTTTAGCCCGGTTGGGACCATTGATATAGTCCTAGGTAGCCTAGCCTCCCTAATAGCAGCCTACCTTACATATAAAATGCCTAATAAATATCTAGCACCCCTGCCCCCCATACTAGTAAACGCTCTAGTCATAGGTGGTATGCTCCACTATGTTTACAAGTTTCCAATTCATATAGCAATTCTCTCAATAGGTCTTGGCCAGCTGGTAACCTGCTATGGCCTTGGTATAATCCTACTATTAACCCTGGACAAATATAAAAAGCAACTCTTTGCTATAGATAGCTAGCAGATGGTCTTCATATTAGATGATTTTGGCTATGCAAAAACATTTGTCAATTTTTATAGATTAAACTTAAAGACAAGCTGTTGAATCTTAAGAGGATATGGTACAATATACATAAAATGTGTAGCCTACAATTGCAAGGTGAAATGAGAATAATATAACCACCTGATAGGCCTGCTAAAGGACAGGGCACTATTTACCTATTTCCTCGCTAGAGCTTGGCTAACTAGCCAAGGCTAGTGCCCTAAGATATGACCCTTTATTAATATCCTGTAAGGATTATCTATACACAATAGGCTTATAGTATAATCAATTAGAATAGGCAGCTAGGCTTTAAAAAGTTAAGTCCTAGCTTGGCCTAGGATAAGATTTAGTATAATAAGATAATTAGCATAAAAATATATGTCTTTAGGAATAGGGGAGGGGTATTATGGCCTTATGGTATATAACAGGCAGGTCTGGCACAGGAAAGACTAGCAAGGTTTATAGTCAAATAAAGGAGGCCCTAAATAGGGGTGAGGAGGGCCTTATCCTNNCTTACCCGGACCCATATCAATGAGCAGGGTAGGCATATGGTCCTTAGAAAGATCTTAGATGACATAAAGGATCAGCTTACCATATACCAAACTGTATCAAATCAAAAGGGCTTTATAGAAAAAATAAGTGACCTATTAAGCGACCTTAAAAAGCATGATATTAGGCCTGACCAGCTACTTGAAGTAGCAGAGGCAAAAGAGGATGCAGGCCTATTGCCTATGAAGCTAAAGGATATTGCAAGGATTTACTCTGCCTTTAATGATTACCTAGAGGGTAGGTATCTTGACTCAGAGGATGCAGTAAACCTGCTTATAGAAAGGATGGACAAGGCTCTCTTTTTGCGTGGTGCGAGGGTATGGATGGATGGCTTTGACTACTTTGCCCCCCAGACCATAAGGGTTATTGAAAAGCTCACAAGCCTAGCAGACCAGGTCAGCATTACCTTTACTATAGGGTCCTTAGAGGACCAGGCAAGTGACCAGGATATATTTGCCACCCATGCCCTGTCCTTGGCTAGGATTAGGAGGATGGCCAGGGAAAATGCCTTTAAGGAGCATTTCGACCACCTAAGTCACAGGGGCCAATCGGCTACAGATCATATGGGAGGATTGGCTACAAGCAAGGCTGCAGAGCTTAGCTTTTTAGAGCGTGAGCTATACCAGTATCCCTACAGCCAATACAGGCAAGAGCCTAAAAACCTTGAGCTTTTTGCTGCAAGCAACCTCCTATCTGAGGTAGAGGCCCTAGCCATAAAGATAATAGCTGCAGTCCGCGAAAGGGGCTGGCGCTTTAATGAAATGGCAGTTGTAGTTGGTGATTTAGCTAGCTATGGCTCAATTATTAAAAGGGTCTTTGTCGAGTATGGCATCCCATACTTTTTAGACGAAAAAAGAGAGGTTATAAATAACCCCATAGTTGACTGCCTCTTAGTTAGCCTTGGCATTATTGAGCGGGGCTATAGGTACGAAGATGTATTTAAATACTTAAAAACTGGCTTTTCAGGCCTTACAACCGATGAGATAGAGGAACTTGAAAACTACTGCCTTGAGTTTGGCATCAGGGGCAAGGGCTGGCAGGACCCCTTTGACAAGGGGGAGGATAGCTATCCCCTAGATGACCTAAACGCCTTTAGGGAGGCCTTTATCGGTCCTTTTAAAAGGCTAGCTAAAAACCTAAAGGGGAAAAAGACAGTAGAGGGTATGGTAAAGGCCCTATACCAGTTTCTAGAGGATATTAAGCTAAAGGAAAAACTAGAGGCCTGGATAGAGGACCTTAGAAGGGCTGGAATGCTAGACCAGGTAGATGAAAATGCACAGATCTGGAATATTGTTTTGGAGGTCCTAGACCAGCTAGTTGAGATCTTGGGTAGCCATAGGGTCAGTATAGCTAGCTTTAGCCGGATACTAGAGGCAGGCTTTTCTTCATTAAAGCTTGGCATTATTCCAACTACCTTAGACCAGGTCCTAGTTGGTGACATAAAAAGATCAAAGGTAAAGGACATAAAGGGCTTGTTCGTAATAGGCTGTAACGATGGTGTCTTACCCTCTATCCAGCAGGGGGGAGGCCTCATAGATGATGAAGAAGTCGAAATCCTCAAAGCCAGCGGGATTGAGCTAGCTAGCAGTAGCTTGCTTATGGCCTCTAATGAAAAGTTTAGTATCTACACGGCCTTTTCAAAGCCAAGTGACTACCTCTATATCAGCTACTCCCTAGCCAATATAGAGGGCAGTGCCCTAAGGCCATCTATTCTAGTTGATAGGATGAGAAAACTATTCAAAGGCTTAGAAGTCAAAAGCGATATAATAAGGGACGAGGCCAGTGAGCTAAAGCTAGTATCACTACCCAATAGCAGCTATAAATACATGGTTGAAAGGATGCGGACCCTAGCAGATGGTGCCCAGGCCCATGACCTATGGCAGGACGTATACAAATGGTATTTCCACAATAGGGACTGGGATTCAAGACGCAAGCTAATGCTAGATGGCCTCTTTCACCACAACCAAGAAGAGCCCGTGGGTCAAAGGTTTTCTGAAAGGCTCTACCAAAGACCTATAAAAGCCTCTATTACCAGGCTAGAAAAATATGTGTCCTGCCCCTTTGCCCACTTTGTTAGGTATGGCCTAAGGCCTAGGGACCGGAGGACCTTTTCCATTGAAGCCTTTGATATGGGCCTAGTTTTTCACCAGTCTATAGAGGAATTTATAAACAAATTAAACAAAGAGGGACTGTGCTGGAGGGACCTAGAGGATGACCAGTGTCATGCCATATTAGAGGATGTTATGGATGATATCTTGCCCACCTATAATAATGGGGTCCTGCTTAGCACAAACCGCTATAAGTACCTGTCAAACCGATTAAAACGAGTTAGCCATAGGGCTATATGGCTATTGACTGACCATATCCGCAGGTCTAGCTTTGAGCCCATAGGCCAAGAAATTTCCTTTGGCGAAAATGCTAGCTTTCCCCCAATTGAGATAGAGCTGGAAAATGGGGAGAAATTGCTACTAGAAGGCCAGATAGACAGGGCTGATATCTATGAAGAGGACCAGGATATCTATATAAATGTAATAGATTACAAGTCAGGCTCCAATGCCTTTGACCTGTCCGAGGCCTATTTCGGCTTAAAGCTACAGCTGCTTGTTTATCTAGAGGCCCTACTAAATGAATACCAAAAGAAAATAAAGGGCCAGGCTAGGCCAGGTGGGATATTCTATTTCAAGATAGATGACCCCCTTATAAATACTAGGGAAAAGGCAGTAGAACTGGTGGAAAAGGAAATTAAAAAGACTCTGAGGCTAAAGGGCCTGGTTCTTAATGATGTAAATATCATAAGGAAGATGGACAAGGATATCCAGGGAGCATCGGAGGTCTTGCCCCTTGGCCTTAAAAAGGACGGGTCTGTAACTGCCTCCTCCTCTGTTCTTGATGAGCAAGAGTTTATGGGCCTTTTATCCCATGTAAAAGGTCTGATTGGTCAGATAGGGACCGAGATAATAAAGGGTCAGATAAAAATCGAGCCTATAAAAAAGGGAAACAGGTCTGCCTGCACCTATTGTGAATACTCAGGTATTTGCCAGTTTGACGCAAGCCTGGATGAAAACAAGTATAGAAATATTCCTACTGTTAAAAAGGAGGATATATTAGAAAAGCTTATGCCAGGGAAAGGGGAGCAAGACAATGCCTAAATGGACTAAAGAGCAACAGGAAGCAATCGACTCTAGGGGCTCTAATCTACTGGTAGCTGCAGCAGCCGGCTCAGGTAAAACCGCTGTCTTGGTAGAGCGGATACTACAGCTAATCATAAGGGACAAGGTTAGCATAGACAAGCTCCTGGTGGTAACCTTTACAAATGCAGCAGCCGGCGAGATGAGGGAGAGGATAGGTAATGCCTTGGCACAGGCCTTAGAAGAGGGTCAAGGTGACCCTAGCCATCTAAGGCAGCAGATGAACCTATTACCCTCTGCCTCTATTAGCACCCTTCATTCCTTTTGTATCCGTGTAATCCGTAGGTATTTTTATGTGATCGACCTAGACCCAGGCTTTCGCATAGGGGATGAAACAGAGATTAGCCTTATAAAGCTTGAGCTATTAGAAGAGCTCTTTGAGGAGGAATACGAAAAGGCTGACGCCACCTTTTTTGGCCTTATAGAGAGGTTTTCTGGTAACAAGGGCGATGATGACCTAAGAAATCTAGTCCTATCCATATACGGCTTTATCCAAAGCAAGCCAGAGCCCCTCAAATGGTTAAAGGACAGGGTGGAGGACTTTTCCCTGCCGCCTGACCAGATGGAGTCAAGCCCCTGGTGCCTGGCCTTGAGGGACCAACTTAGCTTAGAGATAAAGGGTATCTTGGATAGCTTGAGGGATAGTCTAAGAATTTGCCAGCTAGCTAATGGACCAGAGGGCTATCAGGAAGCTATTTTAAGTGACATAGACCAGCTAGACAAAATCCTAGACCTACTTAAAAACCAAGGCCTAGGGGCCACAATCCAGGCCTATAGGAAAATAAGCTTTAAAAGGCTAGGCAGGTGTAGCAAGGAAACGGATGAGGACCTAAAGAAAGAGGCCAAGGATATAAGGGATAGGGCAAAAAAGGCTATTGGCAAGCTAGGCGATGAGGTCCTAGCCTATGATATGGAGTCCTACGCAGCCGAGCTAAACGAATTTTACCCCTTCATGGCCTATCTATATAGGCTAGTAGACCAGTTTGATAGTATCTTTAAAGACCAAAAAAGGGAAAAGGGTATACTAGACTTTAATGATCTTGAGCATTATGCCTTAAGGATTCTGGCAAATGACCAGGTTGCCAGTGAACTAAGGCAGGCCTATAGCCATATCTTTATAGATGAGTACCAGGACAGTAACATTGTCCAAGAGACTATAATTAGTAGGATTAGCCGAGATGACAACCTTTTCATGGTAGGGGATGTAAAGCAAAGCATTTACAGGTTTAGGCTGGCTGATCCGACCATATTCCTGTCTAGGTACCAGACCTTTAAGCCTGGTGACAAGCTAAATAAGCGGGTAGACCTAAATAAAAACTTTAGGAGCCGGCCCCATATATTAGACGGGGTAAACTATATATTTGAAAATATTATGTCAACTGACTTTGGTGAGATGGATTATGATGAGGATGCTGCCCTTTATGTAGGCGGTAGCTTTGAGCCCATAGAGGATACAAGCATTGAACTTAACCTACTAGAAAACCAACTAAATGAAGACTCAAGCCAAGGTCTTGACCTTGATCCTACAATAGAGGATATGTCCAATATTGAGGCAGAGGCCCTTTTTACTGCCAATAGGATAAAGGACCTCTTAGAGGAGCAAATCTATGATAGGTCCATAGGAGACAAGGGAGCCTTTAGAAAGGTTGAATATCGGGATATAGTGATACTAATGAGAAGTACAGTATCTAGGGCTCCTGTATTTCAAGAGGTCCTAACTCAAAACAGCATACCAGTCTTTGCTGATGTAAACACAGGCTACTTTGATGCCCTAGAGATAAAAACAATAGTAAATCTCTTAAAGCTAATTGATAACAAGCGCCAGGACATACCCCTTTTATCTGTCCTTCGGTCTCCTATTGCAGGCTTTGATGTAAAGGACCTAATAGAGATCCGTACCGAAACCAGGGAAAAAACCTTTTATGAGGCGATCCTAGCCTACATAGAGGCCAATGACAATGGCCTTGCCAAACAGCTCAGAGCCTTTTTAGACCGGATAGATGAGTGGCAAGAATGTGCTAGATATATGCCTATGGAGGACTTTTTGTGGAAGCTTTACTTAGATTCAGGCTACTACTATTATGTAGGAGCTATGCCAGGGGGCCTACAAAGACAGGCCAACCTCAGGCTCCTCCTAGACAGGGCAGGCCAGTTCCAGCAGACCTCCATAAAGGGGCTTTTCCGCTTTATCCATTTTATTGACAAGCTAAGGGCTTCTAGTGGGGATATGACAGTGGCCAAGGCCCTAGGCGAAAATGAAAATGTAGTAAGGATCATGAGCATCCACAAGAGCAAGGGACTAGAATACCCAATTTGCATAGTAGCAGGACTTGGCCAAAGGTTTAATATGAGGGGGTCAAATGCTGCCTTTTTAATACATAAGGACCTAGGCCTTGGGCCAAAGTACACCAACCCTGAAACTAGGCAGACCTTTGACACAATAGCAAAGTCAGCCATAAAACAGGCCAGCCGACTAGAGGGCCTAGCCGAGGAGATGAGGATCCTTTATGTAGCTATGACAAGGCCCAAGGATAGGCTAATACTAATAGGGTCAGTGTCTAGCTTAGAGAGTGCAGTAGCAAAATGGGCTAGCAGGATAAGCCCCTATAGCCTATCTAGGAGAAGCTGTTTTCTTGACTGGATTTGCCCTGTGCTTTTGAGACACAAGGATGGAAAGGGCCTAGCTGACCTTGTGGCAGGCTCTGGCCTACTTGAGGATGAGACTTTAAAGGGGGCAGATGGGCCATCTAGCTTTAAAATAAATATCTACAACCGGACCCATTTGTCTGCCAAGGCAAGGGACCTAGCCAGGCAAAGGGATGAGCTAAGTGACCTTTTATTTAATCCTAGTATTGAGGAGGGCCCTTACAGCAAGCTAATTGAGGACCGTTTTTCCTATAGCTACCCCTATATGCCTGCCTCAAGTCTGCCTTCCAAGCTAACAGTAACTGAGATAAAAAAGATAAACACCCATGCTAGCCTTTACAACCTGCCTAGCCTAGTAAACAAGCCTTCCTTTATAGAGAGTAAAAAGCAGTTTACAGCCGCTGAGCTAGGTTCTATTGTCCACTTTGTTATGCAACATTTGGACCTAAGCCGGGTTGCTAGCGAGGAAGAAATCAGGCAGCAGCTAGAGGAAATGACAGCCCTTGAGCTAATAACTCCTGAGCAAGCAAGGGCCACAGACATAAAAATCATCACAAACTTTTATAAAAGCCAGACTGGTAAACGTATGCTAGCAGCTAACCGAATTTGGCGGGAGCTCCCCTTTAACTATAAAAAGGATGCTAGAGAGGTCATAAAGGGCCTATCCATAGAGGGTGAATACCTCTTAATCCAAGGGGTTATTGACTGCTGCTTTATAGAAGACGGAGAATGGATTCTAGTTGACTACAAGACAGACTGGATAGCTGATGAGGCCGATATAGACAGGGTAGTAAACAATTACAGGGTACAGCTTGACCTATATGCTGAGGCACTAGAAAAATTAACAAATAGGCCCGTAGGAGAAAAAATACTGTATCTACTTAATATTAATAGGGCTGTACATATATAGGCTAGCTATTTTTGACTACTATAATTTGCAACTTGCCCATATATGTGTTATATAATAAGCAAAACAAAAGGATTGAGAGGTCTAAGATGATTGACTTTTTAAAAGACAAGCTTTTAGAGTACAAATTTATAGGGGGGCTAAAGTCTGGCAGTGGCCAGCTATGGTCATCAATTTTGGCCTATGCCCTAACCATAGCCTTTATCCTCCTAATAATAGCTATTGTTCACATACTACTTAAAAGGGTAGTAGTAAAGGCTATAAAGGCCCTTGTAATAAAGAGCAAATTCAAATGGGATGATGCCTTAATAGAGCACAAGGTTCTAGATAGGGCTATTAAAATTGCCCCTGTCTTAATTATTTATTTCTTTGCTCCTGTATTTCCAGAGGTCCAGGTCTGGATAGAAAGGTTAGCATCTGCCCTTTTAATACTTGGTGTATTATATACCCTCTTTGCCCTGCTTGACAGTCTAGACACCATATATAACAAGCAGGAGGTAGCCCGGCAACGGCCAATTAAGGGCCTGCTTCAGGTAGTAAAAATTATTTTTACTATCATAGGCCTTATACTAATGCTAGCAGTCCTTATGGACAAGCCACCCTGGGTCCTTTTAAGTGGTATTGGTGTTTTCTCAGCAGTTTTACTCTTAGTCTTTCAAAATTCCATATTAGGCTTTGTTGCTGGTATACAGCTATCTACCAATGATATGGTTAGGGTAGGTGACTGGATTGAGATGCCAAAGTACAATGCAGATGGTGTTGTAACCGAGATATCCCTTCATACGGTAAAGGTTCAAAACTTTGATAAAACCATTACCATGATCCCAACCCATACCCTGATATCAGACTCCTTTAAAAACTGGAGGGGGATGTTTAGCACAGGTGGCAGGAGGATAAAAAGGTCCATCTATATCGACATGACAAGCGTTAAATTCTGCACTGAGGAGATGCTGTCAAGATTTGAGAAATTTCACTATATTACGGACTACATAAATGCAAAACGTCTTGAGATAGAAAAGTACAACAAGGAAAACAATATAGACCCCAAGCAGCTGGTAAATGGTCGTCGTATGACCAATATAGGGACCTTTCGTGCTTATGTCCTTGAATACCTTAAAAACCATCCCAAGATCCACAAGGATATGCTTATCATAGTAAGGCAGCTACAGCCAGGACCTACTGGTATACCCATGGAGATATATGCATTTACCAACGATACCCAGTGGATAAACTATGAGGGCATTCAAAGTGATATCTTTGACCATATATTGGCTATCATACCTCAGTTTGACCTTAGGATTTTCCAAAACCCTTCTGGTGCTGATATGAAACAGCTGCTTTTAAGTAAAGAATTAGTTCCAACCCTTGATGATACAATGGGCAACACAGACAAAACTTAACTTAAGGCTAGATATAAAAAGCGGTTCTATAATAAATGTTGGGGTTACAAGCAGGAGAAATGAAAAGCATAAGCGAAAACCTA
>MTKW01021541.1_pt1 | contig 11105 bp, 11 predicted proteins | sample 1042761 | NCBI WGS metagenome assembly MTKW01 (sample SAMN06205366, study PRJNA360243) | anaerobic digester metagenome | biome: Wastewater treatment plant; feature: Anaerobic digester sludge; material: sludge; isolation source: anaerobic digester fed with sludge from wastewater treatment plant ...
CGGGTGTGCGCGTGGTGTGCCGAGACCGGATCGTGTGGTCGAGACGTGAGGCGGTACGGTCATGCACCGATCCGCATGGCGCATGCACCGTCGTGACGCGGGTAGCTGTGCGGGGTGCGGTGGGGAGGCGTGAGGCGTGGGCAGGTGCTCCCGCAGCGAGTGTCTCTGCGGGTGTGCGCGTGGTGTGCCGAGACCGGATCGTGTGGTCGAGACGTGAGGCGGTACGGTCATGCACCGATCCGCATGGCGTATGCACGGTCGTGACGCGGGTAGCTGTGCGGGGCGCGGTGGTGGATGGGTAGCTGTGCGGGGCGCGGTGGTGGATGGGTAGCTGTGTGTGGGGGTGTGTTTCGTCTCGTGTGTGGGCGCAAAAAATTCTTGACATGCACTATCCCTGTACCTATGATATCGCAGACAAGCTACCACGTATCGAGGGCTACATCCCACGGATTTGCCCCGGCAGTTGTGGTTTGCCGCATCTGGCACGACGCCCGCACCGGTTTTGCATGCGCAGTGTCTGTTTGTCGTGGCATTTTTCGGTTGCCGCGGCGGTTTCGATGCGCCCATCCTGCACATGAAGGAGGTGGACATCCGGCGTACCAGGCATCTGTATAGTATGACGCATACAGTGTTCATACCGGCAGTGTACGAAAATCTTCGAGGAGGAAACGCAGTGAACAGGCGAAAAGGTTTCACGCTCATAGAGCTTCTGGTGGTGATCGCGATCATAGCGATCCTCGCAGCAATACTTTTCCCCGTCTTCGCGCGGGCTCGCGAGAAAGCTCGCCAGTCGAACTGTCTCTCGAACGTCAAGCAGCTCATGCTTGCGGTCCAGCAGTATGTCACCGACTACGATCAGGCTTATCCGCTGGCCACCATCTACGCCCGCACGCCATGGACCACTCCGGATGGTACGCAGTCCACTGATCGCATGCCGTGGTTTGTCGCCACTCAGCCATACATCCAGAACATACAGATCCTCAACTGCCCCTCCGTCAGCGCCGCCTATGATGGTGGTACGAATCGCGACAGGGTAGGATACGGTCTCAACGGCTACATCGGCCGGGGCCCGATCCAGCAGTCCGGTGTCAACTTCCCTGCCGAGTGCATGTGCATCGCCGAGCGTGCCGGTGCCTTCTACTCGCATGACGCCGACATCCCTGCCCATCGCTTCGAGGCCGTCAGTGGCCGCACGCGGCTGGCTGCCGATCGCCACAACGAAGGGCTGAACATAGGCTTTTGCGACGGCCATGCCAAGTGGCTCCAGAGCAGCGGCATACCTGACGACATATGGGCAGGCGAAGTCGTGAGCAAGGCCGATTACGCAGGCACATATGCCAGCCGCTACACCAAGCCCGATCCGGCGATTGCCAGTGTCTTCTGGGTACCCCAGTACGAGGGCTAGTGCGCCGGGCGTATAGCCGTGCATGACCGTGCACGATCGTGCACAGCCATGCATAACCGTATATGCCTGACCCGTAATCCGCACCCACGCACAGCCGACTATAGTATACCAAGACAGTGGAGGAGCAGATAAGATGAGCAGCAGACGCGGCTTTACCCTGATAGAACTGCTGGTAGTCATAGCGATTATCGCGATTTTGGCAGCGATACTGTTCCCGGTATTCGCCCAGGCGCGCGAGAAAGCCAACCAGACGGCATGCATAAGCAACCTCAAGCAACTGGCACTGGGCTGCATGATGTATGCCCAGGACTATGACGAGAAGATGATTTTCGCCTGCTACCGCTACCCGGACCTGACCTGCATGTTCGGCAGCTATGCCTGGACACGCTGGTTCGGAGTGCCGCTGTGGCCGTACTACCAGAACGTAGATGTCCTGCGCTGTGAGAGCTACAAGTTCGGGGAGGTCTCGCCGCAGTGGGCAGCATATACCACCGGGCGCGCCAACCCCAACTCATACGGCTTCAACGGCTACGGGCTGGGGCTGTACCCCGACGAAAGCCAGACGGCCCGCCGCTTCACTGGCGTAACTCTGGGCGAGATCCCGCGTCCGACCGAGATCATCATGCTTGGCCCGCGCTACTGCCTGGCCGGCGACGCGATGCAGAGAGCCTATACATACTACTACTGCCTGCCACAGGCCCACGGCAGGGGCGACAACTTCGCCTTCTGCGACGGCCACGTCAAGTGGGTGGCGATGGACACTCGCGCCTACACAGGCAGCGGCGATCTGTACTGGAAGTACTGGAACTGGTAGGCCCCATCAGGCGGGCTTCTGATCTCCACCTGCAGCCCGCCCGCATACCCGCTGCAGATACGACAGGGCACCTGAGCGCAGGTGCCCTGTTTTCGTGCGCACGAGGAGGAGGGGGGAGGCCGATGCGCTCATGGCGCCCGCCCCAGAAGCTGCTGCCACGCGCTCTTCAGACCGGTCTTGTCGGTGGCTTCATGGTATGCGATGGCGCTGGCGAAAAATCCCAGCCAGGTGGCGGCAAGCCCGCCCAGCCCCGCCGCATTTGCGCCGACTGCCAGCACCAGACTGACCAGCGCGGCGGCCAGTAGCTTGTGCGCCTTGGCCCAGTCCGGCGGCTGCCACAGATAGCGCTTGACGACCTGCAGGATCAGCTCGGCGACGATGCCCCCGATAAGCCATAGCTGCTCCGGAGCAAGCGCGAGTAACTGCTCGATGATCTGCCTCATATACGACACTCCTTTTGCGACCGTTTTGTGGACCTGCGGCGGAGAGACGAAGAGAGAAGAGTTGTGGGACAGCCCCCCACCCCGCCCCCGTGTGAGTGCATGGATGCAGAGTGCATGGTGAGAGTGCATGGTGAGAGTGCATGCATGCAGAGTGCATGGGTACGGCTGACCTCCTCCCCCCCACCCCTGCAGAGGAGAGGAGCAGGCTGAGCCGCCCTCGACGCACAACCGCAGCGCGTGGCGCGGGCTACCGCGGTGTCATGGGTGGCGGTGCGGACGCCCGGGGCATGTGGCTTCCGCCTACGCGCCGCTGTAGCGGCATGTCCCGTAGCGGGTGCGCCCGTAGCGGCCATAGGTCACCGTCTGTCCGCCGCTGTGATCGTAGCGGCTCAGCAGGCGCGGCTGGCCTCCGAGCGCCGGTGCGGATGCCCTGCGGCGGTCGGCGACGGTGGCCGCTCCGGCCCGGGCCGGGCGTATGCGCGCGTCCATGATCCTGCGTAGCAGCTCGACTTCGCTCATGGCGAGCCCTCCTTTCGTGGGGGGATGCGTGAGGGGGAGGTGGCCGGTGCGCCGTCTCGTGGAGGCATACCCCACCGCGCACAGTTGCGCTTGCCTCTCCGACGAGAGATATGTATGGGGGCATGGAGGCGTGCGTGTGGCATGGCAGGCTGGGCTCTGCCCATACACCTACGGCCTCTGCGGCCTCGCACAGGTGAGCGCACGGACGGCGCTGTGGCCACGGTTCGCGGTATCACGCTCAGCGGCGGCTCGGCGTGTCCCGCTGGATTTGCGCACGCATAGCGTGGGCAAATCCGCAGGGACACCAGCGCTTCATGGACTCGAGTTGCGCGGCAACTCAAGCCCATGAAGCGCCACTGCTTTGCGCGCCGCGCAAAGCAGGCCGAGCCGCCTCCGACGCGCAACCGCAGCGTGTGGTGATACGCCGTGCACCGGCGCGTGCCGAGGCCGGATCGTGCGGTCGAGACGTGTGACGATACGTCATGCACCGCAGCGTGTGATGCGGCCACCATGCGTCGTGGGGAGCTGCGCGGGCGCGGTGGAGAGGAGGCGGTGTGGCCACTCGGGCTGGAGCCCGAGCTACGCGAGGTGGGGGAGGTGCGAGGCGTGAGGCTGCAGCGGGGGCAGATGGTGCGTGGTGGCGGCGTCTACTCGGGCACTGCGCGCGCCTGGATGCTGCTGTAGGCGAGTCGGTGTGGTGCGCGCTGCACGCGGTGCTCGACGCGCACGATGCGGTAGATGGCGCCTGATACGCCGGCGCGTTCGCCGCCGTGGATCCGCAGCACCTGTCCCACTCGCAGCCCCGCTTCCAGCGGCGTGATCAGCGCCACGTGCTCCGGCGAGGGCGATAGCTGTGCCAGCAGCTCTGCTGCCAGTGCGTTCGCTTCCGCCTGTCCGGTGACCCCTGCCAGCTCGTAGACCTCCATCTTGCGCCAGCCCACATAGCGCGGGCTGCCTGGCTCATGCACCGAGTCGGCGTCACAGGCCACTGCCCGCACCGCCCGCCCGTGCGCATCGGCTCCTGCTACCATGATATAGTTGCGATAGTCGGCGGTCGCCAGGCTCTCGGCCAGCCGCTCCAGCCGCAGGATCTCACCGGGCCCGGGGTCATGCGCCCCGGCATCCGGCTCAGGCTGCTCCTGCGGCTCACCGCCATCTCCGTCGCCGTCTCCCTGCGCTTCTGCCTGCATAGCCGGTGCGGCTTCCGGCTGTGCATCTGCATCTGTACTATGCGCTGCGGCAGGTGCGCTGTGGCCCTGCATGGCGGCGGCGAGTGCGCTCTCCTGCGGCTCACCGCCGTCACCGTCGCCCTCCCCCTGCGCTTCCGTTTCTGTCTGAGTAGCCGGTGTGGCTTCCGGCTGTGTATCTGCATCTATGCTGTGTGCTATGGCAGGTGTGCTGTGGCCGTGCATGGTGGCATCGAGTGCGCTCTCCTGCGGCTCACCGCCATCGCCGTCTCCGTCTCCGTCACCTGCCCCCTGCGCTTCTGCAGTCGGAGCGGCTTCCGGCTGTGCATCTGCATCTGTGCCCTGTGCTGCGGCAGGTGTGCTGTGGGCGTGCATGGTGGCGGCGAGTGCGCTCTCCTCCGGCTCACCGTCATCTCCGTCGCCTGCCTCCTGCGCTTCCGTTTCTGTCTGAGTAGCCGGTGCGGCGGCGGGGCGGGTGTACAGCTCCCAGGCGATCGTGCAGTCGCAGGCGCCGGATGCGGAGCCGTCATGTGCGGTCACGTCTTCGGCGCTGCGCGGCTGTCGGCAGTGCCCACATGCCTTCACGAAGCGCCCTTCGGCATCGAAAAACAGTGCTGCGTTGTGGTCATAGGCGGCCAGCTGTGCGAGGAGCTCCACCCATGGGCGGCCTGGCTCGGCCTCCCACAGCGGCTGCTCGGGGCTGCCGCTGCTCAGCCGCATGCCGGTGTCTTCCAGCGCCATCTCGCTGTCGTCGATGCCGCAGCGGCCCAGCACCCATGCGAAGGCCTGGCGCACCGTCCAGCCGTCGAAAACCGGTGCTCGACCGTCGCACTTTTCGTCGCGCAGGCGCACCATCGGGTCCAGCAGCTCCACCTGCAGGCGCCCGCGCCCACCGGGGGCCACGCTCACCTGCGGCTCGGCGCTGTAGCCGGAAAGTAGCGGCACCAGAGCCTCGCTGTCGTCGTCCATGCGCCAGCCCAGCGACACTTCCATGCGCCGGTACTCGGCGAAATCGGACAGTGCCCCGTCCTGGTTGTCGAAGAGCAGGCGGCAGTGTGCTGCCGATGTGCCGATGCGCTGGCCGGCCTGCAGCGAGATCAGCCGTGTGCTGAGCTCCTCATGATCGGGCGCGGCGCCGACGGTCAGCTCCGGCCACTGCCCGATCTGCACGCTGTGCAGTTGCGGGGATACGCATGTGGAGAAGTCCACCGGATCGCCGCTGTGGGGATCTGTGCCCACCTCGTACTCGGTGACGCGGTACGGGGTCAGCGTCGCTTTCCATGTGCGCATATCGGCGGGCAGGGCGGGGCTATCTGCGGTGCTGTCCTCGACATGCACGGCATGTAGCACCTGCCGCCTGTCGTCCACCACCGGCGTATGGCGCCAGCTCAGCAGCGGCTCTGCGGCGCAGTCGCCGGTGTCATAGCCTGCGCTGATGGGCGGGCCGTGGATCTCCGAGCCGTGCATGACGATGGGGCAGAAGGCGACGGCCCACTGCCCGGCGTTGTGCCACAGCCCGACTTTTCCGGATGCCACCACCTCATCGGGCGGCAGGCGGTGTGTCCATATCTGGCTGACGAAGCCGTCGGTGGAGATGGCGATATGGCCGCGGATGGTGCCGATCCACAGTGTGGCGCTCTGGCCCCGCGCCATGCCCGACAGCGATGGCACATACAGTCCGGCGTCTGACTCTGCGACTTTCGCCCAGCGGCCCTGATCATGGCGCAAAAGCAGCATGGGCTCCCCGTAGGGGATGGCGATGGCCCACTCGCGCGCGGCCCCCTCGCCAGTCGCGCCGACGCTGAAGTGCACCTCGGTATATGGCGGGCCTGCCCAGTCGTGGTCATGGGCCACATGCGCCCGATACAGGGAGACTGCGAAGATGGGGTTGGTGGGCAGGCGGAAGTTGCTCTGGATCCCCGTGGTGCGGTTGGGCGTGCCGTCATACTGATACAGGCGCACCTGGCTGCCCAGGCCCAGGCCGGCCAGTGCGCTCCACTTGCCCGCGATCGGGCTGAAGTGGCCCAGTCCGATCGGCTGGCTCAGGTCCAGCAGGGGGCGCGCGATGGTGGTATCGAGCCCGCCGGCTGCGATGGTCATGGCGCCGGGCAGGTGCGCACCGCCGATAAGCGATGGCCACTGATAGCCGGCTGCGGGCCTGACGGTCAGCTCACCGCGCTTCTGCAGATCTGCGAGCATGTCGTTTTGGCCGAAGCCGTCGTACTTGAGCGCCACTTGCCGCTGTGGCCCATACAGCTTCACGCGGCTCATGGGATGCACTCTGCGGGCTGCTGGGGGCATAGGAACTCACCTCGGATTGGTATGGATGTATGGATGGGCGGAGCGCATGCGACCGGCTATCTCTGTACTGCTGGCCGACTTCTGTGGTATACTGCGTGCCTTCACCACTATCTGCTGCACTTTTGTGCACACCGTTTTCGCCTGCAGGGAGGTCTTTTCTCCGCTGCGAGCGAAATAGCACGCTTACAGAGCAGCAATTCCCGACACGAAAGGGAGATCTCACATGGCAGTAGGGGTACTGATAGTAACTGCGGAGGGCTACGGCAAGGTGATCGAGGATCCGGCCGAGGCGTTCCGCCAGCAGAGCCGTGGCGGCAGAGGAGTCACCGGCTACAAGATCACCGAGGATAGCGGGCCGGTTGCAGCGGTGCTGACTGTGCAGCTGGACAAGGGCGAGCGCGTGCTGGTCGTGACTGCCCAGGGCATGGCCATCCTGACGCCGGTAGATGACATCACTCGCCGCAGCCGCAGCGCCGGTGGCGTCAAGATCATCAGCCTGGCCGAGGGCGACCAGGTGGTCGGCGCGGCGGTATAGCCGCCTGCCTCGACATACGTCATAGCGGATTGTGCCACGCGATGCAGAGCAGCTTGCTGGCCGGGCGGTTGCTCTGCCGCGTGGCATATCCGTGTCTGCGATACGCACCGTCTGGCGACACGCACCACCCGCGCCGCTCTATCTGCGATACGTCCTGCCCATGACACGCCCTATCTGCGATGCGCTCTGGCGGAGATGTGCCATGACTGTCTCCAGCCCGCCGCCTATCTGCTCGATACACAGATCTACCCGGTCTATGTCAGGGTGTGCACCATGAAAGCTGTACATACGTGTACTCATACATGCCTGCATATGCCCACATATACCTATAGATGCCATACAGCCGCCATACAGATGCCATACAGATGCCATACATAGATGCCCGGCAGATCGCTGCCAGTGGGGGCTGATATACGAGGAGGAGCTGCTCATGCGTAGCTGGATATGTCCTGTCATGCTGGTACTGCTGATGACGTGTCTCACCGTCGGTGCGATGGCGCAGACGGAAATCTGGGTGCAGCGGGTCGAGGATCAGGGCCGCCTGCTGGTGCCCATCCGCGGCATCTTCGAGGCGCTGGGGGCCACAGTCAAGTGGGACCCCGAGATGCGTACAGGTCTGGTGAGGATAGACTATCGCATAGACTGCATCGTCATGTATCTGGGCGATCATGACGCCTATATCAGCGGCGTCCACTATCCCCTCGATGTCGCGCCACGGATGGTGAACAGGCGCGTCTATGTACCGCTGCGCTTCGTCGGTGAGGCGATGGGCGGGCAGGTGTACTATGACGGCGACCTCGTGCACATCGCCACTCCCGACGGCAAGCGGGTGATCCTGCATCTGAGCGACGATGTCGCCCCGCCGCCGGGCGGGGAGAACGAGTACCTGGCCCCCTGGACGGCCACGCACCTGGTGACCGATGCCGACTTGCGCGGCAAAACCAACTGGCGCCTGACGCTGATCCGCGAGGAGATCTACGCGCGCCATGGCGCGGGGTTTGAGAGCCTGCACATCCACAACTACTTCGCAAACCAGGACTGGTACTGGCCGAAGCTCGAGTACAGCGAGTCCTCGCTGAGCCAGCTCGAGCTGGTCAACGCAGCGGCGATCCTCGACTACCAGACGCGCACCTTCGGCGCTCCGGCAACCAAGCCCTAGGCCTGAGACACGGCCCCGCGCGCAGAGCCGCACGGCCATACAACTGATCCGCAGCACACACCGCACACCTGCCACGAAGCGCGGGTAGGTGTGAGGCTGCCTGCGCACACCTCCACACCTGCGTATCACGCCTGGAGCACTGCCTCCGCCGCGTAGCTCGGATGCCCCATGCTTCGCAGTGGGCACCTCGCCCGAGTCGCGAAGCGAAGCGATCACACGCCGCGGCTGCACGGGAGCGCCATGCGTTGCGGTTGCGCCACGTATCGCCACACGTCTCGGCCACACGCTCCGGTCTCGGCATGCCTCGGCGCACGGCGTATCGCCATGCGCTGCGGCTGCGCGTCGGGGGCGGCTCGGCCTGCTTTGCGCACCGCGCAAAGCAGTGGCGCTTCATGGGCTTGAGTTGCGCGGCAACTCGAGCCCATGAAGCGCTGGTGTCCCGCTGGATTTGCCACACGCTTCGCGTGCGCAAATCCGCAGGGACACGCCGAGCCGCCGCAGAGCATGTCACCACAACCCGTGGCACAGGGCCGTTCGCGCGGTCACCGAGCTGAGATGCAGGGCTGTGTGCCGTCCGCCCTCCAGCCACACAGTCACAGGCGGTCTCAGGCGGGGTACTCATCGCGAAGCATGCGTCACCCGAGCGAAGCGATCGATGTGGTAGCAGCCGCGATATATCTGTAGACAGCCGCCCTCTGTTTGCGCTACACTGCTCCCGCAGATGGCCCTGCACGGGTGGCCCTGCGCATACCTGTATATACGTATATATATGTATATGTCATGGCCGCCGGGTGTCTGCAGGGTGTCTGTCGGACGCGCGATACCGATGGCCTGATCCAGATGTCTCGATATAGCTGGCCCTGCGCTGATATGCGGATGGCCGATATGAGGAGGAGCTGCTCATGCGTAGCTGGATATGTCCTGTCATGCTGGTGCTGATCATGACTTGCAGTGCCGTCGGTGCGATGGCTCAGACGGAGATCTGGGTCCAGCGCGTCGAGGCGCAGGGCCGCCTGCTGGTGCCCATACGCGGCATCTTCGAGGCGCTGGGGGCCGCGGTGGACTGGGACCCGAGCCTGCGTATGGTGAAGATAGACTATCTCAGAGACTCCATCGTCATGCATGTAGGCGATCGCAACGCCTATGTCAGCGGTGGCCACTATGCCCTCGATGTCGCGCCGCGAACGGTCAACGGACGCGTCCATGTACCGCTGCGATTCGTCGGTGAGGCGATGGGCGGGCAGGTGGACTATGCCGGAAACCGCGTGGATATCACCTCCCCGACCGGCGACTGGGTGCGGCTGCATCTGAGCGCCGGCCAGCAGGTGCGTAGCAGCGGAGGCGGCGGGGGCGGTGGCTCGTCATGGCCGTGGACCTCCCAGCGGCGGGTCACAAACGCGGACCTGAGCGGCTACAGCAACTGGCAGTTGACGCTGATGCGCAACGAAATCTATGCGCGCCATGGCCGCCAGTTCGACAACTCCCACATCAGGGGGCACTTCAACCGCCAGGGCTGGTACCAGCCGAACCACGCCTACCGCGAGTCATGGCTCAGCCGCCTGGAGCAGGACAACGCGGCGACGATCCGCAGCTACCAGACACGCGTCTTCGGCGCTCCGGCAACCCGACCGTAGCCCTACCCGTCGCGTAGCTCGGGCTTCCAGCCCGAGTCGCGAAGCGAGGGCGTGGTGCACAGCGATCGCACGCTGCGGCGTACTCGTGCCTCGTCACAGGTCACACATACAGGAGATGATACAGTTGCGCTACATGATATATCGCAGCCGGCGCTGCACATATGCCTCCACTTCGGGTGCGCTACCGCTTGCGGCCATCGCACTGGGAGTACTGTTTTCGCTCTGCGCGGGCGCGGCGCAGGCAGATCCGGCCACAGTGGCCATCACCAGCAATCCGAGCGGTGCGAAAGTCTATGTGAGCGGCTACTTCAAGGGCTTCACCCCATGCACGGTCAGCATCGGCTCTGCCACCTCCGACAGCCGCGACTTCCGCTTCAGCGTGCAGAAGACGGGCTATGAGCGCTACGATGTCTCGCTGTCGCTGCGGGCGGGCGAGCACCAGAAGCTACATGCGCAGATGGAGAAGGCGGTGGCACTGGCCGGGCGGCTCATCTGCATAGACCCGGGCCACCCCTCCGAGACCAGCGCCGGCACGAAGGGCCCCGCCGGAGTGACGGAGAACCGCATGAACTGGGTCATCGCGCTGAAGCTCAAGCAGGCGCTGCTGGATCAGGGCGCGCGTGTGGTCATGACCAAGAGCGCGGAAAACGAAAAGGTGACCAACCGCAGGCGCGCCGAGATCGCCAACTCGGCGGGCGCAGATATCATGGTGCGGCTGCACTGTGACGCGGCCTCGGCGACCGGCTACATGCTGTTCTACCCCGACCGCACGGGGACGGTGCAGGGCGTGACCGGCCCCTCCCAGCAGGTGCGCACCGCCAGCCGCGCGGCTGCTGAAGCCCTCGATCGGGGCATGACCGGCGTGCTTTCCGGCCACCTGAACCGGCGCGGCGTGCGCGGCGACTCCGCCACCGCAGTAGGCGCCCGCCAGGGCGCACTGACCGGCTCGATCTTCTCGCAGGTGCCGACTGTGACGGTGGAGATGGTGGTGCTGACAAACCGCGCCGACGAGAAGTTCATCTCCTCAGCAGCAGGACAGGATCTGATGACCCGCGCACTGCTGCAGGGCCTGATGACATACTTCGGCGGCTAGCCACCGGCGCAGATG
>MTKW01011921.1_pt1 | contig 11102 bp, 14 predicted proteins | sample 1042761 | NCBI WGS metagenome assembly MTKW01 (sample SAMN06205366, study PRJNA360243) | anaerobic digester metagenome | biome: Wastewater treatment plant; feature: Anaerobic digester sludge; material: sludge; isolation source: anaerobic digester fed with sludge from wastewater treatment plant ...
GACAAAATCAACTACGTCTTTCTCGTCTTCTATCAAAACTATATCTAAACCCAAATTATCCTTTCACCCCACCATTACAAAGTTCTGGCACCTTTCCGGGGGATAAAGAGGTTATTTCCCCGAGGTGCTATCTAGTAAACTATATGGGGGGATATTCTCCCCCCATGGTTTTAATCTTCATTTAGAGAAAGAGGAATAAAGCCTTCTTCTTCCACTATGGTTTGCCCCTCAGGACCCAGGACAAAATCAATCAGCTTTTTGACCGCTCCCTGGGGTTCACCATTAACATAGAGATATAATCCTCGAGACAGTGGATATTCTCCAGAAAGTGCTTTTTCGGGACTTGCTTCAACTCCGTTCACAGTAAGAGCTTTGATTTTATCTCCTCCCTGCTGTGCATAGCCCAATCCCACATATCCCATAGCATTGGGGTTACTGACCACTTCATTCAACACTGCCTGGTTAGAGGGAAGACGTAAAGCTTTATCAGCGAGTTCTTCTCCTCTTAAGACGTGTTCGTTAAAGACTTCGAAAGTTCCAGAATTAGTATCGCGAGAAATAATCACTATTTCCCCATCTAAAGCAACCCCTAATTCTTGCCAGTTGCTTATTCCTCCAGTATAGATTTTTTGCAAAGTGTCGACATCGATTTCCGAAATAGGATTAAGATAATTAACTATGACTGAAAGAGCATCTTTAGCTATTTCTATTTCCCGGATATCTAAACCCTTCTCTTTAGCCTTTTGCCACTCTTCTTCTTTCATGTCGCGGGAAGCCATAGCCACATTGGTCACTCCATCCAAAAGAGCAGAAATGCCCACTCCTGAGCCTCCTCCACCTACTGTAACTTCAATGTCTTCGTTTTGAGCCATAAATTCCTCGGCTATTATCTGCATAATAGGTAAAATAGTAGTGGAACCCTGCACATCAACTTTCTCTACCCCCCAGCTCAAGCCGGAAAGAGAGAGGATAAAACATAACACCAAGCTACTTAACAGCACCTTTTTCATTTATCTTACCTCCCTTTTTCTTAATTTTTTATTCTGAAAATATGGTAAGATAAGAATGTTAACTCGGTATTTAAATAAAATTAAACTTTTTTAATATTTTAACATGAAAGGAGAAATAAGTATGGCACAAACTTTTGGTTTAATTGTAGGTAACCGAGGTTTCTTTCCTGATGAGTTAGCCAAAGAAGGAAGGAGTAAAATCCTGGAAGTTTTAGAAAAAAAAGGTTTTGAAGTAGTGGCTCCCAGCACTGAAGACACCAAATTTGGTACTATTGAAACCTGGGAAGATGCTCAGAAATGCGCNNTTCGGCGATGAGCGAGCAGCAGCTCAAACTATTCGTCTCTCGGGGTTGAACGTCCCGGTTTTAGTACATGCCTTTCCTGATCAAATCAATGCTCTGGATGTTCAAAATCGGAGGGATAGCTTCTGTGGTAAGCTTTCTATATGCAATAACCTGAAGCAATTCCAGATCCCCTTTTCTCTAACTTCTTATCACACTGAAGACCCTGATTCTTCAATCTTCGGAGAAGATTTAGAGTGGTTTGCGGGAGTATGTCGAGTAGTAAAGGGATTTAAAAACCTAAAAGCTGGAGCTGTTGGAGCACGACCTGCAGCCTTTAATACCGTTCGCTTCTCAGAAAAGATTCTGGAGAGCTATGGAATATCGGTAGAAACCATAGACCTCTCGGAAATAATCGGCAACATGAATAGATTAGATAACAATAATCTGAAAGTAAAGGGNNCTACCGGTGTATCCCTCTTTTCTTTTCAATGCTGGAATTCTATCGAAGAAAATTATGGCATCATGCCCTGTACAGTAATGAGCATGTTCAGCGAAAAATTAATACCCGCAGCCTGCGAAGTAGACCTGGTAGGAGGATTGAGCATGTATGCTCTGCAGCTCGCTTCTCAAAAACCATCTGCTCTCGTGGACTGGAATAATAATTTTGGCGACGACCCCGACAAAGCCATTCTTTTCCACTGCAGCAACTTCCCCAAATCGCTTCTGCAGGGAGCCAGAATGGGATATGGCGACATCATCTCCTCTTCGGTTTCCAAAGAAAAAGCTTACGGGACTTGTTACGGAACTATACCTAATGGAGAGCTAACTCTGGCTCGCTTGGCCACCAATGATGAAGAGGGCAACTTAATATCTTATATAGCAGAAGGAGAAATCACTCCCGATAAGGTTAACACTTTTGGAGGAGTAGGGGTAGCAAAAATCGAAGACCTTCAAGATTTACTGAAATACATTTGCATCAATGGTTTTGAACACCACGTAGCTATTAGCTTATCTCAAAGCGGAGATATTTTGTCTGAAGCTTTTGAAAATTACTTAAGGATAGAAACGTACTACCACAACATTTATTAGCTTCCAGGGAGGGAAACCNNGTAGAGATAAACATACATTTCGGGTAGTAAACTATAAGCGAACCGTACAGTACATAAAGTAGCAATAGGGAGGCGGATGTCACCTCCCCTACTCTTTTTTTACCCAGTTATAATTAAAGTCACCAGAAAAATGAGACTGCCTATAGTGGCTACATAAAGGGGGATGAATTGCTCGACGAAGCGTACCCAAAAAAGATGTAAACCAAACATAACCACTGCTCCAATGAAAATCCGATCAAATAAGTTAGTCTTCATAGGTAAAATCCGCATAATATCCTCCTAATCTTTCACCGCTCCAAAAGTAAGGCCAGTGATAATATGCTGCTGGGCTATACCAATAAATACCACAGCCGGAATTAAACAGACCATAGACACCGCCGCCATTTCACCCCAGTTAGTCCCAATCACGGTAACAAACTCAATTAAACCAGTAGTTATAGTCCGAGCTTTAACATTAGTCAAAATCGAGGCAAACAAATATTCATTCCAGGCAAAAATCCAGGTCAAAATAGCAGTAACCATAATTCCTGGTTTGGCCAAGGGAATAATTACTCTCACCAACACTCCCCAAATAGAACATCCATCGATCATGGCTGCCTCATCCAGTTCTTTCGGTATAGAATCCATCATCCCTTTCAAAAGCCAGATGGCAAAGGGGAGGTTAAAAATACAGTAAAGGATAATTAAACCAATTCTCGTATCTCTCAACCCCAGGCGACTAAATATCAAAAAGAAGGGAACAATAAAAACTGCCGCTGGAGCCATACGGTTGGTAATAGTCCAGAAAAAGATATTACTTGACCCGGGGATCTGAAAACGGGAAAAAGCATAAGTAGACATGACTGCTAAAACTATTACCAAAAGAGTATTACCGGTGGCCACAATCAAAGAATTAGCCAGATAGCGTCCGTATACATCTTGCAAGAAAGGACGGGTATAATTTTCACTATGAAAAGTAGAAGGGAAAAAATTTGGCCCAGAGAAAATTTCCAGTTTAGATTGAGCAGAGATTATAAATGTCCAGTAGATAGGAAACAGAGTAGCTATCGCTATTAAAATACACAAAACATAGATAAAAAAGAGCCGGAGTCCTTTTTTGCTAATTTTCATTTAGACTTCCTCCTGCGAGATGGAAATAAAAGTCAACAATAGCCAGCAGATAACTATGGTTAAATAAAGCAGAAAAAGAGACATAGCCGAACTGTATCCATAATTCATAGATCGCAAAACTTCTCTCACCAAATGGATACTGACAAAACGAGTAGCTGTTCCTGGGCCGCCACTGGTTAACATCCATACTTCATCAAAGACACGGAAAGTATCCATAATCCGGATAAACAAGGTAGTTAAAATCACTGGCCGAAGGAGAGGCAGAGTAATATAACGAAAAGTTTGCCAGCGATTGGCCCCATCTACCAAAGAAGCCTCATACGGGTCTTTGGGTAAAGAAGCCAATCCAGCCATAAAAGTTAAAATTACGAATGGAGTCCAATGCCAGACATCCATAAAAACAGTGGTGGCAAACGCCTGAGTAGCATTTACCCCGATATTATAGTCAACCCCGATTTTTCCCAAAAAATAGGGAAGTGGACCGACATCAGGATTAGTGAGTAATACCCACATACTCCCAATGCTAACGGGAGCCATAGCCAGAGGCAATGCCATAATCGTCCGAAAAACACCTTTACCTTTAAACTCATAAGTGAGGACATTGGCAATCAAAAGTCCTAAAGGTATTTCAACGAGACAGCAAATAGCCACAAAGGTAAGACCCAAGCTTAAAGACTTTAAAAAAGAGGCATCAAATACCAGTTTGCGGAAATTATCGAAACCGACATAAACCATTCCCGTCTTGGAAAACACACTGTATTTAAAAACACTCAAATAAATGACGTATATAACCGGGATTACCCCGATAAGAATCATTAAAATAAGTGTGGGGGATATTAACCCCCACACTTGAGTCTTTTTTACTCGCAAACTCTCTACCTCCTAATAGCCTAGCTCTTCCATTAATTCGTCAGCTTCTTTAGCTAAGTTATCCAGGCATTCTTCAGGAGAAACTTCTCCGGCCACTGCCCGGGAAATCCACTGGAGATAAAGCTCATTGAGTGGTGTTTGCATGGGTAGAGGAGGACATCCGGCAAAAAGATGACCCTTTTCCTGCATGACAGTGTAGTAGCCACCCATTGCTACATTTAATTCATCGATTATTGGATCTTCAAAGGCAGATTTCCTTACCACAGTAGTAGCTAATTCAGCAAACTCTGGCTGCCATTCTTTACGAGTACACCACTGGATGAAAAGCCAAGCAGCTTCTTTGTTTTTGGAGCAGTAAGGAATTCCCCAAGCTCCACCATCATAGTAACCGATGTATCCTTCGCCAGCTTCAGCTGCTTCCATAACACCCGGTTTAGCAGGTGGAATGTCAATTGCAACTTTGCCGATCACCACCGACCGATCGGGGTCATGAGCTAACCAACCTAAGTTTTCCATATAAAGGAACCCTTGGGCAATTATCCCGGTTCCAAACACAGCTGCTGCCTCATCCCAGGTATAAGTTCTGACTCCTGGAGGAGCATATTGTAACATGTCAACATACCAGCCAAGAGCTTCTTTCGCGGTATCGCTGTTTAGAGTGCCTCCATTTTCTACGCTGGTTCTCATATTTTCTAGATTTATTCCCCAATTGTATACACCCCAGGGAGGCCAAATAGTTTCACAAAGTTCATAAGCCAAACAAGGATGGGTCTTTGCTTGCGCTACGTGTCCATAAAGTTCTATACCTTTTTCTTTTCCGTATTCAGTGAAGAATTTAGCAATATCCTCGTATTGCTCCCAGGTAGTAGGAACAGCCAAGTCATATCCATACTTCTCTTTAAAAGCAGCTTGAATATCAGAATCATTGAACAAGTCCGTGCGGTAAATATAGGTCTTCAGAAAAGCTTCAAAGGGGATACCATAAAGTTCTCCGTCTTTGCCTTTAAAGTAATCAATAAAACTGGTAAAATCTGGAAGATCAAAATCAGGTTCAGTTAAATCAGCATTATCGACAAAAGGAGTTAAATCGGTTAGCCAATCTTGCTCTATGTAGCTGTAAACTGCATCCTGCTCCAGGTAGACAAAATCGTATATCCCGGCTCCCGCCTGCATGTCCTGAATTTCTTTATTATACATCTCATCCCAGGAGGTGGTTTCAAGCTCTACTTTAATTCCGGTTAACTCTTCAAACGCGGGAACAGCTATCTCTGCTATAGCTTTAGATGGAGGAGTGCTTTCCGACACACCGTGAATCACCACTCCTTTATAAGGCTCGGCTGCTTTTTTCCACCAATCAGGATTAGCTACCTGAGCAAAAACCATGGTAGGAACCAGCAGAAAACACAAAACAAAAACTACAGTTAATAAACGTCTTCTCACAAAAAATCGTCTCCTTTCTTTTTTGGTTCTTTCACAATCCCAAAAACTAAATAAACTTCTCCCATCTTAAAACCTTACTATCACCTCCCTCACCATATCGTATAGCCTCCATCCATAACCAGAACGCTTCCCGTAACATAAGAAGAAGCAGGAGAAGCCAGAAAAACACAGGGACCTTTAATTTCTTCCGGGTTACCCAGACGACCAAAAGGAGTAAGCTTTTTCCACAGGTCAGCATAATCAGGATATTCTTTCAAAAGGTCACCCACTAATTGCGTTTCCATGTAACCGGGAGCAATGGTGTTAACCCGAATATTGTAAGGAGCCCACTCGGAGGCCAGAGATTTAGTTAGCATAATTACTCCCGCTTTTGAGGAGTTATAATGAGATTGAGCCTGAGGAATATTGACTACTAATCCCGACATAGAAGAAATATTTATAATACTCCCTTTTTTTCTTTTAATCATCTCTCTTCCCACTGCCTGGCAACACAAAAATACTCCATTTAAGTTGACGTCCAGAACTTTTTTCCAATCCTCCTCTGGCATTTCTTCTGCCTTCATCCATTGTCCCACCCCAGCAGAAGTTACAAGAATGTCAATTTTGCCGAAACGCTCCAGAGTTTTCTCAACCATTTCCCCTACCGCTTCTTTTTTGGTAACATCAACGCAGAGAGCCAGAGAATCCACTCCCAAAGACTGAATATGAGAGGCAACTTTCTGAGCTTTTTCCAGATTCAAATCTGCCACTACTACCTGAGCTCCTGCTTCCCCTAAAGCGATGGACATTTGTTCTCCTAAACCTTGTGCTCCACCGGTAACAATAGCTACTTCTCCTTGCAGGCTAAAAAGATCTTTGACATTTGAGGGCATATTCTTATCCTCCTTATACTAAGAAAATTGCGTCAGGGTTTTGGTCGGGGCGAGCCGATTTGAACGGCCGACCACTCGCACCCCAAGCGAGTGCGCTTGCCAGGCTGCGCCACGCCCCGACCACATTTGTATAAAACGATTATAGGTAGAAGAACAAAGATTGTCAATGCTCCGGTGACTCGGGATTAATCACTTTTACTACAATTTCTCCTGGTTTTACCAATTGCAATCGCTCTCGAGCCAATTTTTCTACATACCAATCTTCGTCTAAGTATTCTCTCTCTTTTTCTAACCTCTCCACTTCCTCAGATAGTGCGCTTTCCCTTTTTTCTAACTCTTTCATCTCCCGAGCAAGGTCAAAATAATCTACCAATTTATTACTCAGGCGCAAGTTAAAAGAAAACAGAGAAAGCGCCAAGAAAGCGATGAACAGAAACTTCTCCCATCCCTTTTCAGTAACCGGAAACTTTGAAAACCTCTTTTCCTCGGAAAATAGCGGCATTATCCAGCTCTTCCTCGATTCTTAATAGCTGATTATACTTAGCTGTTCTCTCTGAACGACAGAGAGAACCGGTTTTTATTTGACCAGCGTTGCATCCCACCGCAAGATCGGCAATAGTGCTATCCTCAGTTTCTCCTGAGCGGTGAGAGATAACCGAGGTATATCCAGCTCTCTTGGCTATTTCAATAGTTTCTAAAGTCTCGGTGAGAGTTCCAATTTGATTTAACTTAATAAGAATGGAATTACAACATTTCTCCCGAATCCCCCGGAGTAACCTTTCTTTGTTGGTTACAAACAGGTCATCACCTACTAACTGCACCTTATCACCCAGGGCAAAAGTGAGCTTTTTCCATCCTTCCCAGTCTTCCTCGGCTAAACCATCTTCGATAGAAATAACAGGATAATTTTCTACCAAACGGCGGTAAAAATCGATCATTTCCTCTACGTTACGGCGCACCCCTTCCCTCTCAAAAACATATATTCCATCTTTATAAAGCTCAGAAGCAGCAACATCTAACGCCAGATAAACATCCTTACCCGGTTCATAACCAGCCAACTGTATAGCTTCCAGAATTACCTCGATAGCTGCCTCAGAAGAATGGAGATTGGGAGCAAAACCTCCTTCATCTCCTACACCTGTTGAGTAACCACTCCGTTTTAAAACCCTGGCTAAGTTATGAAAGACTTCCGCCCCCATTCTTAAGCTCTCACCAAAAGAACGAGCTCCACAGGGAACAATCATAAATTCCTGGATATCCACTCCGCTATCAGCATGTTTCCCCCCATTGAGAATATTCATAAGAGGAACAGGTAATTCTCGAGCATTAGCTCCCCCAAAGTAACGATAAAGAGAAAGCCCACTATAATCAGCTGCTGCTCTGGCTACCGCTAAAGAAACTCCCAGAATAGCATTGGCTCCTAACTTGGCTTTATTGGGCGTTCCATCCAGCTCGATAAGAGTCTTATCCACTACCGCCTGGTCTAATGCATCTAAACCAATGATTTCCGGAGCGATAATTTCGTTAACATTTTCTACCGCTTTCCGTACTCCTTTGCCCAAATAGCGCCTTTTATCACCATCTCGCAACTCCACTGCTTCAAAAGTACCGGTGGAAGCTCCAGAAGGAACAGATGCCCGACCAAAAGCTCCAGAAGCCAAAATTACGTCGACTTCTACTGTGGGGTTCCCTCGAGAATCAAGAATTTCCCGAGCATGAACATCAAAAATAGTACTCATCCTTTATCAACTCCTTTTCTATCAAATTGGGTAATTTTTACTATGTCACCAGAGGGTATTTCATCCAGAATAGCCCAGGGAGAAAGGATTTTCCCCACCACTTCTACTGCGCTGGCCGGCCTAATCTCCCCATTTTTACTTACCGGAGTAGGACCAAAGAAAAGACAAAGGCAGGCTCCATCCGGCCAATAAGCTATATCACCTTCTTCTACCACTTCTTGGGGAGAAACGATAGGAGCCTTCAGAGGAATAGCAAAATAAATCTCCTTTCCCCACCGACTAACTCGTGCCTCCACAGGCAAAATGCGAAAAATTTCTTCAGCCAGGGAACTGTCACTTAGCTCCGCTTCTATCGTAATTCCCCTCTCCGGAAAGGAAAACTCTATCTTTTCAGGCATAAATCTCTCCTCCCNNCAGAAGAAGAGGCTTCCCCCATTTCCTACACTTTTCCTCCACCCCACTAACTACTTTACCATAAAAAGATTGCTTATCGATCTTCCCCTCTCCGCTTATCACTAAATCTGCTTTTTTAATTTCTTCTTCCAGATGCAAAATATCCATAATCAACTGAATGCCAGAGGCAAATTGTGCTCCCCAAAAAGCATATAACCCCGCTCCTATTCCTCCTGCTGCTCCTGCACCCGGTAAATGGTCAATTTCTATCCCGGTGTGCTCTCTGACTAATCGCGCATAATTACGTAAACCCTGGTCCAGTGCTTCCACCTCTTCAGGATTGGCCCCTTTTTGCGGACCATACACATAAGCTGCCCCTTCTTCTCCATAAAGGGGGTTTTTTACATCACAGGCGATAACTAACTCCACTTCTTCCGGTTTTTTAAACAAATGCTGAGAGTCAATGGAAGATACCAGCAGTAAATCATCACCCACTCCTTTTAGCTCCTTCCCTTCCCGGTCAAAGAACCTCACTCCCAAAGCTCTCAGCGCTCCCATCCCCCCATCGTTGGTAGCACTACCCCCCACTCCTAATACGATGCGACGAAATCCCAGGTTTACTGCCTCTTTTATCAACTCTCCCACACCGTAGGTAGTGGTAAAACGAGGATTCCTTTCCTCAGGTGGCAAAAGTGTTAATCCCGCTACCTGAGCCATTTCTAAAACTGCCACCTCTCCACAAGAGCAAGGTACTACCCCGATATGGGCTTTCACTTTCTCTCCCCGGGGGCCAGATACTTCTTTTTCTATTATTTTACCCCCCGTCCCCTGCACCAGAACTTCTACCGTTCCTTCCCCTCCATCAGCTAAAGGTCGCTCCACTACCAACCAGCCTTTATCCACCCTCTGTAGCCCTTTTTTAACCAGCGATGCAACTTCGGTACTTTTTAAACTGCCCTTAAAAGAATCAGGAGCAACCAGTATTCTCATTCTTCTAATCTCTCCTTCTTTATCACCTCGTACAACTCTTCTCCTCTTTCTTTTTCGCTGAGACTTTTAACTCGCACCACTATTTTATAAGCAGAGGTGAAAATGGTGATTTCGTCTTCCAATTTAAGTCCTGTCCCTGGTTTGGCTACTTTACCATTCACCAAAACCCTCCCCCCCTTACAAGCTGCTTGAGCCAGTGGTCTTCTTTTAATCAAAGAAGAGCTTTTGAGAAATTTATCTAACCTCATTGTCTTCCCAGGGCAAAAGGATATTTTCCCCCCATTCCGGGAAAAGAGAATAATCTCCTTTCCCGCCTACTGCTACCATCACGAGCACCGAAAGCGCTCCATGGTCTTTAACCCATTTCTCTATCTCTTCTCTGCTTTTTTCCTCTCGGAATCTTCCTGCCACCAAAACTGTCCTTTTACCTTCCAGATTCCCTAAATTATCCCAGGTAATCTGGAAGGGTTCTTCTTTGAAAGCCACATTTCTCACTTCTTTATCCAGAAAAGAGGCTAAAAAACCACTCAAAATCAATCCTTCTGGGTTAACTGCTATCAAAAGGTCAGGATTCCATCCCTGAACCAGAGGTAAAATAACTTTTAAACGTTTCAAAAATTCAGCGAGGCTTATTTTTCCTCCGGCGTGAATTTCTCTTTCGCTTTTTCCCATAAAGCATCCATCTCCTCTAAAGTTGCACCAGAAAGTTCCCTGCCTTGTTCTTTGATTTTTCTTTCTATAAAACCAAATCTCTCAGCAAAACGATTATTAGCTCCCTGCAGAGCTTCTTCAGCCTGAATATTCAGATGACGAGCTAAGTTAACTAAAGCAAAAACCAGATCTCCCCATTCCTCTTTCATTTTCTGAGGGTTTTTGCTTTTCCAGGCTTCTCGAAATTCTTCCCACTCTTCTTCTACCTTTTTTTCTACTTCCTCAGGTGCTTCCCAATCAAAACCCACTCGAGAGGCTCGCTCTTGCATAGCCTGAGCTCGCAAAAGAGCAGGAAGACTGCGAGGCAAAGTGGAAAGCATCCCACTTTTATCTCTTTCTGTTTCCTTTATTTTTTCCCAGTTTAAGAGCACCCCATCTACATCCTTTACTTTAGCTTCTCCAAAAACATGAGGATGGCGTCTCTTCATCTTATAAATAAGGTGTTCTAACACCTCCTCAATAGTAAAGGTATGGTTTTCCTTTCCTATCTGAGCGTGAAAAACGATATGCAGCAGCATATCCCCTAATTCTTCCTTCAATCTCACCTCATCTTTTTTATCTATGGCATCTAAGG